>ENA-OQKL01000192-OQKL01000192.1-human-gut-metagenome-genome-assembly--contig:-NODE-192-length-21324-cov-3.057933_pt1 | contig 21324 bp, 23 predicted proteins | sample MGYA00242779_ERZ504800 | MGnify/ENA primary metagenome ERZ504800 (study PRJEB26092, sample SAMD00036410) | human gut metagenome | host: Homo sapiens | study: EMG produced TPA metagenomics assembly of... | reverse complement strand
TGCGACCACATAAAAAACACTCCAAAAAGCGGTTAAACAACTTTTTGGAGTGTTTATCATTTATAAGCTATCTTACACGAAATTCAGCGGGTCAACGCGCGTGCCGTTCTGGTAGACCTCAAAGTGGAGGTGGTTGCCCGTGGACTGACCTGTGGAGCCGACATAGCCGACGATCTGGCCCTTTTCCACATATTCGCCTGCGGAAACCGCAAGCGAGCTGCAATGCGCGTAGCGCGTGGAATATGTACCGTTGTGCCAGATGAGCACGTTATTGCCCCAGGACCAGTGGTACTCCGCAGAGATGACCTGGCCGGATTCCGCCGCGTAAATGGGGGTACCGTACGGAACGCCGATGTCCACACCGCCGTGCGGCGAGCCACTGAACATGCCGCCGAAATACTGTGTGATGCTGCCGTAGCCGTAGCCCGCAAGCGGCCAACTGAATGAAAGGTCGCCGGTGTTCAAAACATCGCTCGTGTTACCCGAGCCGGAAGACGTGTTGCCGCTGCCGGAGTTGTTGTTCGCGGCATTCTGGTTCGCTTCTGCCTGACGGCGTGCTTCCTCTTCCTTTTCGGCCTGCGCGTTTCGGTCTGCAATAAGCTGGTCAAGCTGCGAAACGTAATCTTCCTTCGCCGCCTCGGCCGCCGCCAAATCGCTTTCCGTCTCGCTGCTCTGGACATTCAGCTCGTCGATGAGCTTCTGGTTTTCTTCCTCGAGCGCCTGCAATTCTTCCTGCTTCTTTTCAAGGTCTTTCTTCTGGTCGGCAAGCTCTTCTTTTTCTTTGTTGAGCTCATCGCGCTGATCCTGCGTCTGAATGCGGTAAAGGCGGATTTTCTCCATCAGCTCGCGGTCGTGCTTCGTGATGGTCTTCATTGCCTCGGAGCGCATGGAAAAATCGTAAAGGCTCGTGGAATCAAATAAGATCTGCAGCGTCGTCAGGTTGCCGCCGGAAGCATACAGCGAGCGCAAACGGACTTTCAATTCCGCAAATGTATCGGCATATTCCTCGTCCGCCTTTTTAATCTCGGCTTCGAGGTTCGTGATGTTCGTATTGAGCTGCGTAATGTTCTGCACCGCAAGGTCGATGCTCGTCTGGTACGTCGTGATCTGCTCTTCGAGCGTTGCCTGATATGCTTCGGCTTCACTCGTCTGGTCGCGCAGCGAATCAAGTTTTTCGTTAAGGCGCTCGGCCTCGGCTTCATTTTCCGCCTGCTGTGATTTAATGGATTCAATCTGCTCATCGTATTCTGCCGTCGTGGTCGCAAAGACCGAGTTGGAGGAAATGAGCATCGTCACCGCCAGCACACCGGCCACAAAACGCAAGCTTTTTTTCTTCATCTTCATATCGATTAACTCCGTGTTTTCACAAAAATCAAGAGTCCTAAAAAAACTCTACCCTTATAATATATTACAATTCGGTAACTTTTTCAAGGCTTTTTGAAATCTTTCTGTAATCAGACACGGAAAGTTTACATTTCAAAAGAAAAAAGGGAAGCACTTAGCTTCCTCAATTTTCTGCATTAGAAATATCAATCCAAGATTTCTTTCGCCGCGCCGACGCGCTGCACGTCGTCCCCGTCTTTAAAGCCCGGTGCGTCCGCAAAATCGAAGCCGAACGCATTCTTTTCCGGAAACAGTTCCAAAAGCGGGAACAGCACGAACGCGCGCTCCAAAATGCCGGGGTGCGGCACATTGAGCTCCTTTTCGCGCTGTGTGAAGCCCTCGTACAGCAAAACATCTAAGTCCATGCACCGTGCACCGTGGTAAATTTCCCGCACGCGCCCCATCGCTGCCTCTATGCCGAGGCACGCGCCGAGCACCGCGCTTGGCGAAAGCTCCGTTTTCAGCAAAACGCAGATATTCCAATAGTCCTGTTGCTCGTCCGGCACGTCAAACGGCGCGGTCTGCCACACGGAAGAAACATTTTCGACCTCCGTTTTCGGCAAATGCGAAAGCGCCGCGAGCGCTGCGCGCAGATTTTCCCGGCGGTCGCCTAAATTTGTGCCGAGCCCCAAGACGACGCGCTTCATGCACGGCTCCTTGTCATTTCGACCGAGACGTAATCGAACACCGCGTTGATGGGCGCTTCCGGCTTTTTCAGCTCCACCGTCACGCTCTGCACCTTCGGGTAGTTCTCCAAAATCGCATCGCATACCACCTGCGCCGCGCGCTCAATGAGGTCATATTTCTGCGCCGTGAACACCGCGTTCACCGTTTTGCGCACGGCGGCGTAGTTCACAGTCTCGTTGAGGTCATCTGTCTGCGCCGCGCGGGAAATGTCCGCCTGCATTGCAATGTCTAAAATAAACTTCTGGCCGTTTTCCTTTTCCTCCGGGTTCACGCCGTGGTAGGCAAATATCTCAAGGCCCTTAATACGTATTGTTTCCATTTTATACTCCCTTTCTGAATTGCTTTATCGCGTCCGCTACGCGCGCCGCCTGCACCGCTTCAAACGTATCATGCACGCGCACCATGTCTGCGCCGAACAGCACCGATGCCGTATGTGCCGCCACCGTGCCCGCCATGCGGTCTTCAAACGGCGGGTTGCCGCAAACAGCACCGATAGCGCGTTTTCTCGACGCCGCCATCAAAAGTGCCGTACCCGGCACGCGGATTTTCTCCGGGTTTGCGATAAGCGCGAAATTTTCCTCATTTGTCTTGCCAAAGCCGATGCCCGGGTCGAAGCAAAGGCGATTTTTATTGACGCCACGCTGTTCCGCTTCCGTCGTTTTCTTCTCGAAAAATGCCCGAACGCGTTCCAAAATGTCGCCGCCCGCGCCGTTCAGGTCATCCGGATCGCCGGGGTGCATCACGATGCAGCCGCAGTCGGTGTTTTCCACCGCGCGCCACATTTCCGGTGCAAAACCCGTCACGTCGTTGATGATATGTGCGCCGGCTTTGAGGGCTTTTTCTGCCACCTCGGGGTAAAACGTGTCGATGGAAACAGCAAGATTCGTCTTCTCCGCAACTGCCTTCACCACGTTTTCAATGCGCGCCCATTCTTCTTCGGGTGAGATGCGCACGCTGCCCGGGCGGGTGGACTGCCCGCCGATGTCCACAATGTCCACGCCCTGCGCTTCCATCTCTACCGCGTGGCGCACCGCTTTTTCGGGGTCAAAATCTTGCCGCCGTCGGAAAACGATCCGGCGTCACGTTCAAAATGCCCATCACATAGGTTCTGTTCAGCGGAAAGTGTTTTCCCGCCGCGTAAAATTCCGTCATATCGGTCTCCTTACTTTGCGAGCAGCAGCATGACCTCGTTGCGGGTCTTCGCTTCCGTACGCATGCAGCCGCGCAAGGCAGAGTCGTGCGTCAAAGCGCCCGCCGCACGCGCGCCGCGCATCGTCATGCACAGGTGCTCCGCTTCAATGAACACCGCCACGCCGCGCGGATTCAGGTTTTCTTCGATAAAGTCCGCAATCTGCGCCGTCAGACGCTCCTGCACCTGCGGACGCCGCGCAAAGCAATCGACAATACGGGCAAATTTGGAAAGCCCGATGATCTTGCCGTCGCGCGGGATATACGCAATATGGCACTTGCCGATGAACGGCAGCAAATGGTGCTCACATACGGAGTAAAGCGGAATGTCCCGCACAAAAACGAGCTCGTCGTGCTCGCCCTCTTCGTGGAAAATTTTGAGATGCTGCTTCGGGTCGGAGTTTTAACCCCGAGAAAATCTCCGCATACATGCGTGCCACACGGTTCGGCGTTTCCTGCAGGCCCTCGCGCTCCGGGTCTTCTCCAACAGCCAGCAGAATTTCCCGCACCGCTTTTTCGATTCGTTCCAGATCCATAAATGAACACCCTTTCCCTCATGTTTCTCGTTTCCGTCATTATAGCACAGAAGCTGAGAAAAAGAAACGGCCCGCAGCGAAATTTGCCGCAAACCGTGCTTTCTTCAAAACAGATCGAGCATGTTGTCTAAATATATTTCTTCCCGCACGCGCAGCCGGTATTCCGGCTTTGTCATGTAGTAAAGCAGAAATTCCAAAATGAGCGCACTGCCGAGTCCCCTACCCTCAATTTTAAAGTTCGTGAAGCCCATCGGCAGATATACGTTCTGTATATCTGCAACACCGATAAAACCCGGGTTCTCCATCGCCTTTGAAAAGCGGTAGCCCTCCTTTGCATTCGGCACGGTGCAGACGTGCTCCGGGCCGTCTATACCGAGGTTTTTGCGGCTCACCGCTTCATAACACGCTTTGCGGTCTTTGCAGCCGAAAGAGCAGCACTCGTTGCAGAGAAACTCCGCCTTGTCCTTCAGCGCCTGCGGCAGCGCGTTCAGCTTTTCAACTTGTTTATTCAGCCGAAAATCCGGCACGACAAACCGAAAATCTTCGCGTTCGAGCTCCCGTTTAAAGTCTTCAAAGTCCGTCAGCACCTTCGTCGTAGACGAAACAAAATACAACCCCGGGTACGTCTTTTTTAAATAGTCTAACAGTAAATCGGAATGCACGATCACGCCGTTTTGCGGGCTTTCGCTCTCCGCAAACAGCTTACACAGCGTGTTACACTTCGGGTCAGATAAATGCTTTTCCTCCAACAAAGAATTGCTGAACGTCAGCCGCGCGGAGATGTTATATTCCTGCATGAGCGAGAGTACCGCGCGCGGGTCGTGCTCGCCGTCGCCGAGGCGTCCGCCGCCCCAAAGGCAGTCCGCCGGCGCGCCGTAAACAGACGCGATCTCGCACCACTCGTAAAAATATTCTCTGTGCGCTCCGTACAGCGGCAAAAACACACTGTACAGCTCGAAAAATTCAAATAAGCCGGGCAAATGATAGTACGCTGTCACGTTTCCCTCCGATTTAATCCCCGTACGGGTCGGCAATGGCTTCCGAAAGCTCCGTGCCGTCCTCCGCCACCTGCCGCACCGTCACACGGTCGCCTTTTTCTATGTCGTCCGCCGCACAGGTCACGGCGTATTCGGACAGGAACGTCGTCTCCTTCGCGTTGCCGTCCACGTAAATCACGCTGTACGGCGTGAAATTTTTGCCGCGCACCATCAGCATATCGTTCTGCACATACGCCGTGTTCACGGTGATGTCCCGCGTGCCGAAGCGCATGTCGGTCTCCTCAAACGGCTGCTCGCCGTGGTACACCACACGGTCGCCGTACAGCATGTCGTATTGCAGCGTGCGCAGCTCCGTTTCGTATGCACCGCGCCACGGGTTTAACTGGTGGAATTTCGTCAGTGTGCCTACGTTGATGTCTAAAAGCTCCAAAACACGGGACGAAAGCTGATACGCCTTCACGTTTCTATCCGCGCCCCCCACGCCGCAGTTGCTCCAAATGACGTACTCCGTTTCAAACAGGCCGCCCGCAGAAAGGTCCAGCATATCCTTGCTGATCTCCAGCGACGGCATGTGGTCGCCGTACAGCACCAAAACGGTCGGCTCCTCCCACGTCGTCAGCACATCGGTCAACGTGCGCAGAAATTCATCCACCTCGTGAATCTGCGTCGCGTAATATTCCATTTGTCCGCGCAAAGCGGGGTCTTCTATGCCGGAAAGCACTTTGATATCCGCCGTCTCGCTCTCCTCCGGATACGCGCCGTGCGGCTGCACCGAAATGGTGTAAATAAGGTCGCGTTCCTTCGTTTCGGAAAGCGCCCGCACAATCTCTTTTGTCAGAATCTTATCCTTCGCCCAGCCGATTTCGTTTGTCTCCACGTGGTTCATGTATTCAAGCGTCGTGAATGAATCGAACCCGAGCTTCGGGAACACGATGTTGCGGTCATAGAACGTCGCCGTGTTATTGTGAATGACGTGCGACGCGAGCCCAAGTTTTTTTAAGTCATACGCGATGGACTCGCACGGCGTTTCCTGCAAAATCGTCTTGTACGGATATTCGCCCGTGCCGAAGTCCTGCACATTCATCTGCGTGATGACCTCAAATTCCGTGTTCGCCGTGCCCGCGCCGACGGACGGCGCGGTGAAATACCCGCTGGGGCATGTCTCCTTCAGCTCTTCAAAATACGGCACTGGGTTTTCGGAGAACGTCACGTCTTTTAAGCGGTTCACGTCGAAAAACGACTCCAGCTGCAAAAAGATGATGTTCGGCACGTCCTCGGGCGCTTTGTCCTTTGTGCGCAGCACCTCCGCTGCAATGGCGCGCACGCGGCGGGCGGAGTAATCCTCCGGCCGGTCGATACCCGTGTCAACGAGACTGCGCGTAAACGTGTACGTAAAGCCGTAATTCTCTGTCAAACGGATAACATCCGTATATGTATTCTCACCGAAGCCTAAGGACGTCGGCAGATACGGAATGACAATGCACGCGCAAAGGAGTATCACGCTCACCGCCGTGTTAAAGAGCCGGTGCACCGGGCTTTTCGGGCACTTTTTAAAAAGCATCACAAGCCCCGCAAGCAGCAAAATCACCGCAATAACAAGCAAAATAAATGCCGGTACGCTCATGTAAATGCCGATAAACGACCAATCGAGCTGCAAAATCGCAAAATCAATGGCGGAAAGCGGCGAAACGCGGTAGCTGAGCACATATAAATTCGCAATGCCAAGTCCAAGCCACACCGTGCCGATCAAAATGCCGAAAAACCACCGTCGCTTGGAAAACAGGCACAGCGAAAGGGAAAACGTCAAAATCAGCACGTTTTCCAAAAATGCCAGCGGATGCGATTCGAGCAGCACCAAAACAGCGGAAAGACTCTGCCTGTCCATCAGTTCTATGACGATATTCAAAAATAATCCGCCGAGAAAGCACCCCAAAATACCCCGAATGCGCGTTCCCTTTTCAAACAATCCGCACAGCGTATGTAAAAACCGCCTGATGTCCTCCACCCCCGGTCTCCTGCTCGCAGTTTCTCAGAACTGCGTATTCAGCATGATTATAAGACCGAAAATGAATTTTTTCAAGCGGTTTCAACTTAGTATTTTCTTAAAATTTTTGGGTCCGCATTTCACGTTTCACGCGCCTTTGCAGCCTGAATTTCTTTCACATCCACGCCGCGTGGGGCAATGTTCTCCGTATACGTCTCATAACAGTCCCCGTTTCTGCGTTTTTACGCGAACTGTGCGTTATACAAATGTCGGTAGAATGTGTCGCCCTGCATCAAGCTTTCATGCGTGCCGCGCTCCACAATCTCGCCGTCGCGCACGACTAAGATCATATCCGCGTTGCGAATGGTCGATAAGCGGTGCGCAATGACAAAGCAGGTCTTGTCCGCCATCAGCGTACGCATGGCCTTTTGTATGCGCAGCTCCGTGCGCGTATCGACGTTTGAGGTCGCCTCGTCCAGAATGAGCAGGGACGACTCCAGCAGCATCGCGCGTGCAATGGTCATCAGCTGCTTTTGTCCCTTTGAGATATTCGCGCCGTCGTCCTCGAGCACCGTTTCGTAACCGGCCGGCAGCGTCCTGATGTAGTCATGGATGCCGCACGCCTTGCACACGCGCTCCACGTCTTCGCGCGTCGCCTTTTCGCTGCCGTAGGCGATGTTTTCATACACCGTGCCCGTAAAAAGCCATGTGTCCTGCAAGACCATGGAGTAATTGAGGCGCAAACTGCGGCGCGTCAGGTCTTTGATCGGCTTATGGTCAAGCGTAATCTCTCCGCTGTCCACATCGTAAAAGCGCATCAGCAAATTGATGATGGTCGTTTTGCCCGCGCCCGTCGGGCCCACAATGGCCACAAGCGCGCCCTTCGGCACATGCAGCGAGAGATCTTTGATGATCTGTCTGTCCTTTGTGTAGCCGAAGTTCACGTGCGAAAGGTCTACGTCACCCTCAGCTTCGGTAAGGCCTTCGGCATTCGGACTGTCCGCGACCTCGGGCTCTTCATCCAGTAAGCGGAACACGCGCTCCGCCGCCGAAAACGCCGACTGCAATTCGCCGATGATGTTCGCGATTTCGTTGATCGGCCCGCTGAACTTGCGGGAGTACAGTACAAAGCTCGAAATGTTGCCGATAGAGATTGACCCGCCCAAAAACAGCAGTGCGCCGAAAAAGCTGACGAGTGAAAGCGAAAGGTTGTTGACGAAGTTGACGGAGGGTCCCACCATGCTGCCGTAATAATCGGCGCGGTAGTACGCGTCCACGGTCTCGTCGTTCTGTTTATCGAGCTTCTTAATGGTGTTTTCTTCTTGGCTATACGCGCGCAGCGTTTTCTGCCCGCTGATCATTTCCTCCACAAAGCCGTTCAGCTCGCCCAGCTTTGCAGAGCGCTTGCGGAACAGTGGCCGCGTAAAGCCCGTGATCTTCTTCGTCATGAACATCGAAAGCGGCACAGTGAAAACAAACACCAACACAAGCGTCGGCGAAATGGAAAGCATCATGATGAGCGCGCCGATGACCGTGACGGCGCTCGCGAACACCTGCACCATATCATTCGTAAGCGAGGTGTTGATGGTGTCGATGTCATACGAAATACGGCTCAAAATGTCGCCCGTCTGGTGTGTATCGAAGTACCCCACGGGCAGCTCGCTCAGCTTTTGGAACACATCGTGCCGCATCGTGTTCACCACGCGGCGGCTGATGACGATCATAAGGCGCGTCAGCGCATACGAAAGTGCTGCGGATATCGCGTACATCACAACCATCAGAACGCCGTAGCAGCCCACCTTTTCAAAATTGACTTTGCCGCGGCCGAGCTCCATCGCATCCACTGCAAGACCCGAAATGTACGGTCCCGCCAGTGAAAGCAAATTGCCGCCGACCGTCAGTAAAATCGCCCCGAGCATCAAATATTTGTAGCGCATCAAATACGGCAAAAGGCGCGACAGCACCGCCTTTTTTTTATTTTGGGCTTTTCGTGTTTTTCCGTTTGCACGGTTTCCGGCCTTTTCATGCGTGCACCTCCTTTGCGAGTCCCTCGCCGATCTGCGACTCCCCGATCTCACGGTAAAGCGGACAGGTCTCCATCAATTCTTCGTGCGTACCCATGCCGATGACATTGCCGTTTTCGAGCACCATGAGTTTTTTCCGCATGCATGATGGAACTGATGCGCTGCGCAATGATGATCTTTGTCGCGCCCGCACAATGCAGGCGAATTTCTTCACGCAGCTTCGAGTCCGTCCTGTAATCGAGCGCGCTCGAGGAGTCGTCCAACAGCAAAAATGTCCGGGTCGCCCGCCAACGCGCGCGCAAGCAACAGTCTCTGTTTCTGCCCACCCGAAAGGTTCGCGCCCTTAATGGCGACCGGCGCGTCCAGGCCGCCCTGTTCTTCAATAAATTCCAGCGCCTGTGCGCGTCGTGCCGCTTCCAAAAGCTGCTCATCCGTCAGGTTTCGCCCTAAGCGGATATTCTCGCGTATCGTGTCCTTAAACAGCGTGTCGTTTTGGAACACCACGCCGAACTTCGCGCGTAAATCGGACGTCGCGTAGTCGCGGATATCCACGCCGTCTATTTTCACGGAGCCCTCCGAAACGTCGTAGTAACGCATGAGTAAACGAATAATCGTCGATTTACCCGCGCCTGTCGCGCCGATGATGCCGAGCGTCTCGCCGCGCTTTAACGCAAAATCGATGTTCCGCACCGCAAAGCTGCCGCGCGCATAGCGGAACGTCACGTGGTCAAACTCCACATGCGGCGCGTCCTTCGGCAAAAAGCTGAAGTGCGGCTCAGTCTCGAAAAGCTCCACCGGCGTGTCCAGCACTTCCAATACACGCGCAGAGGAAGCCGATGCGCGTGAAAGCATCATGAAAATGCGGTTAATCGCCATTAAAGCGTTCAAAACAATGGTATAAAGGTTCATAAACGCGATGATCTTGCCGATCTCGGAGGTGCCGTTGTTTACGCGCACCGCGCCCACCGTGATGACCGCCACAATGCCGAGGTTCAGCAAAAGGCTCATCACCGGGTTGATGAGCGCCATGGTGCTCTCTGCCGTGCGCTCCTTTTCGGTGAGGTCGTCGTTCACCTTCTTAAACCGCGCACGCTCATAGTCCGATTTGGAAAGCGCCTTGATGACGCGCACGCCCACGGCGTTTTCACGCACCACGCGCAGCATGGAATCGGAAGCCTTCTGCACGATCTTAAAAAGCTTCGCACCTTTTCGCGAGACGTAAAACACAATTACGCCCACAATGGGCAAGGACGCCACCATAATGAGCGTCAGCATCAGATCCATCGTCAAGGATACGATGATGCCGCCAAAAAGCAGCAGCGGCGCACGGATGCCGATGCGCTGGATCATGCCAATCGTCTGGTGCAAAACGTATGTATCGCTCGTCATGCGCGAAATAAGCGACGGAATTGTGAACGCATCGACCCTGCTTTCCGAAAGATACGAGATCTTTTGGAACAGGTCGTGCCGGATCTGCCGCGTGCAGTCACGCGCCACAGCGGACGCCATGCGGTTCGCCGTAATGTTGCCGCCCCACGCAATAAGCGAGCACACGATCATCAATCCACCCCACAGACATACCAGGCGAATTTCTTTCAGCGGGATCAGATCGTCAATGATATACGACAAAATCCACGGAATCGCGAGCTCCACAAGCGTGCCGACCGCCTTAAAGCTGATGCCCATGCCCATACGCGGCAAAAACGGTTTTAAATACACCGCCAGTCTTTTCAAATTACATGCCCTCTTTCCCCTAAGAAGCTCTCAATAGTTGTATTTGCAACTATTATAGCGTATCCCGCACAACTTTTCAATATAACCATGAAATATTTTGGTAAATTTAAGCCTTTGCTTGACAAAAAGACCCCCCCGTGGTATAATAGACAAAATTTGTCGTTTGCGAAAACGAAGGAGGGAATTCCATGATCCACACAGATTTTGACCCGGAGAAAACAGCCGTCATTGAGCCGAGCGAATTCTATCACCCGATGGAAAATATGCCGGAAGCACTCATCGGCGTGTTCTCACGCCCGCTTACGGAGAAATACGCGGCGGAATTTCACGGCGAAGTCATCATGCAATATCAGGACTGCAACGGTGGAGAACCGGTCTATCGCTGCACTGCGCCGAACGGCACCGCGTTTGCGCTGATGTGCATGCGCATCGGCGCGCCGTCTGCCTGCGGCATCATGGAAGAGATGATCCCCCACGGCGTGAAAAAGTTTTTGATGCTCGGCTCCTGCGGTGCACTCGATCACGCCATCACCGCCGGGCACATTCTGGTACCCTACGCCGCCGTGCGTGATGAGGGCACAAGCTACCACTACGCCCCGCCCGCCGAGGAAGCCGTACTCGAGCCTGCCTGTGTAGATGCCGTCTGCCAAGCGCTCGAAGACATGGACGCCCCCTATGCCCGCGTGAAAACGTGGACGACCGACGCATTCTTTCGCGAGACGCGCGGCAAGGTTGAAAAGCGTTTAAAGCAAGGCTGCTCCGTCGTCGAGATGGAATGTGCCGCCATGGCGACCGTCGCGGCGTTCCGAAACGTCAAATTCGCCCAGTTCATGTGGGCGGCAGATTCCCTTTCCGGCGAAAAATGGGACGCCCGCAACTTAAATAAGCTCGGCACAGATGCCGGCGAGATCTACATGGAAGCCGCCATCCGCACCTTGGAGTACCTGTAAACATACAAAAAAGGTTAAGAAAACCTGAATTCTCCCCGCACAGACTGGAAATGTGCGGGGAGTTGTATTATACTATATAAAATGGGTTTTATGGGAAAGTCGCAAGTCCGTTCCGCAGAGTCGGAATTTCAGTACGATTGAGTCAAGAAAGGAACATGAATATGAACGTAAAACATGAAGAATTGACCGTCCGCGCCTTATATGATCTCAGCTACACCGCGGCGCGCCCGCTGCTTGAAGCCTGCACCTACCCGTGGGAGGCGCTGCCGAAGATCGGCGAGTTCATTAAAGCGCTCGGCAAAACACTTTCGCCCGAAGAATACGAACAGCGCGGCGAAGACGTGTGGGTCGCGAAAAGCGCCAAGCTTTACCCGAACGTCTACATTGCAGGCCCCACTATCATCGGGCCGGAGACCGAGGTGCGCCCCGGCGCATTTATCCGCGGCAACGCGCTCATCGGCGCTGGCTGCGTCGTCGGCAATTCCACCGAGGTGAAAAACGCCATCCTGTTCGACGGCGCGCAGGCCCCGCACTATAACTACATCGGCGATTCCGTCATGGGCCATAAGGCCCACACCGGCGCGGGCGCCGTCACGTCGAACTTAAAGCAGGATCACTCGAACGTCACCGTCTTAAAGGACGGCGAACGCGTAGAGACCGGCATGCGCAAATTCGGCGCCATGCTGGGCGACCACGCCGAAATCGGCTGCGGCAGCGTTTTGAATCCCGGCACGGTCGTCGGCAAAAACGCACGCGTCTATCCGCTTTCCATGGTGCGCGGCTTCGTGCCCGCGAACCACATCTATAAAAAGGCCGGTGAGGTCGCCGAAATTCACGACTGATCTTCGCCGTAAAGAAAAGAGGTCTTTATGGAGCTTTTAAAGCAACTCATCACGCGCATACTCGGCTCCGGGCTGCTTTCCACCGCCCTTGTGCTCGTGCGTGCCGTCACCGTCCTGATGGTTTTGTACGTTATCTGGCGCTGCTATACCTCGTTTAAAAAGGGACAGCGCCGCAAAGACCCGGTCGTCATGCTGGAGGATGCCGCCACCGGCGCGCATTTCCCCGTTTTGTACTGGGAAAATTCCATTGGGCGCAGCCGCAGCTGCGATATTCAAATACCCGATAATTCCGTTTCGCGCGACCATGCCGTTTTAATGCGCCGCGAAGAGGGCTGGTTCGTGTGCGATACCGGCTCCCACGCCGGCACACGCGTGCGCAATAAACAGATCACAGAGCCCACGCTCGTGCAGATCGGCGACAAAATCCGCATGGGATCCACCACGCTCACGCTGCGTAACGCGTCCGACGTGCCGCAGAAAAAGCGCAGCATGTTCACCGGCTTTTCCAAAGAGGCGGCGTCCCCCTTTAAGCTGATGCTCGTCGTCACGCTCGTTCAGATGTCGCTCACCTTGCAACTGATGATCGGCACAGGCGAATTCCGCCTCTACCCCGCCGCACCGTTCGTGATTCTGTTCACGGCAAGCTGGGTGCTGTACTTTTTCTCCCGCCGCATCTTAAAGCGCGTCAGCTTTGAGATTGAAACCGTTGGACTGCTCCTCAGCAGCATCGGCATCCTGCTCCTCAGCGGTGAGGGGCTCGACACCGTTAAAATGCAGATTGCCGCGTTCGGCATCGGCATTGTGCTTTTCTGCTTCCTTGTTTGGTTCATGAGCGACCTCGAGCGCGTCATGAAGCTGCGGCTCTACATCGCCATCGGCGCCATTTTGCTGTTTGTTGCAAACCTTGTGCTCGGCAAAGACGTCAACGGCTCCCGCAACTGGATCTTCATCGGGCCGTTCAGCTTCCAGCCCTCGGAGTTCATCAAAATCGCATTCGTGTTCGTCGGCGCGTCTACGCTCGACCATTTGCAGACGAAAAAGAATATCACGGAGTTCATCGTGTTCGCCGCCATTTGCCTCGCATTCCTGTTCCTCATGCGCGATTTCGGTACGGCGCTCATCTTCTTCGCCTGCTTCCTCATCATCGCGTTCATGCGCTCCGGCAGCTTCCGCACCATTTTCCTCATCCTCGCGGCAGCGTGCTTCGGCGTGTTCCTCATTTTGCAGTTTAAACCCTACGTTGCCCAGCGCTTCTCGGGCTGGATGCACGTGTGGGAGCACACACAGGACAGCCTCGGCTACCAGCAGGTGCGCACCATGACGTATATCGCAAGCGGCGGCCTCTTCGGTCTCGGCCTCGGCAACGGCATCTTAAAATATGTCGCCGCCGGCGACAGCGACCTCGTGTTCGGTATGCTGTGCGAGGAGCAGGGCCTTTTAATGGGCATGGCAGTGCTGTTCGCGCTCGTCCTCTTTATCCTCTACGCCCGCAGCGATGTCACACGCAGTCGCTCCACGTTCTACGCCATCGCGGCGTGCGCCGTCTCGGGCATGCTGCTCTTTCAGGCCGCGCTCAATGTCTTCGGCCCCACGGATGTTCTGCCGCTCACCGGCGTCACGCTGCCGTTCATCAGCGCAGGCGGCTCCAGTATGATCTCTGTCTGGGGGCTTCTGGCATTCCTCAAAGCGTCCGATGAACGCACCTACGCCGCCCGCCGTGCGGGAAGACACCCGAAAGGCGAGGCCGACGAAGACACAATTTCCTTCACCCCGCCGCGCTACTCCCCGAACGACCCGCCCACGCCGCGGCCCCGCGTGAATACCCGCGCCGAAAACACGGCCCCGCGTTCCCGCGGCGCATACCGCGTCCATATTTCCGAAGAAAACCTCTCGCCGGGTCAGTCCTGCACACGCAGAAAGGATGGTGACCGCCGATGAAAACGACCGGCTTTCGCTCTTTTGTCCTTTACATTTTGCTGTTCGCCTTCTGCGGCGGCTTCGTCTGGTTCCTCATCAACCTCGCGTTAAACGGCTCCACATGGGCCACGCAGCCGTATAACGGTCACATTTACGGCGATGACACCGCCGTTTCCGCCGGTACCATCACAGACCGCAGCGGCATGGTGCTCGCCAAAACCGGAGGACGGCTCCCGCGTTTACGCCGAAAGTGAAGACATTCGCCGCGCACTGCTCCACACCGTGGGCGATTCCAGCGGCTACATCGGCACCGCCGTGCAGGCCGTGCACCGCTCACAGCTCGTGGGCTATAACCCCATCACGGGCCTTGCGCGCACCGTGCTTTCGGACCTCGGCAACAACCTCGTTTTAACGGTAGATGCCAACGCCAGCGCCGCCGCGTACAACGCCTTCAACGGCCGCAACGGCTCCGCGTTTGTCTATAACTATAAGACCGGCGAGGTACTCGTCAAGGTCAGCGCTCCCACATACGACCCCATGAACGTCCCGGAAGACCTCAACGACAACGAAGAATACAACGGTGTTTTCCTCGACCACACGCTTTCCTCCACCTACACGCCGGGCTCCATCTTTAAGCTCGTCACAGCGGCTGCCGCCATGGAGTACCTGCCCGATTGGGACACCCGCACCTATACCTGCGAAGAAGAAATGGACATCGGCTCCGGCAAGGTGACGTGTCTCAATTACCACGGCGAGCTGAACCTCGAGCAGGCGCTCGGCTATTCCTGCAACCTCTACTTTGCGCAGCTTGCGGAGGACATCGGCGCGGAAAACCTCAAAAAGAAAGCCGAAGAAATGGGCTTCGGTAAAAACTTCTCGTTTGATTCCGTCACCACCACCAAAAGCAGTACCAATTTAAGCAGCTCCACCAGCGCCATAGACCTCGCGTGGAGCTCCGTCGGTCAGGCGGATGTCATGGCAAACCCGTACCACATGGCGCTTTTGATGGGCGCCATCGCAAACGGCGGCTCCACACCGGAGCCATACCTCACGGGCGGCAAAAGCCGCACGAGCTACACCTTAACGGACAGCTCCACTGCCGCTTCTCTCCACAGCATGATGCGCAACAACGTCGTCAATTACTACGGCGAGTATCTTTTCGACGGTTATTCGCTGTGTGCCAAAACCGGCACCGCCGAGCTCGACGATAAAAACCCGAACTGCTGGATCGTCGGTTTCTCGGAGGACGAAAGCACCCCGTATGCGTTCGCCGTGTGCGTGCAGGAGGGCACCTCCGGACTCTATACCGCCGGTGAAGTCGTCTCCGCCGCCTTAAACGCCATTACAGGGAACTGATCTTCCGTAAGCCACAGCGAAGCAACGAATAAAGTTTCGTCCACCTTTTCAAAGGTGGTGGTTTCCAAAGGCAACGCCTTTGGTCGTCGTTCGCAAACGGCGAGACCTTTTTACCTACCAAAAATCAGGAAGATAGGCAGAATAGTCCGGTGGACTGTTCTGCCGCAAGGAACCCTATTAAGGGGTTCCTTGAAGAACTCGCCACAGCGAATTCTTAGAAATAAAGCAACGCCGCACCCTCGATTTTTCATTGAGAGTGCGGCGTTACTTTATGCCTTCGTATAAAATTCAAGCTCCCTCTGACCGAGAAAAAGAGTGAGATACTGCGCACCCTCAATCACAGCCGGAAACACCCACGGCAGCAAAATCAAAAGCCGACAAAATGCAACGAACCCCGAGGGTTGCCTCGGGGTTCGTTGCTTGAAAAGGAGATTTATGAAAAAGACTCGTACTCTAAATTAAATCAACCCGCGCTGTATTCGGAAAGCTTCAGTTCCACGGTTGCGGACTTTTGCGTCGAAGAGCGGTACACCTGAAGTGTTACCGTATCGCCCGGCTTCTTGCTGAGGATTGCGGAACGCAATGTGGATTCACTGTCCAGCTGCTGGCCGTCAATAGCGGTAATCACATCGCCCACCTGCAAGCCGGAAGCCTGTGCCTCGCTCGAATTGAGCTGTGCCACATACTCGCCCTGCGGCAAGCCGTAGAAGCGGCCCGTCATGCTGTCGATGAACTGACCGGAAATACCGAGAACAGCTCTGTCCTTCACATAACCGTACTGGATGAGGTCGGAGATAATCGGCTGTGCCGTATCGATCGGAATCGCAAATCCAAGGCCCTCATAGCCCGTAGCGGAAATTTTCGCGGAGTTGATGCCAACGACCTGACCATACTCGTTGATGAGTGCGCCGCCGGAGTTACCGGGGTTAATCGCCGCATCGGTCTGGATATATTCCATCGTGTAGCCGGTCGTGTTATTGGCAATCGCGCGGTTCAAAGCGGAAACGTAACCGATCGTTACGCTGGAGCTCAGCTCGTGGCCGCCCGGGTTACCGATGGCCATGACCTTATCCGCAACACGCAAATCTTCGGAAGAACCAAATTCCGCAGCCGTCAAGCCCGTCGCATCGATCTTTACGACCGCAAGGTCCGTTCACGGTATCGCTGCCGATCAGCTGCGCTTCATACGTCTCACCGTCCGGAGGTTATAACCTTCAGGGAAGTCGCACCCTCCACAACATGCGCATTCGTGATGATGTAGCCATCTTCACTCATGATGATGCCGGAACCTTCGCCCGCCGGGGAAACGCTGCTGTCCGACGTATCGGTCTGCATAAAGCCGTAGTTCTGTGTCACCTGATAATTCTGGATGCACACGACAGACGGTGTAAGCTTTGCGGCAATGTCCTGATCGCTCATCGCGGAAACCGTGCCGTCGCTGCTCGCGCTCGTATCCGAGCTCGTGTCGCCGTTCACCACGCGCGAGATTGTGAACGCAGCATTGCTGCTCGCTTCGGAAGACTGCACATTGATGACGCCGTTTTGAATCATCACGACGAATACGCCAAGCGACGCCGCCGAGGTGATCGCACAGCAAAGCACAACGGCTAAAAGCTTCAAGCCGAATTTCGAGCCGTGCTTTTTGGGCTTCGGCTGTTTTTGCGGCTGATGCACAGGCACACCGTAATACACAGGCTGTCCGTTTGGCTGCACCGGCGCGTTCTGCTGCGGAGCGCTCTGTGCGTTCCACGTATATGCGGGGGTGTTGTTCGTCGGATACTGTGCGTTATGATAGGTGCCGTAGGCGTTTGTGCTGTTTACAGCGTTATTAGCGGAAGTATTGGTGTTCACCGGTTCAGACCCATTGTTCGGGTCAAAACCATTTTGGAATTTCTCATGATTGTCACTCATGGTTCCTTACTCCTTTCACATAATACCATATTCCAAACGTTTTTTCAACCTTTTTTCTTTCCGTTCGGATTATCTATATTATTTCGGAGTTCTGTGAAGTTCATGTGAAGTGCAGTGAACAATTTCATGAAAACAGCAAGAAATCTCTGTCACACAAAAACAACGAAAGCCACCGGTGCGTGTTCCGGCGGCTTTCCTTATACGCTGATTTTATTTTGTCGTCAGATGCGCACTTTTCAGCGCCTTTCGAATCAAAGCGGAGAGCGGCACGGAAATGATGATGGCGAGAATCGCGTTCACCGTACTCGAAGCCGCTTTCGTCGCAAGCGCAATCGCCGCAGCCTCCGGCGCACTGCCCGCAAGCACCGTCGTAATGTAGGACTTTGCGAGATACAGCACAATGTATGTCAGGCTGCCGCAGATGCCCGCCACAATGCTGCGCGGTACGGTGATGGTGAAATCTTCCTCCAGCATGTTGCCGGTGATTTTACCCTTGTGCGCGATGAGGCCGCAAACCGCAGCCAGCAGGAACTTAAATACAAATGTAAACGGAGCCGAAGCGATGTATGCCGGGTTCGTCAGGTCGTAGAGCATCGCGCCGATGCCGGAAGCCAGACCGCCTCCGATCGGGCCCATCACAAAGCCCGCAAGCAGGCAAAACGCGTTGCCGAGGTGGATACGGGAAATATCGCCCACCGGCACCGGAATCGGGAAGCTCAGGTAGTTGGAGACGAACACCAGCGCGCCCAAAAGGCCCACGGTGACAATCTTGTAGATGGAATTCTGTTTTTCATTTTGATTACCCCTTTGCTTTGGGGCGCGACTGCACCGTTCGTGCGCCGTGCCTTGAAGATTGCACCCAGTATAGCACCGCGCTGGTATTATCGCAATGGCCAGATTTAATATAATTTTTAAGGTCAGATGTTTTTTCACACCCCAAAAAGCCCGCCCCCGGTTGCATTTTTGTCAAAAAAGCGGTATACTGGCGGTGCGAAAAGTATCGTTCGCTTTTCGATTATCTATAATATGAAGAAGGGATATTCATGGCAAAAGTAAAAGCCGTTATTTTTGATATGGACGGAACCGTGGCCAATACGCTCACTTCCATCGCCGGATTCGGCAACGCCGCGCTTGAAGCGCACCGCTTAAAAACGTTCCCCGTAGACCGCTACCGCACATTCGTCGGTAACGGCGCAGATATTCTCATGCGCCGCATGCTCACTGCCGCTAAGGGCACATACACCGAAGAAGATGTAAAAGCCCTGCGCAAAACGTATGACGCTTTATATGAAAGTGATCCCACAAAAGACGTCACCCCCTACCCCGGCATCGTAGAGCTGCTCCAAAAAATGCGTGAAAACAACGTCAAAGCCGCCGTGCTCTCCAACAAACCCGATAACATGACGTGCTATATCGCCGAAAAGCTGTTCACCGGGCTTTTTGATGTCGTCCACGGACAAAGGGAAGGCGTACCGAAAAAACCGGATCCCAGCGCCGCACTTTTATTGTGCGAAGAATTAGGCGTCACCCCCGCCGAATGCCTGTACGTCGGCGACAGCGGCGTTGATATGCAGACCGGGCAAAACGCCGGCCTCTTCACCGCCGGCGTCACCTGGGGCTTCAGAGACGAAAAAGAGCTCGAAGAAAACGGCGCCGATACCCTCGTCCATAACGCAGAGGAGCTGGAAAACCTTATCCTCTAAGCTAACGGCAATGGCGATTAAAAGTTTCGCCCGCCTTTTTAAAGGCGGCGGGGTCTTGGGGCAGCGCCCCAAAAACTAGGAGAGTAACTTAAAACGTCCCGTGGACGTTTTAAGTGTAGGGAACCTCGTTGCATGAGTTTCCTGAAAGGCGGCTAAAGCCGCCTTTAGAAAAAGCATCGCATACAAAAGGAGAGCGCGCAGCCACCCAAAAGCTGCGCGCTCTGTTAATTTCTAAAAGCTCTCAAAACAAGCTCCTCACCGTCTCATACACGTCGAGCACGTACACGTCCCGCACGCCTGCTTCTTTGCCCCGCACACGTGCCGCCGTCTGTATTCCGTTGGCAGCTCGCCGTAGGCCTCCTTAAACGCCGCCGTAAATCGGCTCTGGCTCTCATACCCCACGGCCTGCGCCACGGACGCAATGTCGTTCTGCGTTTTCAGCAGCAGCCCCGCCGCAAGCTCCATGCGGTGCTGCTTCATGTGCGCCGCAATCGTCGTGCCGTACACTTTTTTGAACACCGTTTTCAACGTCGTGGTGTTCATAAGGAACTCTCTTGACAGCGTTTCTATCGTGATGCGCTCGCTGATGTGTTCAATCAGGTAATTGTGCACGTTCCGAATGATCTCCTCCTGCGAAGCCTGAAAGTCCACTTCCTTTTCCGGGCACGTGATCTCCATCACCTGCTCCACAATCTCGTGCAAAAGCCCGATCTGCTCGGTGTCCGACGCCTTATAGTAGACTTCCTTGCCATCGCGGCGGCTCATGATAAGCCCACTGTCTAAAAGCGACTTCAAATGGTGCGAAACTGCCGGACTACGACATATCCATCATCGCTGCAATGTTGATAACACATTCTTCCCGGTGACTCAAAAGCCAGAAAATGCGCACGCGCACCGGGTCGCTCAGCTGCTTAAACACATCCGCCACGGCCGAAAAACGCTCCGTATTCATCAATTCTCTATGCAGCGCTTCGTCGTGCTTGTGCCTGCCGTGGTCGTGCGGCAATGCAAAATCCGCCATAAAAACGCCCTCCGTTTATCCGTTTCGGAAATCCCGTTCGCCCGTTTGGAAGCAGCACCCGAAAACCCCTTGATTTTTTATTCCGGCCCCAGTATACTACAACTGTAACGATTAAGCAAGTATTTAATCGTTAGCACCACATTTCAAACAAATGATTTTTACGGAGGTTTTCCCCATGAAAAAACGTACAGCATTGAAGTTGACTGCGCAAATTGTGCCAACCTGATGGAAGAGGCAACCAAGAAAACTGCAGGCGTTGCAAATGCGACCGTAAACTTCATGACCCAGAAGATGATCGTTGAGTTTGAAGACGGTCAGGACGCTAAAGCTGTCATGAAGAATGTCCTCAAGGCCTGCAAGAAGGTTGAGCCGGACTGCGAAATCGAGCTTTAATTTACTTCGGTCTACCCGTATAGTCAGAAAAAACTGACCGGCTCCGCTTTCTCGGTACAGTCGGTCTTTTTCACACGGTAATGTATCATCTAACTGCTATATAAAACCACAAGAGGTATCCTCATGAAAAAGAAACAAAAGATTACGCTGTACCGCATCATCATCACCGCCGTGATGCTGGTCGTGTTACAGTTCTTACCTATCACGGGCATTCCGCGCCTTATCGCGTACCTCGCCGCCTATCTCGTCATCGGCTACGATATTTTGAGAAAAGCCGGCAAGGGCATCCTAAACGGCCGCGCGTTCGACGAAAACTTTTTGATGGCGCTCGCCACCCTCGGTGCGTTCTTCCTCGCCATTTGGACAAAGAGCGGCGATTATCTTGAGGGCATCGCCGTGATGCTGTTCTATCAGATCGGCGAGCTGTTCCAAAGCTACGCCGTCGGCAAAAGCCGCAAAAACATCTCCGCGCTGATGGACATCCGCCCGGACTACGCCAACATTGAAAAACGACGGCAAGTTAGAACAGGTCGATCCCGACGAAGTCGCGGTCGGCAGCATCATCGTCGTGCAGCCGGGCGAAAAAGTCCCGCTCGACGGCGTAGTCGAAAGCGGCAACGCAAGCCTTAATACCAGCGCGCTCACCGGCGAAAGCCTCCCGCGCGATGTCAAAGAGGGCGATGAGATCATCAGCGGC
>ENA-OQKL01000187-OQKL01000187.1-human-gut-metagenome-genome-assembly--contig:-NODE-187-length-21641-cov-3.908571_pt1 | contig 21641 bp, 25 predicted proteins | sample MGYA00242779_ERZ504800 | MGnify/ENA primary metagenome ERZ504800 (study PRJEB26092, sample SAMD00036410) | human gut metagenome | host: Homo sapiens | study: EMG produced TPA metagenomics assembly of... | reverse complement strand
CTGGCTGAGGCTCGAGTGGGACGAAGGCCCCTACTACCAGCACGATCGTCTAGACCTGTACGAAAGCGCCCTGCGCCAGCTACAAGACGCCGGCCTCACCTATCCCTGCTTTTGCACGCGCGCCGAACTCCACGCCGCGAGCGCGCCGCACGCGAGCGACGGCACGCCCATCTACCGCGGCGCCTGCCGAGGCCTTTCTGCCGAGGAGGTTGCCCGCCACAGCATCCTGCGCGCTCCGGCCACGCGCCTGCGTGTGCCCGACGTCAACGACCTCGCCGGCGACGTGATCGAATTCGTGGACCGCACGTACGGAGCCCAATGCGAGGCACTCGCCACCGAGTGCGGCGACTTTTTGGTGCGCCGCAGCGACGGCGTGTTTGCCTATCAGCTGGCCGTGGTGGTCGACGACGCCGCCATGGGCGTCACCGAGGTCGTACGCGGATGCGACCTGCTGGGCTCCACGCCGCGCCAGATCTATCTGCAGCATCTGCTGGGACTTCCCACACCGCACTACGCGCACATTCCGCTGCTCATGTCGCCGGATGGCCGCCGCCTTTCCAAGCGCGACCGCGATCTGGACCTGGGCGAGCTCCGCGCACGCTTTGGCACGCCCGAGGCGCTGCTGGGATGGCTCGCCGGACAAACGGGCATCGCGCCGGACGCCACGCCGCGCACCGCCGAGCAGCTGGTCGGGCACTTTAACTGGGACGTCATCCGCGCACACCGCGAGAACATCACCATAATGGCCGAGTAGCCAGCCACTCCGCCTCTACGCAACATCCCAGGGCTGGAGTTCGTCGCTCAGGCGAACGATGCAATCGTAGAGCACGGTATGGCGCTCGGCCGGGTTGGCATCCCGATGAAAATGCCCGTAATACCAGCGCTTGTAATCCAAGCGGTCTTCCAGCTCATCGAAAAATGCCGTAAGCCGGTCAACGGCGGGGTAATTCCAGCCGGGCGCCGGATAGAGCATGGGCGAAAGCACGCGCGTCGAGCAGGTGTGGGTGATTACGTAGTCGACCTTCCAACCCACGCTGTCGAGCTTTGCCCGCGCCTCCTCAAAGTTGCACTCGTCCGGCAGCTCCTGCGGCCACCAGCTGGAATAGGGAATGCGGTATTCTTTGTCCACGCTCGTGGCACCGCCCATGGTAAAGATCGTTGAGCCATCGAGCTCAAAAACCTCGCCACGCGTCAGACGCCGTATGGGCGAGGTATCCGACAGGCGCTGCGTCAGCCCGCCGTGCCACAACTCCATGGGTCGCTCCGCCCAGTGATCGAAACGCTCGTGGTTGCCGTCGACGAACAACACGGCATAGGGACGCGATTCCAGCCAGGCGATATCGGTGCATTCCTCGGCAGAGAAACCCCAGGGAAAGCCAAAGTCGCCCGCGACAATCAGATAGTCGTCGCTCGTCAGACTATCCCCAAGATCCCAGTCGCGCAGCTTTTGCATGTCGACGCCACCGTGAACATCGCCCGTCACATAGACCGTCATCGGATCGTCACTTCCCTCTTATAGGTTTCGAGATCGTGCTCAATCTGCTCGTCGCCCGTGGCGTTGACCCACCACGGCCATTTAACGCAACACACCGGCTCGTCCACCTGCGCAAACCACGACCTGAGCTCCACCAGGCTCACGGGGGCGTAGCCGTTAGCGTCCACGCCCGCGTCATAGCGCAGCAGCCCCTGTCTGAGGTTGAACTTGTTGTACGCGTCGCCGCAGCTGTGGATATGCCCGTGCAAATGCCAGCTACCGTGCGACATGCCCTGCCAGTCGACCATGGGATAGTGGCTAAGCACGATTTTTTGGCGGTTGATCTTGAGCACGCAAATGGGCGGCTCGACGATAAAAGCACCCGCTACGGCAGGCTGCGTCCAGTCTTTGTCGTGGTTGCCGGGCAGTAGGTGGACGCGCTTGCAGACAATGCTTTTACGCAGCTCGCAGGCGTCTTGGACCGTCATCTTAAAGCTGAAGTCGCCCAAGATGTAGAGCTCGTCATCCGCAGCGACCTTGCTGTTAATGTTAGCGACCATGGCGTCGTTCACCTGCGCAACAGTCGACCACGGTCTATCGCTAAGCCGTAGCATGTTCTCGTGCCCAAAGTGAGTATCGCTGGTAAACCAGATCACGGGGACCTCCTGTTGCTGCGGGGTATCCATCCCTTAGGGCTTACCCTTCATTCTTCCATCCAAACGGGTCAAGCACCCAAAAAAACAGATCGAGCACGCCGCCAGTTATCATGGCGCCGGCAAGGGCCATGCAAACGTGCAGAGAGCTGACACTTCGGAGCACGTCGAACGGCCCCAGAACAGCCAGCAGCGCGACCGCTGCGCCGGCAAGGCACAACGCGAGGCACGGCCCCGCGTCCTTGACGCACTTCTTTGCGAGATGCTTGGTGTTGTCACTCATCAATATCGAACTCCTTAGAGGGTCGTTGTTCAGATGCATGCCGCCGCGGCAGAGCAGGGCGACAGGGTAAGTGTCACATGCCGTGCGGACACGTGTGCAAGCTCATGCCAAACTGCCAACCCCAATCGTCATACATCTAAAACACGAACGATCGATCTGCTATCCTGGCGCCAACATAGTCTTTCGAAAGGTTTGGCCGGGATGACTACGCAGCGACAGATTGATATTGAATTCGACTCGCTTACACGCGAGAACGATTCACCCAAGCTCATCGCCAACTCGAAGGCGACAGGCGGAACACTACTATCCGTTATCAAGGAGCAGCTCTCAGCCTGCGGCTCTTTTGACTTCTGCGTAGCGTTTGTTGCAGACGGCGGCCTTCAAATCCTAGTCGAGACGTTCCAGGAGCTCAAGCAGCGTGGCATTAAGGGCAGGCTGCTCACGTCCACCTATCTCAACTTCAACTCACCCGATGTCTTTCGCAAGCTCCTGGAATACGACAACATGGAAGTTCGCGTATTCCAGGGTAATTTGCATGCCAAGGGATACATTTTTGATAAGGGCGAAACCAGCACGGTCATCGTCGGTAGCTCCAACATGACGCAGACCGCCCTCACCTGTAATAAGAATGGAACGTGCTGTACCAGACTGTCGAGACAGCCGCTCTCGGCGACTGAGGAGCGAGTTCAATTCGTTGTGGAACGACACCTCAAACCCGTTTTGCTTTCCCAAGACTGGATTGAGAACTATGCCGCATATCGATCGGCACGTCCGTCAAAGCCCAAATCGAAACCGCCGTTCCAGGCCGGCTCGTTTGCCCAACCACGAACGACCTCGAAGAATCAAGCCCATAAAATGCAGCAGCGCGCCCTTGAGGCGCTCGGTGTAATCCACCGCAAGGGCGAGACCCGCGCCCTGTTGGTCTCGGCAACCGGCACCGGCAAGACCTTCCTTTCGGCGTTCGACGTGCTCGCAACTAAACCCCGGCGCGTCCTCTTTCTTGCGCACCGCCGGCGCATTATCGACGCCTCCCGTGCAAGCTACGAACGCCTCTTAGGTAGTACCTATACGTTCGACACCTATCAAACTGGCAAGAATATAAGCAATGCTACCTGCGTGTTTGCCATGTGTTCTTCGGTCGCCAAACATCTGAGCGATTTCCGTCCCGATGAGTTCGACTACATCGTCATCAACGAGGCCCACCGCACGGGATCCCAGGGTTACCAATCCATCATGTCGCACTTTACGCCTCGGTTTTATCTGGGCATGACCGCTACACCCAATCGCACCGACGGCTATGACGTCTTTGCCCTTTTCAATCACGTCATCGCGTTCCAGATCACGCTGCAGGACGCTTTGGCCGAGGAGATGCTAGCCCCCTTCCATTATTTTGGCATTCACGATCTGGAGATTGACGATGAGACAATCGAAGATACCGCCCTGTTCGGGCGCTTGACGTCCGATGAGCGCGTGCGTCACATCACCGAGAAAATCGAAGAGTATAGCGTCACCAAAAGCAACCGCAGGGGCTTAATTTTCTGCAATCGAAACGCCGAGGCCAAAGAACTGTCGCGCAAATTCAACGCTCTCGGATATCGAACGGCTGCGATTAGCGGTCAAGATCCCGATGAAGTCCGCGATGCCGTTATCAACCGACTTGAAGCCGGCGAGCTCGAGTATATTTTCTCGGTCGATATCATGAACGAAGGCGTCGACATCCCCTCGCTCAATCAGATCATCATGCTTCGACGCACCGACTCCGCAATCATCTTTATTCAACAGCTCGGACGAGGTTTGCGTCTGAATGATGGCAAGGAATACGCACTGGTGCTCGACTTTATTGGCAACTACCAGAGCAACTTCTTGGTGCCCATCGCGCTTTCGGGTGACAAAACGTACAACAAAGATCGCCTGCGTCGTCTCGTCCAAGAGGGCGATTCGACGATCCCCGGATGCTCGACCGTGAGCTTTGATCGTATTTCCGAGGCACGCATCTACAAGGCCATCGATGGCGGCGATTTCACCTCCGTCAGGTTTTTGAAAAACGATATCTCGACTTGCGCCAGAAACTCGGCAAGATTCCCTCGCTGCTCGAATTTGATCGTAACGGCTCCATCGATCCGCTGCTTATCTTCAAGAATAGCGGCCTGGGGTCCTACCACGCATTTCTATCCAAATACGAGCCGGACTACACGGTTCAATTTTCCTCTGATCAAACCAAGATTCTCAAATTTATTTCTCAAAAGCTCGCCGCGGGCAAGCGATTTGAAGATCTCTATTTGCTTCAAACGCTCGTCGAAGCCGGACACGAGGACTACCGGCATATGCGCGAGGCTGCGCTTAGGAACTACCGCGCACAACTTAAGGACAGCGCCGTTAGGTCGGCAATCGCAGTCCTTAAGGGCGACTTTGCCACTCCTAAGGATTTCGTTTCCCTGCTTATTGACGATGGATGCGGACCTCGTCTGACCGAAGCGTTTGCGACCGCCCTGCGCAACGCAGAGTTCAAGCGTCAGATTCTTGAGGTGCTGGATTTTGGTATTGCGCGCAACCGACTCGACTATGCCGAGACGTACGAAAACACAAATTTCGTTCTCAACGCCAAGTACACATACGAGGAGGTTTGCCGCCTGATGAACTGGGAAAAGAACATCAACGGCCAAAATCTTGGCGGCTATTTCTACGACGAGAAGACCAATACATTCCCCGTGTTTATTAACTATGACAAGGCGCCCGACATTAGTGAGTCAATTCAGTATGAAGACCGCTTTGTTTCGCCGAGCAAGCTTATCGCAATCTCCAAGGGCAACCGTACGCTCAACTCTCCCGAAATTCTGCGACTGCAGGCATGGCCGGAAAACGGCCTGAAGACGTATTTGTTTATGCGAAAAAACAAGGACGATAAGGGTGGCAAGGAGTTCTATTTCTTAGGCGAAATGCATCCGACCGGCGAGTTCGAGGCTATTAAAACTAAGAGCAACGACAACGCCGTCGAAATCGAATATGAGCTCAATACGCCCGTGCGTCAGGATATTTACGAGTTTATGCTCAGCGATTTGAGCGAGGCTGAGTAAAAAAGAGCGGGCCACCATGTGGCGCCCGCCCCTTTCTTACATAAGTCCGAGTTTCTTTTCGAGCTCCTTAACGACTTTAACGTCTGCCGGAAGCCAATCGACCTCCCACAGGTTATTGGTATCAAGCCATTTCATATCCTCGTGAGCGTGCTCTTTGAACTCCCCCGAAAGGATGTTAGCTAGATAGCACTGCATCGACAGGTGAAACGTCGCGTAATCGTGTTCGACCGTGCAAAGATAGTCGAGGTTACCGATCGTAACCTCGAGCTCTTCCTGAATCTCGCGCACGATTGCCTGCTCGCCGGTCTCGCCCGGCTCGAGCTTGCCGCCCGGAAACTCCCAGCCGTCTTTAAACTCGCCATAGCCTCGCTGGCAGCTCAGGATCTTCCCGTCTTTCTGAATAATCGCTGCTGCAACATTGATTGATTTCATAACTAGCCATCACCTCTCCAATTGAGCCCAACCAGTATAGGTGATCGACCGCCCGCCATGTCCCAGTCGTCTGAAAACTGTCTGCTCGACCCATTTCTACCACCACTTTGTCATCGGCACCCCATCTCCCGCTATCGAGGTCTAATACTTTTCCCGAGAAGTGAACGTCTGTTTTTGGACCCCTGAAACATCCGCATTTTCGGCGGCAAAATCGTGGGATTTCAGCATTGAAACCGCAGGAAGCGGCACCTCTAAAGTGTCGATGCTTCGGGGGTCCGTTTTCACTCATTCACTTCTCGGAAAAGTATTAGACCTCGCTATCAGCTATCCCAAAGATCAGACCGCCCCTCCTTCACGCCACGCAAAACCTGCCTTTTCTGCCCCTGCCCGCCTCCGCACCACCCAAAAACTCATCCAACATTAATCTTGGCTCAAGAATCGCTTAATCTATAACCTGCACTATAGAGTTCGACCAAGAGCGGGGCGGCGCCGCGCAACGCAGGCCGCCGAACGCAACGCTCGCGCCCGGGCAGATCGCCCGGCGTCGCGCCCATCGAACGAAAGGACAGGTCATGGACGACCTCGAAAAAGTTGAAACCATCCGCACCAAGTGCAACGTGAGCTACACCGATGCCAAAGCCGCGCTCGACGCCGCCGACGGCAACGTTTTGGACGCTATCATTTGGCTCGAGTCGCAAGGCAAGACCCAGACCACGTCGGCGCATGCCGCCACCGAGTCCGCGCCAGTCGATGAGCCCTCTGCCGAGATGGTCGCCGCGCAGGTCGCTTACGAAAAGTCGAGCGAAAAGACCGACTTCTCCAAGAAGATGGACAGCGTGTGGGAGTACCTCAAAAAGCTCTTCCGCCTGAGTCTGGACACCAAGTTTTATCGCCACGCGCCGCGATGCAATCATCCTCAACATCCCCATCCTGATTCCCATCGTCGCTCTGTTTGCCTGGGGCGCCACGATCTGGCTGATGCTGATTGGCCTGTTCTTTGGCATGCGCTACCGCATCGATAGCGACGGCGACGTGCCCGGCAGCATCAACAACCTTATGAATCACGCCGCCAACGCCGCGGACGGCATCAAGCAAAATCTGAACGACGACAAGTAATCGCAGACGGGGGCACGCATGGCACGAATCCTGATCGTAGAGGACGAGGAGAAAATCGCCCGCTTTGTGACACTCGAGCTGGAGCACGAAGGCTACCAGGTGGAGCACGCCGCTGACGGCCGCACCGCCGTTGACCTGGCGTTGGAGCGCGACTACGATCTGATTCTGCTCGATGTACTGTTGCCGCAGCTCAACGGCATGGAGGTGCTGCGGCGCGTACGCAAGCACAAGGATGTGCCGGTGATTATGGTCACCGCGCGCGATGCCGTGATGGACAAGGTGGCCGGGCTCGATGCCGGCGCCGACGATTACCTGACCAAGCCATTTGCGATTGAGGAGCTGTTCGCACGGATCCGCGTGGCACTGAAGCGCTCGGAAGCCGTGCGAGCGGCTTCGGGCGTTGGCGGCGCCAGCGCCGGGGCTGGCGTAGCGAGCGGCACGGCCGCCGGTATCGCCACAATGTCCCCGGCAACCGACACGGCCCAGACCGCTGCCGCGCCCTCCCCGCCGCACTCGCCGTGGGTTCGGTCGCGCTCGATCCCGACCGCCGCGAAGTCACGGTCGGCGGCTCGCCCATCGCGCTCACGGCCCGCGAGTTCGACGTCCTCGCCCTGCTTATGACGCATGCCGAAACCGTGCTCACGCGCGAGCGCATCGCGCACGAGGCGCTGGGCTACGAATACGTAGGCGACACCAACAACGTCGACGTGCACATCGCGCACCTGCGCGCCAAGATCGAAGACGCCGGCGGTGCCCGCATCATCCAGACCGTGCGCGGGGTGGGCTATGTCTGCCGCGCGTAATGCCGAGGCCAAGCGCGTCACCTCCATCGCCCGCGCCATCAACTGGAGCTATATGTGGCGCCGCCTGATGAGCTACGTCTGGCTCGATCTGTTGCTGTTTGTTATTGCGGTGGCGATCCTCGTCTATGGATACAACCAGACGCTGCCCAACGGCGCGTTTACCGCAGGATGGATCCCCAGCGCCACCGTTCGCAGCATGTCGCTGACGCCCGCGCGCGGCTGGGACCTGACAACGCTCACCTATACCGTCGAGCTTGCGCGTACCACCAAGACTTTCCCCCTCGCGCAGGACCTCGTCACGCTATGGCCTCTCTACCTTGTAGTTGTGGGTTGGCAGGTCATCAGCGTGCTCAACATGCTCGGCGGCGCCCGCCGCGTGCGCCGCACCATGGCGCCGCTCAACAATCTGGCCCTGCGCGTGGACGAACTCGGCCGCATGCAGCTCTCCGGCGGCAAGATGGAAACGCTCGAGCAGGCCATCGAGCGCGCAAGCGTCGACTCGCCGAGCGTCACCACCGGCGACGCCGACCTGGCAAGCATCGAGGTCGCGCTCAACCGCCTGCTGCGCCAGATGCAAGAGGCCAAGCTGCAGCAGATGCGCTTTGTCAACGACGCGAGCCACGAGCTGCGCACGCCCATCGCGGTGATTCAGGGCTACGTGAACATGCTCGACCGCTGGGGCAAAGACGACCCGGACGTGCTGGCAGAATCCATCGCGTCCCTCAAGGCCGAAAGCGAGCACATGCAGGAGCTCGTGGAGCAGCTGCTGTTTTTGGCGCGCGGCGATGCCGGGCGCACGGTCCTGCGGCGTGCGCATACCAACCTGGCTGCACTGGTCGGCGAGGTTTGCGAAGAATCGCAGATGATCGATGCCGGGCACACGTATCGGCTGGCCTTTGACGCTGCGCTTATCAGCGACCCGCGCTGCGACGCGTCCGTCGATGTCGCGCTCGTGAAGCAGGCTCTGCGCGTGATCGTGCAAAACGCCGCCAAGTATTCGGACGCGGGCACGCCCATCTCGTTTGGCGTAGCGCCGGATGCGGGCGCGGGCACGATCGACATAAGCGTTGAGGACGAGGGCATCGGCATGAACCAGGAATCCGCAGCTCACGCGTTCGAGCGGTTCTACCGCGCCGACAACGCGCGCGATGCCGGAGCGCAGGGCTCGGGCCTGGGGCTCGCCATCGCCAAGTGGATCGTCGATAGCCACGGCGGCGTCATCGGCGTGACCTCGGTCGAGGGCGTCGGCAGCCGCTTTACGATTCGCCTGCCGCGGTAGGAAGCCCCTCGGCATAAATAAAGGGATAGGGCCACGCAGCCCTATCCCTTTTTGCTAGCTATGACAGCTTGTGCGCTACTCGCGGCACAGGTGCACGGCGAAGCCGGCGAACTCGCGCTTAAAGTACACGAGCTTGGTACCACCGTCGGGTAGCAGCGCGCGCGACTCCTCGTTGACCTCGAGCCCGCGCTCGGCAAACCACTTCTCAGCTGCATCGATGTCGTTAACGGCAAAGCCGATGTGGCCTTTGGTGCCACGACCGTTCTGCTTCATGACCTCGACCAGCGAATCGTTGAAGTACGAAACCGGGGTCTCGATAACAGGCAGGCCCATCATCGTCGAGAACAGCTCCGCGATCTCCAGGGCGTCTGCCGGGTCGGCGGCGTTAATGCCCACATGGGCAACGCGCATGCCAAAGAGCTCGACCGGGTTGACGTTCTGCTCACTCATACAGGCAGTGCCTACTGAGCCATGACGTCGAGAACGGCCTTCTCGGCAGCGACGCGGTTCATGCCGGTCATGAAGGGCACGCCGCTCACGTACGGGCAGGTGAGGCCTTCGGGGGCAACGGTGGTGGCGATCAGCAGGTCGGCGCCCTCGTCGCAGTAGTCCTTGGCCTCGGAGATGGCGCACTGCACGATCTCGTACTTGTCGGCGTAACCGTTGGCGTCGAGCAAGGTGGCGACCTTCTGGGCAACGAGCGTGGAAGTAGCAGCGCCAGCACCGCAAGCCAAAACGATCTTCTTCATAGGTAATGTCTCCCTTCATGGTTTACTTTAGGTAAGTGTACCGCAGCGAGCGATGGCACTCAGCCTCGATGAGCTTTTATGCCAGTTTGCTTGCACGCTGCGTATAATACATCTAGTACGTGTTGTCATACCGCTCGCTTTAAGAGCGACTAAGGACTCTGAAATGCCCGATTCCCGCACCCTCTGGACCGCCGTCGTTATCATCTGCATCGCCGTGTCGGTGTTCTTTAGCGTCAAAAAACGCACCACGTTCAAGCGTCTGCAGCAGTTGATGGCCGCCAAGCAGTGGGACGAGTTCGATCGTTTGCTCGACGGCAAACTCACCAGCATGCTGTACCCACGCTACAACCGCGACTACCTGCGCCTGAACTCCTATCTGCTGCGCGAGGACCACGAGCGTGCCAGCGAGATGTTCGACCTGCTGCTGGGGCTCAACCTCCCCAAGATGCAGCGCGTCGACCTGGTGATCAAAGCCTTTAACTACTATGTTGGCCAGGAGGACCGCAAAAAGTCCAAGGAGTTGCTGCACGAGATCAAGGGCTTTGAGGGCGGTCAGGCCGAGGCAGTTGCGCACGAGTGCCAGCTGATGTACGACACGATGATCCTCAAGCGCCACAACGACATTCCCGAGCTGGAGCGCATGCTCGAGGATGTCGGCGACGACCCGGTCAAGCGCTGCCGCTTGGAGTACCTGCTGGCCCTGCAGTACAAGAACAAGGGCGACGAAGCCAAGTTCCAGGAGTTCCTGGAGAAGTCGGGCCAACACTCGATGGCCGTCAACGCGTAACGGACGGCTTGTGCTAGACTTCTAGTCTCACGGGGGCGTGGCGGAATTGGCATACGCAGGAGACTTAAAATCTCTCGCCGCAAGGATTGTGGGTTCGAGTCCCACCGCCCCTACCATTGGCTTTTACGGGCCCGTATCTCCCAGGGATGCGGGCCCGTTTCTTTTGCACGCCGGTGGGGCTCGAACCCGCGAGGGGGCGAGCGTTAAGCAAACGCGGAGCGTTTGTAGCGAGCCGGCGAGGGCGCCGGCAGGCGACCGAGGCCGGTGCGTATTTGCTGCGCAAATTCGCAGACGTCCCACCGCCCCTACCACGCATTGTTTACGAGCCCGTGTCCCCCGGAGACGCGGGCTCGTTTCTTGTGGATGCCGACACGGATGATAAGTTGCGGTGGAATAGTTCCTGTTTTGACTGGTTACCAGCTCATTTAAGAACTTTTTCACCGCAACTTAGATTGGCACTCCCACATTTTTCGATGGAAAAACGTGGTTGTCTCGCACATTTTCCGATGGAAAAACGTGGTTGTCTCACACATTTTCTGATGGAAACGCCCAAATGGCCTTATACTAGCCGAGAGGGTTGGGAGGCAATATGCAGCGACAGCTTATGAGTGAACTTATCGCTTGGAAATCAAGGGCGAATCGCAAACCTCTCTTGCTTAAGGGAGCCCGCCAGACAGGAAAGACTTGGCTTCTTAACGAATTCGCAAGCCAGCAGTATCGAAACGTCATTCGTTTTGACTTTATGCTCGAGCCGAGCACACGCTCGCTGTTCGATGGGGACCTCGACCCCAAGCGCATCATCTCCCAGATAGAGCTCCTACGTGGCCAAACCGTAACGCCGACAGACACGCTCATCATCTTCGACGAGATCCAAGAGGCGCCACGCGGGATCACCTCGCTCAAGTACTTCAACGAGCTTGCACCCGAATACCACATCGTAGCAGCCGGTTCCTATATGGGCCTCGCGCTCCGACGCGAAAACGAGTCATTTCCCGTCGGCAAAATCGACCAGCTCACCATGCGTCCCATGGGGTTTGCCGAGTTCGTTCGCGCCGTCGACGGCAACCCGCTCGCCGACGCCATCCTTGCCGCAGACATGAACCTTCTAGCAAACGTCACCGAAAAGCTCGTGCACTTGCTCAAGGAATACCTTGTTGTCGGTGGTATGCCCGAAGTTGTCTCCGCTTTCGCCGAGACACGCGACTTCATTGAAGCCCGAAGGCTTCAGCAGCAAATCATCGAGGCTTACGAATCCGATTTTGGCAAACATGCACCCGCCCGCATCGTCGAGCGCATGAGGTTGGTTTGGAAATCCCTTCCCGGCCAGCTTGCCAAGGAAAATAAAAAGTTCATCTACGGAGCCCTTCGCCCCGGGGCGCGCGCACGCGATTTCGAAGAGAGTCTCCAGTGGCTCATGGATTACGGAATCGTTCATAAGGTGCCGCGCGTTTCCGCTCTCAGGGCACCGCTTTCGAGCTATGAGGACCTCTCGGGCTTCAAACTGTTTTGCATCGACACCGGCATCCTCGGCGCGCTCTCCAACCTCCCACCGACCATCGTCCTGGACGGCTCCGCTGTTTTCACCGAGTTTAAGGGCTCGCTCACCGAGCAATACGTCGCACAGGAACTCTTGCTGCAAGGCAAAAGCCCCGCGTACTGGTCCTCTACCTCTGGCAATGCCGAAACCGACTTTGCCATCGACCATGCGGGAACCGTGCTTCCGCTTGAGGTCAAGGCGGCAGAGAACCTTAAAGCGAAGAGTCTGAAAATAGCCTGCGAAAAATTCAAACTCGAGCGTTGCGTGAGGAGCTCTCTGGCGGCATATAGAGACGAGGACACGCTCGTCAATATTCCGCTTTGGGAAATTGGGCAAATCGACAAACTGGCATAAAGGCTGCGGAGGCGCTCAGCAAGGACTGTCCCCAGGTGCCGGCAGAAAAGAAACGTCCCCAGGTGCCGGCTGTTGAGTTGCGGTCGAATAGGGACTGGTTGGGGCCCGAAAGGGCGATTTTAGTCCGCATTTCACCGCAACTTATGAGGGGATGGTTAAAGGGCGCTCAGGCTCGGGGTCCAGGCGATGGTGGGAGTCGCGCCGTCGAGAACCTCGTTGATGGCGGCGGCCATGCCGGCGAGGAGGCTGTTCTCGCTTACGGTGAGCGCATCGTAGCCACCGGCGCGCATGAGCTCGCGAATCACCACGGCGCCGGCCAGAATCACGCCCGCGCGCTTGGGCTGCACGCCTGGCAACGCGGCAATGCTCTCCACGTCCAGCGTGGACATGCGCTCGATAGCGGCAGAAATCTGCTCCATCGAAAGCTCGCGCAGGTGCACAAAGCTCGAGTCGTACGGCTCCAGTTCGTGGACCAGCGCCACGAGCGTAGTGACGGTACCGCCCACCGCGACCAGGCGCTCTGCACGCTCATAATTGCTCGGCAGGCCCTCAAAATAGGCGGAGAACTGCTCGCCCGCCCACGCGGCGGCAACCGCAAGCTCGCCGTCCGCGGGCGGCAGCGCCGAGAAAAAACCGCTCCGTCACGCGACGGCAACCGATGTCCAGTGAGCGCGTTCCCTCCAGCGCAAAGACGCCACACTCCGGCGCATAGACGCCCGTCGCGAGTTCCGTGGATCCGCCGCCCGAATCGGCAACAATGATGCGCTCGCCGGCAAAGTCGTGCGCCACGCCAAAAAACGTCAGGCGCGCCTCGACCTCGCCCCGGAATCACCTGTGGCTCAAGCCCCAGATCGCGCAGGCCGTCCAGCAGCAGCGCGGCATTGGACGCATCGCGCGCGGCACTCGTGCAGGTGGTGCAGACGCACGCGGCCCCAAAGGTGCGCGCCTCGTCCACAAACATGCGGCATGCGGCGAGCACGCGCTCGACCGCCGCCTCGCAAAAGCGGCCCGTCGCATCCACGCCCTCGCCCAAGTCGGTGATCTCGGTATGCTTGAACGATTCCACGATCGCCCCGGCCTCGACCTGCGCCAGCACCAGTCGCGACGACACCGTTCCCAGGTCGATCGCGGCCACCTTATATCGTTTGCAATCTGCCATTGCGGGCTCCCCTCCGGGCGCTACTCGCCTACTCGCCGCTGGACGCGACCGTCTGGCCCTCGACGCCGTTAAATCCAAACAGCATATCGAGCGTCTGGATGTACCACGGTGCGTCCTTGCCGACCTCTTCGATCTCTTTGGCCACTTCACTGGCCTTCTTGGCGTTTGAGGACTTTTTGCTCGACGACGAATCCGAATCATCGTCCAGGCCCAGCACTTCAATCCTCTTCTCGCCGGGCATCGCCATGCCCAGTTCCCGTGCCCGATCCTTAATGCCCTCTTCCGAGAGCCACTTGTCAGTGTCTTTTTTCATCTCATCTTTGTATTGCTCGCGAATCTCGACCTGCTTGGCCAAGATGTCGTTCGAGCGTTTTGCAACGTACAGGTCGCGCACGGGGAAATACAGGCTCACGAGCGCCAGAGCCACCACGATACCGATAAACAGCGGACGCAGAGAGCCATGCGTAAAGTCATAGATTGCCTTGACCACCGCATTGTCGTTGGCGTAGCGCATAAAGTCCGAGCCCGAAAGACGGCTCGAAGGCCTGCTCGATTTGTCGTGCGCCTGAGTCGAGGGACGCGATGCATGCGACGAACGTGGCGGGCGCACCGGTCCATCTGCCGAAGTATTCGATTGAGCATTGGGGCGCGAGGTGCTTGTCGGGCGCTGCGCGGAGCGGTCGGCACCGGCGTAGGCGGACCCACCGAGCTGCACCGTGCGCGCACGGCGAGACGACGGCTCGCGCGAACCGGCGGAATAATACCTGTTGTCGTAAATCTGATCCATGTGCGCCTTGTGCGGTTGAGGTTTGTTTGCGCTAAGTCCTTTAGTTATAGCACGAGCGCCCGCACCGCCTTCGCCAGCCTTTGCTCGACATAAAAAAGGCGCTGAGCCATATGGCCCAGCGCCCGACAGAACTCTGTAGCGTCTAGCTGGAGCGGGGCGAAGCCGAGTCCATCCCCTCCCCACCAGGCTCGTCTATCTAGCGAATGTTGTAGAACGCGGCCTTGCCGGCGTAGCGCGCGCTGCCCTCGAGCTCGTCCTCGATGCGGATGAGCTGGTTGTACTTGGCGATACGGTCACTGCGGCACGGGGCGCCCGACTTGATCTGGCCGGCGTTGACGCCCACGACCAGGTCGGCGATCGTGGAGTCCTCGGTCTCGCCGGAGCGGTGGCTCACGATGCAGGCGTAACCAGCCTCCTTGGCGGTCTCGATGGCCTCGAGCGACTCGGTGAGCGTGCCGATCTGGTTGACCTTGACCAGGATCGCGTTGGCGGCGCCCAGCTCGATGCCCTTCTTGAGGCGCTCGGTGTTGGTGACGAACAGGTCGTCGCCCACCAGCTGCACCTTGTTGCCAATGCGACGGGTAAGCTCGACCCAGCCGTCCCAGTCCTCCTCGGCCATGCCGTCCTCGATGGAGATGATGGGATAGGTGTCGACGAGCTTCTCCCAGTAATCGACCATCTGGGCACTCGTGTACTCCACGCCCTCGCCCTTGAGCTCGTACATGCCGGTCTCGGCGTTGTAGAACTCGGTCGATGCCGGGTCCATGGCGTACATGAAGTCGATGCCGGGCTTAAAGCCGGCCTTCTCGACGGCCTTGGTGATGTACTCGAACGGCTCGGCGTTGGTCTTGAGGTTGGGCGCAAAGCCGCCCTCGTCGCCCACGCCGCCGCCCAGGCCGGCCTCGTGCAGCACGCCCTTGAGGGTGTGGTAGACCTCGGCGCACCAACGCAGGCCCTCGGCAAAGCTCGGGGCGCCCACCGGCATGATCATGAACTCCTGGAAGTCAACGTTGTTGTCGGCATGCACGCCGCCGTTAAGGATGTTCATCATAGGTGTGGGCAGCAGGTGGGCGTTGACGCCACCCAGGTACTGGTACAGCGAAAGGCCCGCCGACTCGGCAGCGGCGCGGGCGACGGCCAGCGACACGCCCAGGATGGCGTTGGCGCCGAGTTTGGTCTTGTTGGGCGTACCGTCGGCGGCGATTAGCGCGGCATCGACGGCGCGCTGGTCGAAGGCGTCGAGGCCCACGACGGCGTTGGCGCACTCGTTGTTGACGTGCTCGACGGCCTGCGAGACGCCCTTGCCCAGGTAGCGACCCTTGTCGCCGTCGCGCAGCTCGCAGGCCTCAAAGGCACCGGTCGATGCGCCCGAAGGCACCATCGCGCGACCGAAGCTGCCGTCCTCGAGCACGACCTCGACCTCGACGGTGGGGTTGCCGCGGCTGTCGAGCACCTCGCGACCGTAGACATCCAAAATATCGCTCATGTTGTCTCCCTCTCACTTGGAAACGGGTTGAATGCTTGGCGACCGGCTGACCGTGCGCCATCGGTGCGCCTCCGTAAGTTAGCCATGTCGCACTTTTTGCATTATGCCCTAAGTTAGCCGAGGGATACAATTATTTTTCGAAAAATTTAGCGGGAACGATGAGGCATGCCAGCCCGTCGTTCCCGCAGTCTTACTCCTCTGCCTTGGCGGCATCCCAGAGGTCGTTGAGGCCGTGGGTCGAAAGCTCAGCCAGATCCACATGGGCGTTGGCAGCCATCTGCTCCATCGCAGCCCAGCGACGGCGGAACTTGGCCGTGCTCGCGCGCAGAGCGCTCTCGGCGTCGATGCCCTCCTTGCGCGCCACGTTGACCAGGGCAAAGAGCAGGTCGCCAAACTCCATTTCGCGCTCGGGCGTTCCGGGCTCCTCGGCCTCAAACTCGGCACGCTCCTCGGCGACCTCGTCCCACACATCCTGGACCGTCTCCCACTCAAAGCCCACGGCAGCCGCCTTGCGCGACACCTTCTGCGCCTGCATCAGCGCCGGCAGATGCGTGGGCACGCCGTCGAGCAGGCCCTCGGGCGCAGCCTCGCCTGCCGCCACGGCCTTGTCCTTGGCGGCCTTCTCGGCAAGCTTGACCTCGTCCCAGATCTTGAGCACCTCGTCGGAGCTCCCGGCATCTGCATCGCCAAACACGTGCGGGTGACGGCGGATGAGCTTGGCGTCGATATCGTGCGCCACATCGGCCAGCGTAAACTCGCCGGTGTCCGCCGCAATCTGCGCATGCAGTACGACCTGCATGAGCACATCGCCCAGCTCCTCGCGCAGGTGTGCCGCATCATCGGCCTCGATGCAGTCGAGCGCCTCATAGGCTTCCTCGATCATGTTCTTGCCAATGCTCTGATGCGTCTGCTCGCGGTCCCACGGGCAGCCATCGGGCTGACGCAGGCGCCAGACGGTCTGCACCAGATGCTGCAGCTCAGCCGACGCATCGACCAGCGTGGACAGATCGCGCGAACCCTCGGCATTTTGCTGAGCCATGTGCTGCGCCACGGTTATTCCTCCTCCAGGATCACATGACGGAACGCTCCGCCCTCGTAGATGCCGTAACTGTGCGTGCCGTCCTTGGGGATGCTCACGCTGCCGGGGTTGAAGAGCCACAGGCCCGGGTGCGCCTCGCTTGCCTCGTTAACCTTGATGTGTGTATGGCCGTAGACGAGCGCGGAGCCCTCGGGCAGCGTGGGCGCGTGGTCGACGCTGTTGTGCATGCCGGCGCCAAAAACGTGGCCGTGCGTCAGGAACAGCTCGCGGCCGGTTTCGTCAAACAGCGTGGCATAGTCGGCCATGACGGGAAAGTCGAGGACCATCTGGTCGACCTCGGCGTCGCAGTTGCCGCGCACGGCGATGATGCGGTCGGCTAGGGCGTTGAGCAGCGGAATCACGCGCTTGGGAGCATAGTCGCGCGGCAGGTCGTTGCGCGGACCGTGGTAGAGCAGGTCGCCCAGCAGAACGATGCGGTCGGGATGCTCGGACTCGATGGCGGCGCAGAGGCGCTCGGTCCAATATGCCGAGCCGTGGATGTCGGAGGCGATGAGGTATTTCATGGGGAGATCCTTTCGAATGGGGTTGATATGGCTGGGCGCAGGATGTCGCCACCAGCCGCGTTATTCAAATCGCAGTGCCACGGCTTGTGCCGCCTGCATCACGCGCTGGAGCGGCACATTGTGCTCGCGGGCGAGACGGGCGCAGTCCTCGTACTCGGGCGCTGCACGCTCGCTGCCGTCGGGCAGGGTTGCCACCTTGACGGACACCTCGCCCCATAGCGTCGTTACGCGCTCAAAGCGGCGTGGCAGGCAAACGCGCTCCATGACCTGGCGACGAATGCCGTTGGTCGTGGTTTCCAAAAAGATAATCGTCTGCAGGCGCTCGATATCCTCGTGAGCACAGATTACCTGTAGCTGCCAACTGGGACGGCCTTTCTTGCAATAGAGGGGCAGCCAATGCACCTCGCGCGCACCCGCCTCGCGCAGGCGGTCGGCAGCGTAGGCGAGCACCTCGGGCGACGCGTCGTCGATGTCGCATTCCAGCTTGACGATGGTCTCGGGCGCATCGGTCTCGCGGGACAGCGGGGATGTGCTATCGCATTGCATACGGTCCGGATCCTTTCCGCGCGGGCTCGTTTTGTTCACCCAAACGCTAGCACATCGCGGGCTGCGCGGATGTGACGGCGCGCGATGAGCGCGATTTTCCTTGCCCGCAAGAAACCGACACTCCACCGCCTCATCCAAACATGTACATCAGCCTCCAAACATGTCATTTTTTGCAGCTTTTGGAGGCTGATGTACATGTTTTGAGAGCGCAAGCGAGGCCGCACCGCGCGTCGCGCAGCCTTTCCAATCGATTTCGCCCCCGGCGTGTCCGGCGTGTTGAGAGCTGCGCCGATTACAATGGAGCGGATTCGCTTGACACAAAGGAGCTGCCATGTCTGTCTGCCCGCTGGTCGATTGCCATACCCACACCTCGTTTTCGGACGGACATGCCTCGTTTGAGGACAACGTCCGTGCCGCTGCTGCGGCAGGCTGCCGCGTCATGGTCTCGACCGACCATCTCACCCTGCCTGCCAGCATGGATGCCAACTGCGAAGTGCAGGTTACTGAGGGCGACCTGCCGGCACATCGTCTGGCCTTTGAGGACGCCCGCAAACTCGCCGCGCAGATTGCGCCGGAGCTCGAGCTTATCTATGGCTTTGAATGCGATTGGTACGAGGGCTGCGAGCCTTTGGTTGAGCGCTGGTCCCAGAGCGCCGTGGTACGCCTGGGCAGCGTGCATTGGATTGGCAACCCGAGGCGATATCATGGCCGGTGCCGCGGGTATGGCGGGAACGGAAAACGTCGCTCGCCCCGATACACCCGATTCCCTTTGCGGTTGGATCGACGATGACACCGACCTGCACGTTTGGGAAAACCCTGGGGGTACGCGGCGTGTGGGAGCGCTACGTCGACGACTGGTGCCGCGCTTGCGAAAGCCCGCTTAACTTTGATGTGATGGCTCACCCCGACCTGTTCATGCGCTTTTCGAAGGAAGGCTTTGCGCCCGATTTTGATACGGCACCGTTTTGGGAGCAGATGGCAGAGTGCGCACACGATACAGGCCGCCGCGTTGAAGTTTCGACCGCCGCGCCGCGCAAGGGCCTCGACGACTATTACCCCTCGACGGGGCTGTTGCGTTGCTTTGCCCACGCCGAGGTACCCATCACCTTTGGCTCGGACGCGCACCGCGCCTGCGACATCTGCTGGAATATCCGCGAGGCACAAGCCCACGCCTACGACTGCGGCTACCGAACCTTCGACATCCCCCACCCCACCGGCGAATGGGAACCCACGCCCCTCGACTAGCCATCCCTTCATAAGTTGCGGTGGAATAGGGATTGTTTTGCCTGATGAAGCGCTTAAACAGTCCCTATTTCACCGCAACTTCCATGACCCCGTTACACCAACAAAGACTGTCCCAAACGACTAGTGGCGGCGGGCGTTGAGTTCGCCGGCCAGCTCGTCGAGGGTGATGCCGTAGCGCTCGAGCGTCACGAGCAAGTGGTAGACCAGGTCGCCGGCCTCATAGCGAATGTGGTCATGGTCGTTATCCTTGCAGGCCATGATCACCTCGCTCGCCTCCTCGGCAAGCTTCTTGAGCAGCTCATCCTCGACGTCGGTCAACAGACGCGCGGTATAGCTCTCCTGCGGCGACGCGTCGCGACGGCCATGAATCACCTCGGCCAGCCCCGTCAGCGTCTCACCGATATTTCCATCCTGAACATTTGCGGTGCGCACACCCATGGTTCAATCCTTTCTGGTTGGCCAAGCGCCTGGTCGAGCGCCCGCCCTACGCGAGTTTTTTAAAGAAGCAGGTACGGTTGCCGGTATGGCAGGCCGGACCCGGCGAGTCGACCTTGACCAGCAGCGTATCGCTATCGCAGTCGGCCCAGAGCTCCTTGACCTCTTGCATATTGCCGCTCGTCGCGCCCTTGTTCCAGAGCTCCTGACGGCTGCGGCTCCAAAACCACGTGGTACCGGTCTTGAGCGTCAGCCCCACCGACTCCTCGTTCATCCAAGCAACCATAAGCACCTCGCCGGTGTCATACTGCTGAACCACACAAGGAATCAACCCACGGGCGTCGTATTTCAGCTCGGTAGCATTTACCACCTCAGTCATCATTCCTCCCAAGTAATTACCGTGAACATCGCAGGTCGGCGAGGCTTGCCCAGGTGCCGCAGGTTGCCGCGAAAGAGGAGCGACGCGTACTTTGGTACGCGAGCGACGGTTTGAACGGCAAGATGCGGTGCCTGGACAAGCCGCAGCGAAGCCCGCAGCATTAGAAGTCCAACCTCACAGGAATACCTTGACTGGCCATATACTCCTTCACCTGGCGAATGCTGAACGTCCCAAAGTGAAAGACGCTCGCCGCCAGCACGGCATCGGCCTCGCCCTCGATCACGCCCTCGGCAAAATGTTCGAGCGTGCCCACGCCGCCGCTCGCAATCACCGGAATCGGCACCGCACGTGCCACGGCGCGGGTGAGCGCCAGGTCAAAGCCGGCCTTGGTGCCGTCGCGATCCATGCTGGTAAGCAAGATCTCGCCGGCGCCGCGACGAGCCGCCTCCTCGGCCCACGCCACCGCGTCGATGCCCGTGGCGTTGCGGCCGCCCGCCGTGAAGACCTCCCACTTGTCGGCACCAGATGCGCCGGGCAAACCGACGCGCTTGGCATCGATCGCCACGACCACGGCCTGGCTACCAAACGCCGCGGCAGCCTGGCTAATCAGCGACGGGTCGCGCACGGCGGCAGAGTTGAGCGACACCTTGTCAGCACCGGCGGCAACCATGGTGCGCATGCCCGCCAGGTCGCGAAAGCCGCCGCCCACGGTATAGGGAATGGCGAGCTCCTCGGCCGCATGCGCCGCCATCTCGATAGTCGTCGCACGGTTATCGCTCGTGGCGGTAATGTCCAGAAAGACGACCTCGTCCGCACCCTCGCGGTCGTAGGCGCGCGCCAGCTCCACCGGATCGCCCGCATCGCGCAAGCTCACAAAGTTGACGCCCTTGACCACACGGCCGTCCTTGACGTCCAGGCAGGGAATAACGCGTTTGGCAAGCATGGACTACTCCTCCCCTCCGGGCGGAGGCCAGTGCCTGTACCAGCGCAAAGTTGCCCTCATAGAGCGCGCGACCGGTAATGGCGCCTTCAATCGCGTCCTCGCCCACCGCGGCCAGCGCGCGGATGTCGTCGAGCGCCGAGATGCCGCCCGAGGCCACGACGGAAAAAACCCGCGACCTCGGCCACATGGCGATACGCCGCCACGTCGATGCCCGTCTGCATGCCATCGCGCGCGATGTCGGTGTACACCAGGTGCTTAAAGCCCAGCTCGGAAAGCTGCGCCACCGCATCGTCGAGCGCCACGCCCGCGCCATCGCGCCAGCCGTTCACCTTGACCTGGCCGTCACGGGCGGCGATATCTGCGACCAGCAGCTCGCCAAAGCCGCGAGCCGCCACCTCGGCAAATCCCGGCTCGGTCACGAGCACCGTACCCAGCGCGATGCGACGCGCGCCAAAGGCGGCCAGCTCGTCAATGCGCGCGAGCGAGCGAACGCCGCCGCCCACGTCCACGGACAGGCC
>ENA-OQKL01000185-OQKL01000185.1-human-gut-metagenome-genome-assembly--contig:-NODE-185-length-21886-cov-2.779494_pt1 | contig 21886 bp, 25 predicted proteins | sample MGYA00242779_ERZ504800 | MGnify/ENA primary metagenome ERZ504800 (study PRJEB26092, sample SAMD00036410) | human gut metagenome | host: Homo sapiens | study: EMG produced TPA metagenomics assembly of... | reverse complement strand
CCATAATCTCGAAATTTATTTCATCGAAAACCCCATTGAGGCGGAGAAAATCGGCGCACAGGTGCTTATCAACAAGCGCTCCCGCGAGGACGCCGAAAAACGCGCCTCAACTTAAAGGGCAAGCTGACGGCCAAAATGGATATCACGGGGCGCGTGGCGAAGTTTGTGGACTGCCGCAGCAAGGATGTTTCCGAGCGTGAGATTTTTATCGTGGAGGGCGATTCCGCTCTCGGTGCGGTCAAACAGGCGCGCGACCCGAACTATCAGGCCGTGATGCCGATCCGCGGTAAAATTCTGAACTGCCTGAAAGCGGATTACGACAAGATTTTCAAAAGTGAGATCATCACCGATCTCATTAAGATGCTCGGCTGCGGCGTGCAGGTAAAGTCGAAGGCGAACAAGTCCATTGCGTCGTTCGACATCAACGCGCTGCGCTGGAGCAAGATCATCCTGTGCACCGATGCCGACGTGGACGGCTTCCAGATCCGCACGCTGCTGTTGACGATGCTGTACCGTTTGACGCCGCAGCTCATCGAAGAGCACAAGGTGTTCATTGCGGAATCGCCGCTTTATGAAATTACGGCGAAGGACAAGACGTATTTTGCGTATAACGAGCGCGAAAAGGACGAGTTTTTGACGCAGCTTGAGGGCCAGAAGTTTACGATTCAGCGCTCGAAAGGTCTGGGTGAAAACGACCCGGACATGATGAACCTGACGACGATGAACCCGAAAACGCGCAGGTTGATTCAGGTGAAGCCCGGCGATGCCGAAAGGACGGCGCAGATGTTTGATATCTTGCTGGGCGATAATCTTACGGGCCGTAAGGACTACATTGCGACCCACGGCAGCGAGTACCTCGATGACCTCGATATTTCTTAAAGCTCTGACGAAAGGAAGCGTAAAGCATGGCAAGAAAAAAACAGCCGAAAAGAGAAAATACGCCGAAGATGCAGGGCTTTATTGCGGGCGCGGGTGAAATTCAGGCGCAGGACATCAACGACACGCTGCGGCAGAACTACATGCCGTATGCGATGAGCGTTATTATGTCCCGTGCCATCCCGGAGATTGACGGCTTTAAGCCCTCGCACAGAAAGCTTCTCTATACGATGTACAAAATGAACCTGCTCGGCTCGGCGCGCACGAAAAGCGCGAACATCGTCGGTCAGACGATGAAGCTGAACCCGCATGGCGACAGTGCGATTTACGACACGATGGTGCGTCTTTCCCGCGGCTACGAGGCGCTTTTAGCACCCCTATGTAGACTCTAAGGGCAACTTCGGTAAGTTTTATCCCGTGACATGGCGTGGCGGCTTCCCGGTTACACGGAAGCGCGCCTTGACCCCATCTGCCGCGAGCTGTTCCGCGATATCGACAAGGACACCGTGGATTTTGTCGACAATTACGACAGTACGATGAAAGAGCCAACGCTGCTGCCGGCGGCATTCCCCTCGGTGCTCGTCAACGCAAACACGGGCATTGCGGTCGGCATGGCGTCGTCCATTTGCCCGTTTAATCTCGCCGAAGTGTGCACCACGGCGGCGGAGCTCATCCGTGACCCGAAGCATGACATTTTTACGACGATGCAGGCGCCGGACTTCCCGGGCGGCGGGCAGATTATTTTCGACCGCGCGGCGATGGAGCAGATCTACAAAACAGGCCGCGGCAGCATCAAGGTGCGCTCGCGCTACACGTATGATAAATCTGCAAACTGCATCGATATTACCCAGATTCCGCCGACGACGACCATTGAAGCCATTGTGGAAAAGGTCATCGACCTTGTGAAGCAGGGCAAGGTGAAGGAAATCACCGACATTCGAGACGAGACGGGTCTGGACGGACTCAAGATCACGATCGACTTGAAGCGCGGCGCAGACCCCGATAAGCTGATGCAGCGGTTGTTCCGCATGACGACGCTGGAGGACAGCTTCTCCTGCAATTTTAACGTGCTCATCGCGGGCGTTCCGCGTGTGCTGGGTGTGCGTGAGCTCTTTGAGGAGTGGACGGCGTTCAGAATGGAATGCGTCCGCCGCAGAACGCACTACGACCTCACGAAGAAGAAAGAGAAGCTGCATTTGCTCTACGGCCTCAAGGCAATCTTACTCGACATCGACAAAGCCGTGCGCATTGTGCGTGAGACCGAGGAAGAAAGCGAAGTTGTGCCGAACCTCATGATCGGCTTTGGCATCGACGAAATTCAGGCCGAATATGTAGCGGAAATCCGTTTGCGCCATTTAAACCGCGAGTTCATCTTAAAGCGCACCGAAGAGGTGAACAGCTTAGAGGAAGAAATTCGTGACCTTGAGGCAATTCTGGCCTCAAAAACGCGCATTAAGACGATTATTGTGCGCGAGCTGAAATGAAATCGCGCAGAAGTACGGCCAGCCGCGCCGCAGCCATATTTTGTACGCGGAGGAAATTGCCGAAGAAGAGCCCGTGGAGACTGTGCCGGATTACCCGGTGAACCTGTTTTTCACGAAAGAAGGCTACTTTAAGAAGATCACCCCGCTTTCCCTGCGCATGGGCGGCGACCAAAAGCTGAAAGAGGGCGACGAGATCGCCCAACAGATGGAATCGACAAACGCGGCAGAGCTTTTGTTCTTCTCCGACAAAGCGCAGGTCTATAAGCTGAAAGCGGCGGATTTTGCCGACACCAAAGCGAGCGTGATGGGCGAATACGTGCCTGCGCGCGTGCAGATGGACGAGGGCGAAAGCGCTGCGTACATGGCTGTAACGACCGACTTTAAGGGCTATATGCTGTTTGTTTTCGATAACGGCAAGGTCGCCAAGGTGGAGCTTTCCGCGTACTACACGAAGACGAACCGCAGAAAGCTCATTAACGCGTATTCCGACAAGGCCCCGCTTGCGGCGGCGCTGCAAATTTTGGAAGACTGCGATGTGCTGCTGACGTCCTCAAGCGGCAGACGACTGCTCATGAACACGGCGCTCATCGCCCCGAAGACGACAAAGAGCACGCAGGGCGTGGCGGTGATGAACCTGAAAAAAGGCCAATGCATTACGGACGCGCATATCTATCAAGAAGACGAGCTGCAGAACCCGTCGCGGTACAGAAAGAAGATCCCGGCGCTCGGCGCACTGCCGAACGGAGAGGAGGGCGGCGAGCAGATTTCGCTGTAAAAAATCAGCCCTCCGGCAAGACCGTTTGGCGTTCCGTTTGTGCAGGCGTGTGGCCTGCGCGGCGGAGCGTTCAGTCCTACTGAAGGGCGGGCAGCATACAGTCCGCACCATGGACTGCGCCGCCCGCCCGGGAAAGACCCCGTTCGTGTGACGCGAAAGTGCGGTTTTGCCGCACGGTCCGTTTTGGCGCGCACAAACGCCTGACTGTGACTGCCTTGGTATCAGTATGGACGTAGGACGACGGAATATGCAGGAAAAAAGCAAAAAATTCTGTTGCAAAATCCCGCTTTGTATGGTATCATAATTAAGCTACGAATAAAATTAGCGTTAAGTCTCTTGAAGAGGAGGTAAAATATATGGGTGCTGTTGAAATTATTTTCGGTATCGTTCTGCTTCTTTTCGCACTGGCGATCATCATTGTCGTACTGCTGCAGGAAGGCCATCAGCAGAGCCTCGGCGCGATTACCGGCGGCGCGGATACGTTCCTTTCCAAGAATAAGGCGCGTTCCATGGATGCGTTCCTTGCTCGTTGGACAAAGTTCATTGCGATTGGCTTCTTTGTGCTGGTCCTTGTGATCAACATCATTATGTATTTCACAAAGTAAGTAAATACTTGCGGAAATGCGCCTCGCTTTTCGATGGGTCTCCATTCGGAATGCGGGGCTTTTGTTTTTATAAATCAGACTTTAGGAGGGAATATCATGTTTGAAGAGATTGAACGCCTCACCCGCGCGCTGTGCGCAGAGCACGGCACATCCGGCTGTGAGGGCGACGTGTTCAAAGTGGCGAAAAAGGAGCTCGGCTTCTGCAAAGAGGTGTGTGAGAACGAGCTTGGCGGCGTTGTGGGCATTTTCGGCGATTTGAGTTCTAAGCGCCGCATTTTGCTGGACGCGCACATTGACCAGATCGGTATGATCGTGACGGACATTGACGAAAACGGCTTTCTGCATGTGACGAATGTGGGCGGTGTGGACCGCCGCACGCTGCCGGGCAGCCCCGTTACCGTGTTCGGCACGGAGACCGTCACGGGCATCGGCTGCACGCTGCCGCCGCACCTTGCAAAGGGCGATGATAAGATAAAGCCCGTTGCGGAGCAGTGCATTGACTTAGGGCTTCCGAAAGAGGAAGTGGAGAAGCTCGTCGCTGTCGGCGACCGCGCCGCACTGACGCGCCCGCTGAAAAAGCTCATGGGCAACCGCATCACGGGCACGGCGCTCGACGACCGTGCGGGCTGCGCGTGCGTCATCCGCGCCGCACAGCTTGCAAATGAACAGAACCCCGATTGCTGCGTTATGGTGCTGTGCTCCACAAAGGAGGAGGTCGGCGGGCAGGGCGCGCAGGTCTCTGCGTATGCACTTGAGCCCACCGAGGCCATTGCCGTGGACGTTTCGTTCGCAAAGCAGCCGGACGCGGAGAGCATGCTTACCGCAGAGCTCGGCAAAGGGCCGATGATCGGCTTCTCCGCGGCGCTGGACAGAAAAATCAGCAAAAAGCTTGTCGAGCTCGCAAAGCGCGAAAATATCCCGTATCAGCTGGAAGCTATGGGCGGCAGAACGGGTACGAACTGCGACGAGATCAGTACCACCCGCGGCGGCGTGCGCACGGGGCTCATCTCCGTGCCGCAGCGCAACATGCACACCCCGGCGGAGATCTGCGATTTTGAGGATATGGAGAACATTGCAAAGCTCATCGCGGCGTATATCACGGATAAGGAGGCGCAGCCGAATGCTTAACTATGAAATTCTGAAAAAGCTTACCCGCACCATCGGTGTTTCCGGCGAGGAAGACGATGTGCGCAGCGTGATCTTAAGTGAAATTGAGCCGTATGCGGACGAGATTCACATTTCGCCGCTCGGCAACATTCTGGCGTTTAAAAAGGGCGAAAAGCGTCCTGAAAAGAAATTAATGCTCTGCGCTCACATGGACGAAGTGGGCTTTGTCATCACAAACATTACGGAAAACGGCCTTTTGAAGTTCACGACGGTCGGCAATATCCGCCCGGAGGTGCTCTCCGGCCGCGATGTGCTGGTGGGCGGCAAAACGCCGGGTGTCATCTGCGCAAAGCCGGTGCATTTGCTCAAGGGCGATGAATTTGAAAAGCCCGTGCCCGTGAACGAACTCGCCATCGACATCGGCGCAGATACACGTGAGCAAGCCGAGACTTTGGTGCAGATTGGCGACAACGCGTGCTTTGTGCCGTTCTTTGAGCACGTGCACGGTACGGTGAAGGCGAAGGCGCTCGATGACCGCGTGGGCTGCTTTGCGCTCATCACGCTGATGCAGCGCCCGCTCGAATACGACACGTATTTTGTCTTCTCCACGCAGGAGGAGATTGGCCTGCGCGGCGCGGGCACGGCGGCGTATATTCTGGAGCCCGATGCGGCGCTTGTACTGGAGGGCACGACGGCGGGCGATATTCCCGGCGTGAGCCCGACGGACGCAGCGTGCAAAATGGGCGGCGGCGCAGTCATTTCCCTTACGGATATGCGCACCGTTTACCCGAAGGATTATTTCCGCCGCGCGATGGCGCTCGGTAAAGAAAACAATATTCCGGTGCAGCCGAAGACCGTGCGCGCCGGCGGCACAGACGCGGGCACCATTCACGTTTCCCGCGGCGGCGTGAAGACGCTGACGATCTCGCACCCGTGCCGCTATATCCACAGCGCGATCGCGATGACGACCGAAAAGGACATAGAGGCGGTCATTGACCTGATGGCGCTGATGATGGCGGAAATTTCCGGCGGCAAGCTGTAATGATCCGTCTTGCGAAAAATTTAGAAGCGCTCTCTGTGCCGTGCGGAAGCTCACCGTTTGGCTGCCAGATCCGGTCTAAAGCGCAGGCGTATGGCTTCCATCAGTCGTTCGCGCAGTTTTGGACGGACGGGGAAGCCGCCTACGGAAAAACGGACGGCTCTGTCTGCATTGCGGGGGAGATCACCGACGCGGACGAGGCGCGCGCGTTTTTGCGTGCGGTGGGCACAAATGAAGTCGTGTGCAGCGCGGAGAATGCCGAAAAGCTGGGGCTAAACATCACCGAAAGCGGCGCGATTTTGCAAAAGGCGCTGCGAAATGAGACTGTGCATCCTGCGGAGGAAATTTCTCCGAGAGAGATTTATGCTGTGCTGAAAGCAAACGGCATGGTGGGGAGTTCGAGCCGTTTTACCTCGATTTATCCCACCGCATGCGGCATGGCACGGTGCGCTGCGCGGGTGTTTCGGCAGATGGGAAGACCGTCGCCGTGGCTGCAGCGGTGCTCGGCGAAAGCGCGAGCCTCATTTCTGCTGTGGCGGTGCTGCCGAAATTTCACCGCAGGGGGCTTGGCACGGCGGTTGTCCGAAAAATGGAGCGAATGCTGCCGAGCGGCACGGTGTATATCCTGCGCGAAGAAAGCAAAAACGAGGCGTTTTATGACGCTTTGGGCTATAAACCGTGCGGCGCATGGGTGCAGGGAAAATTATGCAATTAAAATAATTCAGATAAAGGAAGGCTTTTGCGTTTGCGAAAGCGGGTTTACTATGTACGAGGTTTTTTAAAATTGATGACCGCGTGCTGAAGGCGGCGGAGGAAGCGGAGCAGAAGGCTGCGCCGTACCTTGCGAAAATTTCCGAAACACAGCGGTATAATCAGGAGAAGATGCAGGCTGCGTTCATGCAGGCAGGTGTCAGCGAGAGCCACTTTGTGGCAACGACAGGCTACGGCTATGGCGACCGCGGCCGCGACGTGCTGGACGAAGTGTACGCGCGTGCCCTCGGCGCGGAGGACGCGCTGTGCCGCTATAATTTTGTCAGCGGCACGCATACGCTTACCGTAGCGCTTTTTGGCGTTCTGCGCCCGGGCGACACGATGCTGAGCGTTACCGGCATGCCGTATGATACGCTGCGTGGCGTGATCGGCATTACGGGCGACGGCAATGGCTCATTAAAGGAGTTTGGCATAAACTACGAGCAGCTTGACCTGCTGCCGGACGGCACGCCTGATTATGACGGCATGGAGACGGCCATCACGCCGAAGCACCGCATGGTGTACATTCAGCGCTCCCGCGGGTACAGCCTGCGCCCGTCCCTGACAGTGGAGGAGATCGAGCGCATTGTAAAGATCGCAAAGCGCCGTGCGCCGGACTGCATTGTCATGGTGGATAACTGCTACGGCGAGTATGTGCAGAAAATGGAGCCGACGGCTGTGGGCGCAGACCTTATGGCGGGTTCGCTCATCAAAAATCCGGGCGGCGGCATTGCGCCGACGGGCGGCTACATTGCGGGCCGCCGCGACCTTATTGAAAGCTGCGCGTATCGCCTGACGACCCCGGGTACGGGTCGTGAGATCGGCTGCACGCTTGGCAACAACCGCGAGCTTTTCATGGGCACGTTCCACGCGCCGAACGTCACGGGTGAAGCCTTAAAGACCGCTGTGTTCACGGCGGCGCTGTTTGAGGGCTTCGGCTTTGACGTGACCCCGCGCTACGATGAGCCGCGCGCGGATATTATTCAGGCGGTGCAGCTGCGCGAGCGCGAGGCGCTGTGCGCGTTTATCCGCGGCATTCAGCAGGGCGCGCCGGTCGATTCCTTCGTTGTGCCGGAGCCGAGCCCCATGCCGGGCTACGACTGCGACGTCATCATGGCGTCCGGCTCGTTCACGTTTGGCTCGTCCATTGAGCTTTCTGCGGACGCACCGCTGCGTGAGCCGTTTGCGGCATGGATGCAGGGCGGTGTGAACTTCAACAGCGGCCGCCTCGGTGCGATTTTGGCGGCACAGTCCATGCTGAACGCGGGCTTTTTGAATCTCTAAATTATAAATTTTCGGCGGCAGGCTTCGGTTTGCCGCTTTTGTTGTCAATTTATCCGGAAGATAAAACTTTTATCTTTCTTTTTGAATTAAACCGTGCTATACTTTTTTTAACAACTTTTAGGGGGGGTTACCATGAGAGACAGAAAAAAGGCGCAGGCTTTGGCGCACGAGCTTGTTTCCAAAATGACGATAGAGGAACGCGCTTCACAGCTGAAATTTGATGCGCCGCCCGTTGAACGGCTGGGCGTTCCGGCGTACAACTGGTGGAACGAAGCGCTGCACGGCGTGGCGCGCGCCGGCACGGCGACGATGTTTCCGCAGCCCGTTGCCATGGCGAGCATGTTTGACCCGGAGATGATCCGAAAAATCGGCGATGTCGTTGCGACGGAGGCCCGCGCGAAGTATAACGAAGCTTCTAAGCACGGCGACCGCGATATTTATAAGGGCCTCACGTTCTGGTCGCCGAATATCAACCTGTTCCGCGACCCGCGCTGGGGCAGAGGGCAGGAAACGTACAGCGAAGACCCGTACCTCACGGCGCAGCTCGGCGTGGCGTACATCAAGGGCTTGCAGGGTGACGGGAAATATTTGAAGGTCGCGGCGTGCGCGAAGCACTATGCTGTGCACAGCGGCCCGGAGGCCATTCGCCACGAATTTGACGCCGAGGTGAGCCAAAAGGATTTGTGGGAGACGTATCTGCCCGCGTTTGAAGCCGCTGTGAAAGAGGGCGAAGTGGAGGCCGTGATGGGCGCATACAACCGCACGCTCGGCGAGCCGTGCTGCGGCAGTGACCTGCTCATCCGCAAAATTCTGCGCGGCAAGTGGGGCTTTCAGGGACACTTTGTCTCCGACTGCTGGGCGATTTCCGATTTTCACCTGCACCACCACATCACGACCACCGCGCCGGAATCCGCTGCGCTCGCCATTAAGATGGGCTGTGACGTAAACTGCGGCAACACATATCTGCATTTGCTGCGCGCGCTCGAGGACGGGCTCATCACCGAGGACGACATCACGACGGCGGCGGAGCGGCTCTTTACCACGCGTTTTATGCTCGGCGAGTTTGACGAAAACTGCGAATACAACTCCATTCCCTATGAGGTCGTGGAGTGCCCGGAGCATTTGGCGCTCAGCGAGGAAGCCGCGCGCAGAAGCGTTGTGCTGCTGAAAAACGACGGCATTTTGCCGCTTGATAAAACGAAAATCAAGACGATCGGCGTCATCGGCCCGAATGCGAACGACCGCATGGCGCTCATCGGCAACTACCACGGCACGGCGTCAAGATATATCACGGTGCTGGAGGGCATTCAGGACTATGTAGGCGACGATGTGCGCGTGCTGTACGCCGAGGGTTGCCACCTCTATAAAGACCGCGTGGAGGGGTTGGGCCTGCCCGGCGACCGCCTTTCCGAAGCCGAGACCGTGGCGGAGCACAGCGACGTTGTGGTGCTGGTGACGGGCCTCAATGAAAATCTTGAGGGCGAGGAGATGGACCAGAGCAATTCTGTCGGCTCCGGCGACAAGGCGAATTTGCTGCTGCCCGCGCCGCAGAGAAAGCTGATGGAGATTGTCGCGAAGACCGGCAAGCCCGTCATTCTCATCAATATGACCGGCAGCGCCATGGATTTGCGCTTTGCGCAGGAAAGCTTCTCCGCCGTAGTGCAGGGCTGGTATCCGGGTGCACGCGGCGGCAAGGCGATTGCGGAGCTTTTGTTCGGCAAGTATTCCTTCAGCGGCAAGCTGCCCGTGACGTTTTATAACGACTCCGACGAGCTGCCCGCGTTTACGGATTACGCGATGGAAAACCGCACGTACCGCTACTTTACGGGCGGCGTGCTGTATCCGTTCGGCTATGGCCTCACTTACGGTAAAACGGAAGTGACGAAAGCCGAAATGCGTGATGACGGCGAGCACTATACGATTACGGCGACGGTCAAAAATGAGGGCTGTGCCGTGCATGAGATTTTGCAGGTCTATGTGCGTGACAATGAATCAGAATTCGCGGTGCGCAACCACAGCCTTTGTGCGTTTAAGGCGGGTTTCACTCGGTGCAAATGAGACGTGTGACGTAGAGATCACCGTGCCGAAGGCCGCGCTTGAAATTGTGGACGACACCGGCACGCGCCGCGTAGACAGCCGCAGCTTCACGTTCTTCGTCGGCACCTCGCAGCCGGATGACCGCAGTGCGGAGCTGCTTGGTACCCGCCCGGTTGCGGTAGAACTCAAGCTGTAATAAAGTAAATGCAAACGACCCTTTCGCGGCAATTGCCCACCGAAGGGGTCGTTTTGTCTGTGATTTTTTAAGGCTTTCCATTTACAAAATTTACCGAAAGTTGTATACTGATACTGCTATTTTTTAATTCGGAAAGGCAAAAGTATGGCTGCGGATATAAAGAAAAACGATGATTTTTCAAAGGGACCGATTTCTAAAACGGTCCTGCGCCTTGCGGTGCCGATGGTGCTGGCGCAGTTTGTGAACGTCTTATATAATATCGTAGACCGCATGTATATCGGGCATATTTCCGATACATCGGTGGATGCGCTGACGGGCGTCGGCGTGACGTTTCCGATTTTACTGATGGTGACGGCGTTTGCGAATTTATTCGGCACGGGCGGTACGCCGTTGTTTTCTATGGCGCGCGGTGCGGCACAGCAGGGCGGCGAAGAGGGCGAAAAGCAGCGTGAGCGCGCCGCAGACGTGATGAACAACACGTTCTCGATGCTCGTCATTACGGGCGTAATTTTGTGCATGGTGGTGCTGCTCATCAAAAAGCCGGTGCTGTATCTCTTCGGCGCGAGCGACGCGACGTACCCTTATGCGGACAGCTATCTTTCGGTTTTACATGCTCGGCAGCGTATTCATGATGGTCTCGCTTGGCATGAACGGGTTCATCAATGCGCAAGGCTTTGCGAACCGCGGCATGCTGACGGTCGTTATCGGCGCAGTGGTGAACATTGCGCTTGACCCGCTGCTTAGTTTTTGTGTTCGACATGGGTGTGCAGGGCGCGGCGCTTGCAACGGTGCTTTCGCAGCTCGTTTCCGCCGTGTGGGTGGTGCGCTTCCTGCTCGGTAAGCGTACGCTGTTTCGTTTGGAGTTAAAGCGCATGCGCCCGCAGGCAAAGCTCATCGGCAAGATCACCTCGCTTGGCATTTCGGGCTTTATCATGGGCTTTACGTCGAGCGCTGTGCAGGTGGCGTGCAACGCGATGCTTTCGCAACACGGAGGCGACCTGTTCGTCGCGGTCATGACGGTCATCAACTCCATTCGCGAAGTGACATATACGCCGGTAAACGGTGTGACATCTGCCGCGGCGCCGGTGGTCAGCTTCAATTACGGCGCACAGAAATATAAGCGCGTGCGCGGCGTGATTGTGTTCACGACGGTCGTTTCATTTAGCTATATGGTGCTTGTATGGCTCGTGCTAAGGCTGTTCCCACACGTGTTTATTCAGCTTTTTAACGGCGACCCGCAGTTACTCGAAACATGCACGCACGCCATGCACATTTATTTCTTCGGGTGCTTTATGATGGCGCTGCAAATGTCGGCGCAGTATGTTGTGCAGGCGATGGGTCGCGCAAAGCAGGCGATTTTCTTTTCACTGCTCCGCAAGGTCATCATCGTCATTCCGTTGACGTTTTTGCTGCCGCAGATCCCCGCTGTCGGTGTGGACGGTGTGTTCTGGGCGGAGGTTATCTCGAACTTTGTGGGCGGCGGCGCGTGCTACATTACGATGCTGTGCACCGTCTGGCGCGAATTAAAACACAAAGAAATGGGCGAGCTTGCACAGGCGAAAAAGTAAAAGAACGGAGCCGCGCATGGGTGATAAACCTGTGCGGCTCCGTTCTTTTTATGCGGTTTATTCTGCGGTGTCGGGCGAGGGGGCGGTGCTTTCTGTGCCGCTTGCATCGCTTTCGGAAGCGGTCGGCTCTGCGGCGGGGTAATCGAACTCGCCCAGCACATCGCCGGTCGTTTCGTCTTTTACGGTGAAGTGCACCGCGAAGCTTTCTGCGTCCTCGCCCGTAAACGCTGCGTAGAGCAGCGCGGGAATGTACACGGCCTGCGCAGCGGCGTTGTCGCGCTCCGGTTTATACAGGTCTTTGGTGCTCAGAATTTCGGCGCTGCGGCCGTCTTCGGAAAGCGTGACGCTTTTTATAAACGGCCACGTGCCGTCCTCCGGCAAAGCGATGATCTGCTCGTGCAGACTTTCCTTCAGCGCGGTGCAGACGGCATCGCGCTCGTCTTTTGTCATTTCTATCGTGCAGGAGCCGTCATCATTTGTGGTGACGTTTGTAAGCCCCAGCCGGTGCGCCGCGGCGGTGATGTCGAGCCCTGTGCGGCGCAGGGTGTCCTTGGAGATCTGCACGGTGTAATCCCGCTGCGGTTCGGAAGACGCGGCGGCAGGCGCTTCGCTTGCCGTTTCGGTCTGCCCGCCGCACGATGCCGAGGAAAAGATGAGCGCCGCCGCGAGCAGAAGCGCCGCCAAAAGCCGTTTTGCGTTTCTCATTTTGAACACCTCTTTATGAGCTTATCTTAAACTATATCATACCGTATTCGGCGAAAAAAAGTCAAAAGAATCAAAAAACGCTGTTCGAAATCGGTAACTTTTTCAACAAAAATATGTGGAAACAGAAGAAAAAACATGGTATACTGAAACCGATCATGCAGGGAATGGAGGGATCCGATTGACCGGTGCGATTTTAGGAGACATTGCCGGCTCGCGGTTTGAGTTCAGCAAACCGAGCGGGTTCAACTATAAAAAGGTGGAGCTTTTTGGGAACAACTGCTTTTTCACGGACGATACGGTGCTGACCATCGCGACGAAATACGCGCTTTTAAATGACATCAGCTATGCAAAGGCTTATGGCAAATTCGGGCGTATGTACAGAGACGTGGGGTACGGCACGATGTTTCAGCGCTGGCTGGACGGACATGCCGAAACGGGCTATGGCAGCTTCGGCAACGGCGCGGCCATGCGCGTCAGCTACATCGCTTACCACTTTGATACGCTGGAAAAGGTGGAGGAAGAAGCGAAAAAACAGCGCCATGTGCACACACAACCACATAGAGGGCCTGAAAGCCGCTGTTGCGACCGCGGGGCTCATTTACCTTGCGCTGCACGGCGAGCGCAAAAAGGACCTGAAAAAATACTTTAACAAAGAGTTTGAATACCCCGTGCATAAGCCGCTGTGGGCGTACCGGCCGAAGGCGAAGTTTGATGCTACGGCGGAGGGGACCATGCCGCTTGCGTTCCGCTGCTTTATGGAAAGCGAGGATTGGGAAAGCTGCATCCGCAATGTGTTCAGCGTGAAGTGCGACACCGACACCGTGGCGTGCATTGCGGGCGGCATTGCGGGCGCATACTATAAGCGGACGGTGGAAAACGAAAAGGATCTTTTAAAACGCTACCTTATCAAGCCCGATAAGCGCAAGGTCGGCGAGTTTGACCGCTTTTTTATACGATTGGGCTACAAAGTAACATTTCCGCATATATTTGAATTTCGGTATTGAAAAACCGCCTGTGTTTTTTTTGAAACGGGCGGTAGCGACGCAGGGATCGCCGCGATTTTTAAGGGAAAGGGTTTATCAGAACATGATTATTGACACATATCAGTCCGGCGCCGTGATGCGTATTTTGCAAAGCGGCAAGATTTACCGCGCAAGCCCCAGTATTTCGTTTAAGAAGGAGTACGCCGCGCTCATCGATATGCTCGACCTGCACTGCGAATGCCCCATATTCGGCGTGGTGCGCGGCAGAAAGCAGAATACCGGCGGACGCGTTTCGGGTGCGGTGCGCATCCGTCTCAATGTCCCGCGCGAATACGTGAAGCTGACCGAGTACACCGACTGGGCGGATTTTCTCGACAACTTCAAATACACGAACCCGAACGATTATTCCACCATCATCGTCGGCAGCTTGGATGTGAAATCTTCGGACCATCTCCGTGTGGTGGAGAGCCTTAAGCACCAGCGGCATCTGTTCCAGTACAAAATGCCGCAGGCGATTTTGGAGTATATTGACCCGAAATGGGTGGTACGGTATAAAGTCATCACAAACACAAGAGAGCAGGAGGACCGCAAGGAGCACCGGCTCAATTTCTTCCGTTGGTAAGGAGGGCTTGAACTTGAAAATCGGTCAATACATTTTATCGCTTGACCAGGGCACGACCAGTTCGCGCGCCGTGTTGTTTGACGCTTTGGGCGGCATTGCGGGCATGGGACAGCGCGAATTTACGCAGATTTACCCGCAGCCCGGCTATGTGGAGCACGATGCCGTGGAGATCTTGCAGACGCAGCTTTACGCCATGCGGCAGGCGGTGCATGAGGCGGAGATCACCGCGGAGGACATCGCTGCCATCAGCATCACGAATCAAAGAGAGACCACCGTGGCGTGGGACAGCGAGACGGGTATCCCGATCTGCAACGCCATTGTGTGGCAGTGCCGCCGCACCGCGCCGGAATGCGAGCGGTTAACAGCCGAGGGACTTGAGGAGTACATTCATAAAACGACGGGACTCATCATCGACCCGTATTTTTCCGGCACCAAAATGAAGTGGATTTTGGATAACGTGCCGAAGGCCAAAGTGCTCGCGAAGGAGCATCGCCTACGCTTCGGTACCATTGATACGTGGCTCATTTATTCGCTCACAGAGGGCGAAAGCTATGTGACGGACGTGACGAACGCTTCGCGCACCATGCTGTTTGACATTCAAAAGCTTGATTGGGACGAGAAAATGCTGAACGTGTTCGGTATCCCGCGTGACGCGCTGCCGAAAGTCGTGGACTCCTCCGGCATTGTGGGCATGTGCTCCGAAACGATACTCGGCAGGAAAATTCCGATTGCGGGCATTGCGGGCGACCAGCACGCCGCGCTGTTCGGACAGTGCTGCTTTGATAAGGGCATGGCGAAAAATACATACGGCACGGGCTGCTTTGTGCTGATGAACACGGGTGATAAGCCGGTTTTCTCCGACCGGGGGCTTATTACGACGATCGGTTGGTGCGTGAATGGCGAGACGACCTATGCGCTTGAGGGCAGTGCGTTTAACGCGGGCTCGGCCATCAAATGGCTGCGCGATGAGTTGAAGCTTATCGCGAACCCGCAGGAAGCGGACCTTCTTGCGGAGACCGTGGAGGACGCAGGCGGCGCGGTGTTTGTGCCGGCGTTTACAGGGCTTGGTGCACCGTACTGGGATATGTATGCGCGGGGCGCACTGCTCGGCGTGACGCGCGGTACGTCTAAGGCGCACATCTGCCGCGCTGTGCTGGAAAGCATTGCGTATGAAAGCTATGACCTCGTGAAAGCTATGGAAGCGGGCAGCGGCACGGAAATTTCCGAGCTGCGCGTGGACGGCGGCGCATCGAGAAGCCGTTTTTTGATGCAGTATCAGGCAGATTTATTGCACTGCGCCGTGAGACAGCCGAAGTGTCTGGAAACCACCGCGCTCGGCTCTGCCATGGCTGGCGGGGTTGGCCGTCGGTGTGTGGGAATCGCTGGATGAGCTTAGAACCGTGTGGAAGCTTAAAAATGCGTATGACCCGCAAACGGCAGCAGGCAGCGAAGCAAAAGCGCTGAAACGCTGGCATAAGGCCGTGGAAAGATCCATGGGCTGGGCGGACGGTTTGGATTAAGCCAAAGTTAAGCACAGCGAAGCGACGTAAAAGTTTTCGCCAGCCTTTTTCAAAAGGCTGTGGAATCCAAGGGTGAAACCCTTGGTCGAGCTCCGCAGAGCTCGAAATCCTTTTGCCTGCCATAAAATCAGGACAGGAGAGGGAACAGTCCAGTGGACTGTTCCCTCGTGGGAGACCCAATTAGGGGGTCTCCCAAAAGGCGTCCACAAAGACGCCTTTAAAATACCAAACAAGCTAGCATAGAAGCACGCAGACCAGTTTTTCTGCGTGCTTTCTTTTTGCCTAAAATCAAAGAAAGTCGTTTTGATTGAGGGTAAGCGAAAAATCCTGTTGACGGATAAAACAATATGTGATACTATATTATCACGCTAAATCAAAGTAATAGGGAGGCGACGGGATGATCGCAATTATAGATTACGGCGCGGGCAATATCCGCAGCGTGGAAAAAGCGCTTATGCATATCGGCTGTGAGGTCGAAGTCACACAGGACCCGAGCATTCTCATGAAAGCCGACGGCGCCGTGCTGCCGGGCGTCGGGTTCATTTGGCGACGCCATGCACGAGCTGCGCGGGAGAGAACTGGAAGCGCCGATTAAAGCGTTCGTCGCCTCCGGCAAGCCGTTTTGGGTATTTGTTTAGGGCTGCAAATCCTGTTTGAGAGCAGCGAGGAGTCCCCGGGCGTCTCCGGCCTGTCGCTTTTAAAAGGTAAGGTGTTGCGTATTCCTGCTGCGCCGGGGCTGAAAATTCCGCATATCGGGTGGAATTCGCTTGAAATCAAAAAGGACGGCGGGTTGTTCCGAAGCATTACGGGCGAGCCGTATGTGTACTTTGTGCACTCGTATTATTTAAAGGCCGAAGAGGACGTTGTGACCGCTACGGCGCAGTACGGTGTGGAAATTCATGCGGCGGTGCAGAAAAATAACCTCATGGCATGTCAATTTCACCCGGAAAAAAGCGGAGCGTTGGGACTGAAGCTGCTCGAAAACTTCGCCGCCATGACGCAGGGAAAGGGGGGCGTGTAATGTACGCCAAACGCATTATCCCGTGCCTTGACCTTAAAAACGGCAGGGTTGTTAAGGGCACAAATTTCGTGAATTTGCGCGATGCGGGCGACCCTGTGGAGGCTGCCGTCGAATACGACCGGCAGGGCGCGGACGAGCTTGTTTTGCTCGACATCACCGCGTCCTCCGATGCGCGCGGTATCATGCTGGATATCGTTTCCCGCGTGGCGAACAGCATAGTTTATCCCGTTTACGGTGGGCGGCGGCATCCGTACGGTAGAGGATTTCACGGCGCTGCTGCGCGCGGGCGCGGATAAGGTTTCGGTAAACTCCGCCGCGCTGAAAAACCCACAACTCATTGCGGACGCGGCGTATAAATTCGGCAGCCAGTGCGTTGTGATGGCGATGGACGCGAAGCGCCGCCCGAACGGTGCGGGCTGGACGCTGTATTTAAACGGCGGCCGCGTGGACACGGGCATTGACACCGTAGAATGGGCAAAGCGCGCGGAGAAACTCGGCGCGGGTGAAATTCTGCTGACGAGCATGGATTGCGACGGCACGAAGGCCGGGTATGACCTGGAGCTGACCCGCGCGGTTTCCGAAAGCGTGAGCATCCCGGTCATTGCATCCGGCGGTGCGGGCAAGATGGAGCACTTTAAGGACGCGTTTACAAAGGGTAAGGCGGACGCGGTTTTGGCGGCATCACTTTTCCACTTCCGCGAGATGGCATACCGGAGCTCAAGGGTTACCTTGCGGAAAACGGTATCCCGGTGCGCCGGTGAAATTTAATAGAATGATTGAAGGACACTCCCGCATATCTTTTGGTGCGGGGGTGTTTACTTATGAAAAGACATTTTCTTGGCTTCTGTTTGGCTGCTGTATTGCTGATCGGTGTGTTCTGTCCGCTTGCGCGTGCCGAGACGCCGGATTTCCCCGCGCAGGCTTTGGTGCTGATGGAAGCCTCCACGGGTCAGGTGTTATACGAAAAGTCTGCCCATGTGCAGCGACCTTGTGCGTCCATCACGAAGGTGATGACGCTTTGCTCGTATTTGAGGCAATCGATGCAGGCACGCTGCATCTGGACGATGTGCTCACGGCCTCGGCGCACGCGGCGGGCATGGGCGGCTCGGACATTTGGCTCAAGGAGGGCGAGCAGATGACCGTAGACGACCTCATCAAAGCGTGCGTGGTGATGAGCGCGAACGACGCGGCGGTCGTTTTGGCGGAGGCGGTCGCGGGCAGCGAGGACGCATTTGTGGAGCGCATGAACGCCCGCGCGGCGGAGTTAGGCATGAACGACACCGTTTTTAAAAACTGCAACGGTCTTGACGAAGACGGGCACATTACGAGCGCCTATGATGTGGCGGTGATGAGCCGCGCGTTGATGCAGCACGAGAAAATATTTGATTACACGCTCATCTGGATTGATTATGTGCGTGACGGACAGACGCAGCTTGTGAACACAAATAAGCTCGTGCGCACGTATGACGGCATTTTGGGGCTGAAAACCGGCACGACAAGTGCGGCGGGCAGCTGCATTTCGGCTGCGGCAGAGCGAAACGGTATGCGGCTCATTGCGGTAGTGCTCGGTGCGGAAAATACGAAAGACCGCTTTTCGGCCGCGTCTTCGCTGCTCGACTACGGCTTTGCAAACTGGAAGCTGACGATACCGGAGCTTCCGGAACTGCCCGAGCTGCCCGTTACGGGCGGCATGGTGAGCGCCGTTTCGCTTGCGTGTGAAGCCCCACGCGGCGTTTTAACAGCCTCGGGCGGCGCGGAGATCGGGATAAAGCTCGTTTTGCCGGAAAACGTTCCTGCGCCGGTAGAACCGGGGGATGTGCTCGGTACGGCGGAGGTCGCGCTGAACGGCGACACGGTGCAGTCGCTCAAAATCACGGCGAAAACCGAAGCGCCCGCCATCACATTTTCTTCCGCATTGCAATATTTTTTGGCTTGTTTTTTCGCAGCAGAAGCGGCGTGAAATCTGATTTGCAAAAAAACCTTCGTTAACTTTTCATGAAATCCGCGTTGTGCACTTGCAAAATGCGTCAAATTATTGTATGATGAAAGCACATAGATTTGACTTGTGGTGTACCTTGCATAAAGTGGAGCTGTGAAAACGGTTTCACACGTGCAAAAGCATCATCATGCAAATAGGAGGCAATAGAAATGGCATTGAAATTGGAATGCGGATACTTGAAGGGCTTTATTGGCGAGCACGAATACGCTGCATTGGCTTCTCAGGTTGAGAGTGCACATGCGCTTCTGGCATCCGGCAAGGGTCCGGGAAATGATTTCCTCGGCTGGGTGGACCTGCCCACCAATTACGATAAAGAGGAATTTGCACGCATCAAGGCGGCTGCGGAGCGCATCAAGAAGAACACGGATGTGTTTATCGTCATCGGCATCGGCGGCTCCTACCTCGGTGCACGCGCAGCAATCGAGTTCCTCAAGAGCGAGCACTACAATGCACTGAAGAAAGATACGCCGGACATCTATTTCACCGGCAACAGTATTTCTTCCACCGCGCTGGCGGAGCTGGTTGAGATCTGCGAGGGCAAGGATATTTCCATCAACATGATTTCCAAGTCCGGCACCACCACGGAGCCGGCTATCGCGTTCCGTGTTTTCCGCGAGATCCTCGAGAAGAAGTACGGCAAGGAAGAAGCAAAGAAGCGTATTTTCTGCACGACCGATAAGGCGCGCGGCACGTTGAAGCACCTTGCGGACGAAGAAGGCTACGAGACCTTCGTTGTACCGGATGATGTCGGCGGCCGTTACTCCGTTCTCACCGCTGTGGGTCTGCTGCCCATCGCTGTGGCCGGTGCGGATATCGACGCACTCATGGCGGGCGCACAGAAGGCACAGGCTGCCTACAACAACCCGAACATGGAAGAAAACGATTGCTACAAGTATGCTGCCATTCGCAACATTCTTTACAATAAGGGCAAGACGACCGAAGTGATGGTCAGCTACGAGCCGTGCTACACGCTCATGAACGAGTGGTGGAAGCAGCTGTACGGCGAGAGCGAGGGCAAGGACGGCAAGGGCCTGTTCCCGGCATCCGTTGTCTTCTCCACAGACCTGCACTCCATGGGTCAGTACATTCAGGACGGCAGACGCAGCCTCTTTGAGACCGTGATGCTGTTTGAGAAGCCGAAGCGCGAAGTTGTCATCGGCAACGACCCGGCAAACGTAGACGGCCTCAATTTCCTCGAGGGCAAGAGCATGGCGTATATCAACCGCAAGGCGTTTGAGGGCACCGTGCTGGCACACAATGACGGCGGCGTGCCGAACGTTGTGATCTCCGCTCCCGATTTCTCCGAGGATACCCTCGGCCAGATCATCTACTTCTTCGAGAAGGCCTGCGCCATCTCCGGCTATCTCCTCGGCGTGAACCCGTTCAACCAGCCGGGCGTTGAAAGCTATAAGAAGAACATGTTTGCTCTGCTCGGCAAGCCGGGTTACGAAGGCGAAAAAGAAGCACTGGAAGCAAGACTTTCCAAATAAAAAGGCGTAAATCCGCACCTGCGGAAAAAATACACAGGAGGACTTCACTATGATCACTCTTTTAATCGGCAAAAAAGGCTCCGGCAAAACCAAGAAGCTCATCGAGCTTGCAAACGAAGCGGTTCAGAACTCCAACGGCAACGTTGTTGTTATCGAAAAGGGCCTTAAGCTTACTTACGATATTTCCCACAAGGCACGTCTTGTTGACTCCGACGCTTACGGCATTGAGGGTCTGGACGCACTTGTAGGCTTTGTCAGCGGCATCTGCGCTGCAAACTACGATGTGACGGACGTTTTCGTTGATTCCACCCTGAAGATCACCGGCAAGGGCGTTGAGGAAGTTGAGCCGCTTACCGCGAAGCTCAAGACGCTCAGCGAATCTTCCAACGTGAACATCTGCCTGCTCATTTCTGCTGACGCAGAGGAACTGCCGGCTTCCGTTCGTGAATTTGTCGCGAAGTAATTTCGGCCTCAAAAAGCCTTTGCACCGCCCGAAACAGTAACGAAAAGCAGTGCAAAAACGAAAAAAGCAACAGTGTTTCGGCGGAAACGACCCGCCGAACACTTTTTTTCGCGGCATAATGCCGAATTTTCAAATTTTTCTTGACAAAACCGCGCGTGGTATTTATAATATATCAAGTACGGTATGAGGAAAAACTATGCTTATCGATTTGAAAAAATATTTCTCGGGAGAGGATATTTCACAGGCGATCGATTATACGGTCGATCTGTCGGAGGTGGAGATTGACGGCTGTAAGCCGTTTGTCACGCCGGTTCAGGTCAAGGGCAGCATCCGTTCGTTCGCTTCCAGTGCGGAGCTGAACGTGGAGGTGCGCTATGCGTATTCGATGCCGTGCAACAGGTGCTTGACGTTGACGCGTAAAGAGCTTTGTCACAACATTTCTCACGTGATTGTGAACAAGCTGAATGATGAAGAGGATTTTGAAGATTATATCGTGATTGAAGGCGATGAGCTGGATTTGGACGAGCTGATTTATTCCGATATCATCCTTTTGACGCCGACGAAATTCCTTTGTAAGGAAGACTGCAAAGGGCTTTGCCCCACTTGCGGCAAAAACCTGAACGAAGGCGACTGCGCCTGTGCAAAGCAGCAGACAGATCCCCGTCTGGAGGCTCTGCGGCAGCTGCTACAATAATTCCAGATAACCAAAGTTTTAGTTTAATATAAGGAGGTGCTGACGATGGCGGTACCCAAGAGAAAAGTGTCCAGTGCCAGACAGAATAAGAGACGTTCTAACGTGTGGAAGCTTAGCGCTCCTGCCCTTATGAAATGCCCGCAGTGCGGAGAGTATAAGACACCTCACAGGGTTTGCGGTAACTGCGGTTACTACAACGGCAGAGAAGTTGTTAAGAAGGAAGCATAATTTTGCCTGAAACAATAATTGTGCCAGATAGAGAAGGGGCATTTGCGTGCTCCTTCTCTATTGTTTTGTCGGCATTTTTTGGTGCCGAGCCGTAAAACAGCGGCAAATTTCGCGCATACTACCTCAAAACGGAAGGGAGAAAAGCTGTGGCAGTTGAAATTTTCGGCGTGGATAAAAACCAGCCTTGCCGAGCGGGCAGGCATAAAGCCGCACGATAAGCTTATTTCAATCAATGGGCATGACATCACGGATATTCTCGATTTCCGTTTTTAACGAGACGAACACCCATCTGCATGTGGTATACGAAACGGCGGAGGGCGAGCGGCGCGAAGAAAACTTCGTAAAGCCGCAGTACGGCGCACTGGGCCTTGCGTTTGAAACCGTATCTTATGGATAGGCAGCGCTCCTGCCGCAACAAGTGCGTGTTCTGCTTCAATTGA
>ENA-OQKL01000178-OQKL01000178.1-human-gut-metagenome-genome-assembly--contig:-NODE-178-length-22385-cov-3.689909_pt1 | contig 22385 bp, 26 predicted proteins | sample MGYA00242779_ERZ504800 | MGnify/ENA primary metagenome ERZ504800 (study PRJEB26092, sample SAMD00036410) | human gut metagenome | host: Homo sapiens | study: EMG produced TPA metagenomics assembly of... | reverse complement strand
GAACCGGCTGTACACTTCGCACAACGAACGGTATCCCTACAAATATCATAGCCACTGTAATACCTATTCTTGTGTATGCGATCTTGATACCGAATCCTGCAAAAAAGCTGCCGACAATTCCCGAATCTGAGGTCAGGGATGTCAGTGCAATACCTGCTACCGCTGTGGGAAGAGCAAAGGGAAGTTCGATCACCCCATCCATAAGTCTCTTGCCCGGAAAATCATATTTCACAAGCACCCACGCAAGAACAGTTCCCATAATTCCATTTATTACTGCTGCTGCAAAAGCACATACAAAACTGGTATAAAAGGATGCCAGCACTCTGGCCCTTGTGATGGTTTCGATAAAATCTTTAAAACTCAGCTTCGCTGTGTAGACCACCAGGCTTGCCAGGGGGATCAGAACTACCAGACTCAATATGGAAATGGTAATTCCCATGGAGAGCCCAAACCCTGGAATCACCGGTTTATTTCTTTTTTCATAATCAATTACCACCTCTCCTGTCTCATATATTCTGTCTGTGCTTATGCTCTTGCTTCATCTTGTCTTCCTTTATCTCTCATAAATCTGATCAAAAATTCCGCCATCTGTGAAATGTTTCTCCTGCACTTTATCCCATCCGCCATAATCATTGATATTTGCCAGATTTATATTCAGATCAAACGTATCACTGTGCTTCTTCAGGATTTTCTCATTAGTGGGGCGGAAATAACTTCTCTGCTGCGATCTCCTGTGCTTCGTCGGAATACAGATAATTCAAACTACTCAGTTGCCACATCTCTTGTATCTCTGTAATCCACCACTTCATCTACCACTGCCACAGAAGGCTGTGCCAAAATACTTACGCTTGGAGTAACAATCTCATACTCATCCGGATAATCCCGCATGGATAGATAAGCTTCATTTTCCCACGCAACCAGCACATCTCCTTGTCCGTTCTCCACGAAAGAGGTCGTTGCACCTCTTGCGCCTGAGTCAAGAACCACCACATTCCGGTAAAGTTTCTTAATAAATTCCTTCATCTGCGCTTCATCGCCACCATACTTTTTATCTGCGTAAGCCCACGCTGCCATGTAGTTCCATCTGGCACCGCCGGAGGTTTTCGGATTTGGTGTTACTACTCCCACTCCTTTTTCGTCAGATCGTCCCAGTCTTTGATATCCCTGGGATTTCCTTTCTTCACCAGAAATACGATAGTGGATGTATAAGGAGAACTGTCATTGTCAAATTTATCTTTCCATCCTGCCTTGATCAGCCCTGCGTTTTCAATAGACTCAATATCATATTCCAGTGCCAGGGTTACCACATCTGCATCCAGACCATTGGCAACCTCAAGTGCCTGTTTCCCTGAACCGCCATGGGACTGTATCACTTCCACATCTTCCCCCGTCTTCTCCTTCCAGTGGTCTTCAAATATTTTATTATACTGTTCAAACATCTCTCTGGTAGGATCATAGGAAACATTGGTGACAGACACCGTTTTTCCAAAAGCCTGTACCGGCATCAGTGCCAGTACAACTGCAAGACCAAAGGCAAATAATTTTCTGATCATGTTTCATCTCCTTTAAGGTACCAGTAGTTTTTTGCATTCTCTACTTTTCATAGTTATTCGATATGTTTTATATGATATTACAAGAAATGACAGAATTTGTCAATAGTGTATTAAAATAAGTACAATTTATGTTGTGTAGATAAGAACACAAAAAAGCAGCATCCTGAAATACAGAATGCTGCAGTCAAAATTACATATTTTTTATTCGGCAGAAGCTGCTGCCTTTTCTTTCTCCGGAAAAAGCTTTCCGAAAATAAATCTTACGAATGGTCCGGCATAAAAAAATCTGCCAGAAGAATGCCATCGGAAAGTTCATTGCTGTTGTCTGGAGCCATGTGGGAATGATCTGACTTGCCGGTGCATGTTTGATCAGCACAGTTGCTGCAAAGCTCATACATGGACACATAAATGCAACGGATACTGCTGAGATTGCAAGTACAAGGTGGAACGGATTATCTCTTCTCATATCCACAACACCAAATGCAATCTTCTTTGCAAGACCACCGATGATAAAGAAATCAAGAATAAATGCAATCGGTCCCATGAATGTTAATTCATGAAAAGCTAACAGAAATGTCTCATTTGTCATTGTCCCTGTGTTCAGTACAATGTTGTAGCAGATCATGGCATAAACCATTACAAACACCATGATAATCGTAAAAATAACTTCCTGAAACTTGTTTTTAGGCATAAAAAATCCTCCTTAGATAGTATGAATAACATCAATTAGAGATTTGTGTTGTTCATAACCATCCAGGAGGATGTACCGTTTCCAATAATACCAAATATCTGTTTCTTAAATTTACCGTTGATTATTATACGGACTGTTTTAAAAAAAACGTCAAGGATTTTTTACAGTACCTGCAGTGTGAATCAGGGTAACGTTACTGTTCACTCCGTTCACAGTAACGTAGCCAAAATTCATTCCAGATTGCCTGCGGCAATGGAATTTTGGCTTGTATGTCTCGGGATTTTGGCATATTCATGCCAAAACACCTCGCGGGATAGTGGTGTGTGAACAGTAACAAAAAGACCATCTTGCAGATATGGGGGAAAATCCGGAAGATGGTCTTTTTATTCATGTTTTATTTATACAATATATAAGGATGTTATATCTGTATTATTCAGCAACTGCCTTAAATGCTTCATCAAGATCCTGAATGATATCGTCAATATTCTCTGTACCAATGGAAAGACGAATTGTATTTGGTTTGATACCCTGATCGAGAAGTTCTTCTTCTGTGCACTGGCTGTGTGTTGTTGTAGCCGGATGGATAACAAGAGATTTAACATCAGCTACATTGGCAAGCAATGAGAACAGTTCCAGATTATCAATGAAGTCCTTTGCCTTCTGCGCATCACCTTTAATCTCAAATGTAAAGATGGAACCGCCGCCGTTCGGGAAGTATTTCTTATAAAGCTCCTGCTGAACCGGATCTGTGGATACAGACGGATGATGAACTTTTTCTACCTGCGGATGGTTATTTAAGTACTGAACAACTTTCAGTGCATTCTCTACATGGCGTTCAACACGAAGTGAAAGTGTTTCAAGGCCCTGGAGGAACATAAATGCGTGGAATGGTGAAAGTGTAGCGCCTGTATCTCTGAGGAGAATGGCACGAACATAAGTTACAAGAGCAGCGCCCGGAGCAGCCTCTGTAAATACTGCACCGTGATATGATGCGTTAGGCTCTGAGAACTGTGGGAACTTGCCTGATGCAGCCCAGTCAAACTTACCGCTTTCAACGATTACACCGCCGAGAGCCGTACCGTGACCGCCGATAAACTTTGTTGCCGAATGAACAACGATATCTGCGCCGTACTCAAACGGTCTGAGAAGATAAGGTGTAGCGAATGTGCTGTCGATTACAAGCGGAATCTTGTGTGAATGAGCAATGTTTGCCACTTCTTCAATATCAATAATATTTGAATTTGGGTTACCGAGTGATTCAATGAAAACAGCCTTTGTGTTTTCGTCAATTGCATTTTCAAATGCGTTTTCTTCGTCAGGATCAACGAACTTTGTTGTTACACCGTACTCTGAGAATGTATGCTCAAGCCAGTTGTATGTGCCGCCGTAGATTGTCTTTGCGGCTACGATGTTGTCGCCTGCTTTTGCAAGAGCCTGGAGTGCATATGAAACTGCCGCTGCACCTGATGCAACTGCAAGAGCTGCTGTGCCGCCCTCAAGAGCTGCAATTCTCTTTTCAAAAACATCCTCTGTCGGGTTTGTAAGTCTGCCGTAGATGTTACCTGCATCTTTGAGTGCAAAGCGGTCTGCAGCGTGCTGACTGTTGTGGAATACATAAGAAGTAGTTGCGTAAATCGGAACTGCTCTTGCGTCTGTTACAGGGTCTGCTGTTTCCTGACCGATGTGAAGCTGTTTTGTTTCAAATTTAAGATTTCTTTCGCTTAATTTACTCATTTTGATGTCCTCATTTCATTTTAATTTTAATTTCAGAAGTTATGTTGCGGATTTGATGTGTCCCGTATCACATTCGTGCATTACTGCAACATCGTTTGAATCTGAGATTTTTCATTTGGATCACCTTTCCCATATTTCCTATTTGATTGGTGGGTTTTAATTGGATTGTCTATATCATACCACAGATTTTTTATTTGTCAATAGGTTTTTTGAAATTTTTTCTTATCTTTCCTATTGGTTTAGTAGGTTTGCTGGGCTTTGATTATTGAAAAGGTCTAAAAAGCCGATATTCAAGCCGTTTTTTTAATTTCAACCGTTAAGCAGTCAATTTGAAATTTTTTCTGATTTTTTAAAACTAATATTCAAAAGCATCATTTGCAAACGGCAAAACACCGCATTACCTACTAAATTGCTGTGTAAACAACAAAAGCACCCGTAAAGGATGCTTTCGGATTATATTAAATTACATAGTTATCTGCCGAATTTGCAATAATGTCGGCAAGAGTAATGTTATCAACAACATCGTCAATAGCCTTCTGGAGTTTCTCCCACACAAAAAGCGTTGAACATTGTTCATGACGATCACAGGTATTTTCATTACCCTCAAGGCAAGCCACGGGTGCAAGACTGCCCTCGGTAAGTCTTAAAATCATACCGACAGTATAATATTCGGGTTCATGAGCAAGACGATATCCTCCGTTTGAACCTCTTGCGCTGAGCACATAACCTGCCTTTGTAAGTACGGTAATAATCTGTTCAAGGTATTTAAGCGATATTTCCTGACGGGCGGCAACCTCCTTTAGGGCTACATTTTCCCCTTGTTTACACTGAGCAAGGTCAACCATAAGTCGGAGCGCATACCTACCCTTTGTTGAAATTTTCAAATTAACCACCCTATTCATATATTAATAATATGATTAAAGCATATCATAAACGGCTGTATATGTCAATGAGCCTGTTGCACAACAATAACCTATTTAACTTGTAAGAAAACACAAAAAGCGGGAGCGAAAAACGCCCCCGCAGAGTTTATATATGAAGTTACGACGATACACCGCAAATCAGTGTTACAATTCTTACTGCAAATAAAGCAAACGCAACCCACATAATCGGATGAATTTCTTTGATTTTGCCTGTAACAATCTTGAGAATAACCCAAGTAAGGATACCGAACATGATACCTGTTGCTATTGAATATGCAAACGGCATAAAGATGATTGCTACGAAACCGCCGACTGTATCGGCAATGTCTGAGTCAAAATCCATCTTTGTAACATTCTTAATCATAAGAAGACCTACAAATACGAGTGCAGGAGCTGTTGCAAATGAAGGAATAGCAAGAAAAATCGGATAAAGCGGAATAGCAAGGATAAAGAGAATTGCAGAAGTAAGAGCTGTAAGACCTGTTCTGCCGCCCTCTGCAACACCTGTTGTTGACTCAACATAAGATGTTACTGTTGATGTACCGAGGCAAGCACCAAGGCATGTACCGAGTGCATCAGACATAAGAGCACGACCTACACGGGGAAGTTCGCCCTTTTCATTGAGGAGATTACCCTCCTGAGCAACACCGATAAGTGTACCTACTGTATCGAAGAGGTCAACAAAGAGGAATGCAAATACGATAACGGCAAAGTTAAGCGCATGCTGTGCCACATAACCGAAATCAAACTTGAAGAAAGTTTCTGTTGCCATATTCTGGACAGGTCCGAATACAGAGTAGTTTGCAAAATCAGGAATGAGCGATGCACCCTGATACCAACCGCAAAGCTGAGCAATGATGCCGAGAACCCATGTTGCAAGGATACCGATAAGGATTGAGCCTTTAACTCTGTAGTGCCAGAGTGTAGCAACAATGAGGATACCGACAAGTGCAAGAACCACCGGAGCAGAACCAACATCACCGAGCTTAACGAGAGTTGATGACTGAACAGCCTTGCCGTCATAGTAAGCGTCTGTTGTGATAACGCCTGCGCCCTTAAGACCTACAATTGTGATAAAAAGACCGATACCTGCCGAAATACCGTACTTGAGGTTCTGAGGAACCTTGTTTACAAGTGTTTCACGGAATTTGAAGATTGAGAGGATAATGAAAATAATACCCTCAACAAGGATAGCTGTCAAAGCTACCTGCCATGGATTTGTGATACCCTGCTCTGCAAGCTGCGGAACAACTGTGTATGCAAAATATGCATTCAGTCCCATACCGGAAGCAAGAACTACAGGATAGTTGGCATAAAATGCCATGATGAGTGTTGCGAAAGCAGCCGATACAGCTGTTGCTGCAAAGATTGCATTCGGATCCATTCCTGCGGCAGAAAGAATACTCGGGTTTACAGCGAGTATGTAAGCCATTGCAAGGAATGTTGTAATGCCGGCAATAATCTCGGTTTTGACATTAGTGCCGTTTTCTTTCAGTTTGAAAATTTTTTCCAAAAGAAAGCCCCCCTAAAACTATTTTGTCGAAACACGACATAGTTAAATTGTAGTTTATTCTTGCCAAAATTTCAAGTGGTATATTATACAAATTCATTGCAAAAATCAAGTTTTTGATTGTTTTGTGAAGTTTTTTGAGGAAAATCAGGTACAGGCAATTATTGAACATTTCACGAATAAAATTATATAACGATAAATTTTAGTTTAAGGGGTGCTGTTATGATTGAGTTACTTGGATTTTTAGGACAATATATATGTTTTTTCATTCTTCATGTTTGCGGAGGCGGTTCGTTTCCGAAACCTTTAACAGAAAAGCAAGAGCGTGAATGTCTTGAAAAAAGTGCAAACGGCGATATTGCGGCAAGAAATATGCTCGTTGAACACAATTTGCGACTTGTCGCACACATAATAAAGAAATATTACGGAACACAAAGCGAACAGGATGACCTTGTATCAATCGGCACAATCGGTCTGATAAAGGCAATCAACACATTTGACATGAACAAAAACATAAAATTAAGTTCTTATGCAAGCAGATGCATTGAAAACGAAATTCTTATGCACTTCAGAAATGCAAAGAAAAGTGCTCAGGATATTTCTTTAAACGAAACAATTGATACCGACAAGGACGGCAACCCTCTCACCCTTCTTGATATTATGTCAGTTGACGATAATATAATCGACAATCTTGATTTGAAGCTTAATTCAAAAAAGCTCGGTCAGTTCATAAAAGAGGAACTTAACGAGCGTGAGCAAAAGATTATTGTACTGAGGTACGGTCTTGACGGCAAGGAAGCCATGACTCAAAAAAGTGTTGCCAAAATGTTAGGCATATCCCGTTCCTATGTCAGCCGCATCGAAACCAAAGCATTAAAACAATTGCGAAAACGATTTGAAACAAGTTCAAATTTGTGAGATAATATGTTATTTAAATTCATCAGGGGTGTTCATCGAATGCCCCTGCATATTTCACAACAAAAAAATTCTTGACATATACCAAACTGCGTGATATAATAACAATGTTGCAGATAAGCGGATGTAGTTTAGTGGTAGAACTTCAGCCTTCCAAGCTGATCGTGTGGGTTCGATTCCCATCATCCGCTCCATACTAAAAGGTACTCAAAACTGAGTACCTTTTCTTTTTGCAAAAATTAAAAAAATAAAACAATCGGATGGGAATCGAAAGCCCGTTTAGAAAACAGTTCAGTGAACTGTTTTTAGGGCGTAGCGTTGATCCAAGTTAAGCCTAAACGCTTTAGACAAAGACGAGATTGGCAACTTCTGTACCACAAAGTAATCATCCGCTCCATTAAAACGGTACTCAAAAACTGAGTACCTTTTCTTTTTGCACATTTTACTGCGTTCAAATTTAAACACAACATCAATCAAATCAGAACATTTTTATAAAGCTTACAATCTAATTGCAATGGGAGAACACGGTTCTTCCCTACAAAATGACAACTACTTTGTTTCATTTATATATTATTTGACTAAATTAAAATCTTACCAATCAAAACTTTTTCTTCAATTTGGCAAGCTTTTTTTCAGCATCTTTATATCCGCCTTTGACGGCTTTTTCATAGGCTTTTACTGCCTCTTCCCTATTGCCTGTTTTTGCATAATATTCACCCAATGCGAATGACGCTGACGCTATGCCGTTATCGGCGGCAATTTTATAGTACTCCATTGCAAGTTTCGGATTGCGGGTAACACCTCTGCCGTCCATAAGAATATCTGCAATTTTGGACGCTCCATTCGCACTGCCAAGGTCTGCGGCTTTTTTGTACCACATAGCCGCCTGTTCGGGATTTTTGACACCGTTCACGGAAAATTCAGCCATCCACAATACGGCAGGAAGATAATCGAAATCGGTTGCAAGGGTATTCATTATATTTTTAGCACGGGCAACGGTTTCAACGGTCGGATTTTTCAAAAGCCTTCTCGCCTTCATATATTCAAGCTCGCACATTTCTTTTCTGTTCTGAACGCTTGTACCGTGCAGAATCGTGTTTACATCGCTTTTAAATTCGCCGTCATTCGGTTTTTCAGGGGACTGATGTTTTTTCATTTTATCAAACAAGCTCATAACTCTCCTCCTTACCGTTTTCTGCTTACCATATATTTCACTTCAATATTACGAATACACAATTTTTATCATATCAAAGCATTCAGAAAAACATATGATAGCATCAAGGCTGGCGGATGATATCCGCCCCTACAAGTTTGTCATTCTACATTAAGATTATAAATGAAAACTGCGAATTTATAAATCTGTTTGGGCATTATATTCAAAAAGCATATTGATTTTATCCTTAAATTCGATTATAATTTACTTGTAAACATAAAAATCACTTGTTTTTTAAGGAGATAACGATGAATATATTTGACAACATTGCCGCTAATCTTTCATTAAAGTATGAAAATTCGGAATTTTATAAAAACAAACTCATCAAACGATACAAGCCACTCATCACACCGGGTGTAAAGTCACAGGACGAGCTTATCATTTCTCTTGAAAAGCACTTTGACCTTGAACTGACCGACAAGGCTGTTATGAGCAAGACTTTTCTTGAACTCTGCGTTATGGGCAATATTGATTGTGATGAGCCTGATATGATTGATTTTGAGATTTACAGGGTTGTGAGGAATTCAAAGAGCGAGGCGCTTTATGCCTGCGAAAAATATGACCTCGATGATGACGACATTTTTATAATTTTTGAGGAGCATAACAACTTCTTTATCAGTAACTCGCAGATTGTCGAGATGCTGCTTATCATCAAAGAGGGTGTTTCTGCCGAGGACTATGAGAATGAAACTCCCGAATTTCTCAACTACATCCGTGTCTGCCGTTACTTCTGCCAGACAAACTTTTTTAAGCTCAACAAGGCTGTTACATATGACGAGTTCGATATGATTGACATTCCCGAAGACGAAAGTGATTCTGACGATGCCGATTATTTTGACGAATCTGAAGATGATACAGATGACGATTTCACAGACGCAATTGAGTTTTAATTTTTGAATTTTCACTTTTCGACTTAACAAAATAGCAAAAAAATTAAGAGGAAGGTTTTATGCCTTCCTCGTTTTTGTTTACTGCAAATCACTTTCTGAAAGATGAATTCTATCAAAAGTAGCGTCTTTAAAATCGTCTGAAAATGCATTTATTACCAAGGTATGTAAGTTGTAGTAGTACTGAATACCATTTTCATTAAATACATATGTTGTTTCGTTGCTGTTCTTACATTTTCCAACCAACCTGTTAGAAACAACAGGATTTGCGTCAATCAATGGTGCAATCAAAACAGCCGCCAAAACACATAATATCACTACAGGTATCACTATTTTTATTGGAGCAGGTTTCTTTTTCGGATTAACCTGAACAAAATTCTGAGAATATTCAACATTTGTACTACTATCTGAATTAGCAGAATTATTTACAGTGACATTTTGAACATTACTGTCTGTTGTGTTTGTCACAGGTTCAGTAGAACTATTAACACTGCCACTTGGCTCTGCCGCAGAAACAAATTATTCAAGAAACGAGCTTATCAATGTAATCCTCAGTCACGGCGTTGAAAACATCATAATAGAATAATCAAACTTTTTATCGGGAAGGAGAAATCCTTCCCTTTTTTCATACTACGGACTGAACCGCAACAACTTTAAAGCAATGTTCCTCATTGTCTGCATAAATCTGCGCCGAGAAGAACTCGTCCATATTGCAGAAAAGTCCATACGATTCAATTCCTACATCTTCATCCCTGTCAAGGCGAGCAAGCACTTCGTTGATTTCATCGGTAAATGCAACGATTTCTCCCACATTTTCGGGAATCCACTGCACACCGTCAATTCCGATTATCATTTCCTCATCCCACTTTTTGCGGCACTTTTTAAATGCTTTTTCATCATCAACATAAATATATCTTTCGATTATATTCTTGATTTCCTCAGCTTCATCGTGATACTTTTCAAAATCAAATGCGATAACAAGAAACATTTCACTATTCCACAAATTTGAAATTGCGAAGTCCTTTTTCTCAACAATGTCGCCAAAATCAAAAACATTGTCCATACAGCTTTTATCGTCAATGTACTGGGATAACCACAAATCAATGCCGTCAAAATAAGCTATTTTTCCGTACTTGAAGTCCTTTTCGCCAGAATTTTCAAGGCAATCAAAAATGCTTGGAACTCTATCAGGAAAACACGCCACCGTGATAAATTCCTCATCGGAACAGTTGCCGATATTCACAAATTTTCCGCTGCAGGTGATGTCAATTGTGAATCCGCCGTGATTACCGAGCTTCCGGATTATCTCGCCCGCACTTTCGTCTTCGGTTTCAAAAAGCGTTTCATCGCCCTCAATATCAATATGCAAATCAAAGTCAGCGTTTTCACATCTCTTCGACATCGTTGCATAGGAAAGCAGTGCCAAAAGGTATGCACGGATACCCTTGATTGCTTCGGGATTTTGCGGTGCGTTTTCAAACACAAGCTTTTCGTGGATCTTTCTTTTACAATTCATTAACATAATAATTTCCGCCTTTCATTAACTTAGTAACAATTATTGTTATCGCCCTTTTAATTAGGTTTTTCCTTTCCTTTTCTTTAATAATATTATACCATAAACCACTGTCCCATTATCTACCCTCTGCTCTAAAAAACGGCTTATTTATGCGGTTTTTTTGCGAAAATTCTTCATTTATTAAAAACAGAACATCTTGACAAATGTGTGAATTTTTTGTACAATTTAAAAGTCTGTTTTTATAGGAGAGAATTCGTTTATGGAAAGAGAAAATTTTAAATCCCGACTTGGGTTTATCCTTGTAAGTGCGGGTTGCGCTATCGGAATCGGCAATGTGTGGCGATTTCCGTATGTTGCAGGACAGAACGGCGGCGGACTATTTGTACTTTTGTACCTAATCTTCCTCGTTCTTATGGGAGTTCCTGTTTTGACAATGGAACTTGCAGTCGGAAGAGCGAGCAGAAAAAGTGCTGTTCTCGCCTACAAAAAACTTGAAAAGCCAAAGAGCAAGTGGCACATTCACGGCTGGTTCTGTATGCTCGGATGCTACCTTTTGATGATGTACTACACCACGGTTTCGGGTTGGATGACGAGCTACTTCTACAAATTTGCGACGGGTTCATTTGAAAGCGGAATGACCTCGGAGCAAGTTGGCGGAGTATTCAACGAATTGCAGTCAAATCCGCTTGAAATGGTAATTTGGATGGCGATTATCACCGTCCTCGGATTCCTTGTTTGCAGCAGAGGTATTCAAAAGGGCATTGAAAAAGTCAGCAAAGTTATGATGATTGCGTTGCTCATACTCATTCTTGTACTCGCAGGCAACAGCTTATTCCTTTCGGGTGCAGGCGAGGGACTCAGCTTCTACCTTATTCCCGATTTGGACAAGGTGAATGAAATCGGACTTGGCAATGTTATTTCATCCGCTATGAATCAGGCATTCTTCACACTCAGCCTTGGCATTGCGGCAATGGAAATTTTCGGCAGTTATATGTCAAAAGACCACACTCTGCCGAGTGAGTCAATCAAAATTTGCGCACTTGACACATTTGTTGCGATTATGGCAGGTCTTATCATCTTCCCCGCTTGTTTTTCATACGGTGTTCAGCCCGACCAAGGCCCTGCTCTGATTTTCGTAACACTTCCGAATGTGTTCGTAAATATGGCCGGCGGAAGAATTTGGGGTACTCTGTTCTTCCTGTTTATGACTTTTGCGTGCTTCTCAACAATCATTGCCGTGTTTGAAAACATCATTTCGTTCTGGATTGATATGTTCGGCATCAGCAGAAAGAAGTCTGTTCTTATCAACACAATCATCATTCTTATCGCAAGTTTGCCGTGTGTGTTCGGTTTCAACATTTGGAGCGGTTTCCAAATTTTCGGTCAGAATGTTCTCGGTATGGAAGATTTTCTCGTAAGCAATATCCTTCTTCCTGTAGGTTCGCTTGTGTATCTCCTCTTCTGCGTTACAAAATTCGGTTGGGGATTTGACAACTACCTTGATGAGTGTAACACCGGTAAAGGCATTAAATTTTCAAAGGCTTTAAAGCCGTATTTCAAGTATGTACTCCCTGTTCTTGTACTGATTTTGATTGTTCAGGGATTCATAAAATAAGTTAATATATTTCTTTAAAAGCAAAATCCCGACAGTATGTTTTTGATACTGTCGGGATTTTTTACGTCCGCATTTATTAAATTTACTTTTTACGATTAAACTTTTTCACCTTTTCGGAAAGCTCTGTAAGCTCTTCTTTTGAAAGTTCGGGAAGGCGCTCAAGATCATCAAGAAACTTTGCACTGCTTTCATCAGCACGAAGTTTTGTGCTTTCGACATAGTAGCTTGTGATTACGCCCGGAACTACTGCAATGATGAGAATTGAACATATCGAAAGAAAGATTGAAAGCACTCTGCCGACAAGCGTTGTTGCAAGCACATCGCCAAGGCCGATTGTTGTGGCAACACTGAAGCAGTACCATATGCTGTCAAAAAGCCGAGTTATGTTCGGCTCAAAAATCCATATTGCAACACTCACCGCAAAAAACACAATAACATAACTGCACAAAAGCTTAATTGCACCCGTCCGTTTGAGGACAATTTTCAACAGTTTTGTCTTTTTCAAAGCACCACCCCATTTGTATAAATTATAGCAATTAAAATTACCTCCGTCAAGGCGGTGGATATACAGCTTTAAGAATAGAATCATTTGAAAGTGAAATTGTCCTATCGGACAGTTGCGGATGACATACCGAATAAAAATAAAACCGACTTGTCATAACAACAAGTCGGCTTTACTTCTGAAATATAAAATGAAATGAAAAAATTAAAATTAACGATTAATCGGAATATTTTCTGATTTTGAGATAAATTCCCCTGTCATCGGCAATTTTCTGACAAGCCTTGATGTCCTCCTCGGGGATTGTATCTACGATTGAAAACTGGGTATGTTCAAAATATTTCTTTGCATCCTCTGCAAATTTGAGCATTGACTCATACGCATGGTCAAAAACAGGACGACAAACTTCGTCATACTTTTCCGATGAACAGGTATTGAGGCTGATTGAAACAGAATCAATATACTTTGAAATCAACTCAGCTGTGGGCTTGTTGTTGATTCTGTCAGAAAGACCGTTTGTGTTGAGTCTGAGTTTAATGTCGGGGTGCTTTTCCCTTACATATTTTGCGGTTTCAAGCATATTATCAAGAGCTGAAGTCGGTTCGCCGTAGCCACAGAATACAAGCTCCTTGTAGCCTGTGAAATCAAAATCATCAACAGCCTTTTTAATATCCTCCATACTCGGATCATGCTTGTGCCAGAGTGTATCTGCACTGCCGACCGAATCGGTATTGTTGCGGATACAGAATGTGCATCTGCAAGGGCATTTGTTCGTCAGATTAGCATAGATAGATGTTTTGTACACATAAAGAATATCTGCCATTATGTTTTCTTCTCCTTATTGAAACTCACATTAAAGCGAGAGTTTTTTCTTGAAATTAATTTTATCAAGGCCGATGCCTACAACAATGTAGATTAATGCTCCTACACCGGGCTGCAACCAGCAAGTGGGAAGTTCCGCAATTGCGGCACCAAAGTCATACATAAGACCGTTTGCAATAAAGTAACCGCCGATTGTAACGATTGTTGTTGGAATGAGCATAAGAAGTGATGACGGACTGATGATTTTTTCATCTTTGCCACGCTTCTTCATTGCCATTCTGCAAAGCACAAACGGAACTGCGTTGACAGCCTTGATAATAGCTGTTGGGATTGCCCAATGCGGATAACCCGAAATGAGGTCGGCAAGAGCGCCGCCGATTGATGATGCGATAATTCCGAAAGGTCCGGGAAGAATACTTGCGGCGAGATAAATCATAGAGTCGCCTGCATGAGAGTATCCAAGCGGTGACGGAATCTTGATAAAAGCAGTTGTAACGGTAATAAGAGCCGCACACATTGCCGTAATTGCAATCAGCTTTACATTATATTTTGAATCGGTTTTTGAAACAGTTTTAGCAGTCATAGTAATTTCCTCACAAAAGCATTTTTAAATGTTTTTCAAATTCAATACCCTCGTTGCGGTGAATACCGAGTTTAACGGTTTCACAAAGAGAGGTCTGTATGAATTTTACCGCCAGATTTACGGTATCTTTCAGGCTGTCACCACGGAGCAGTCCCGAAAAGACAACCGAGGCAAACAAGTCGCCTGTACCCGAATAACTTCCGCCCGTTTTTTCACAGCTGACACAAAACACCTCATCATCGGCTGCAATAAGATTGTTAATCTTTGTAACCTCATCGGAAATTTTATGCTCAATGCCTGTAACAATCACGGTTTTCACCTTGTAGAGTTTCAAAAGCTTTTTGGCAAGCTCTGCAACCGTATCGAGAAAATCGGGAGAATCGGCATTTTCAATCAGTTCTGAATAGTTGGTATCGCACAGAATACAACATTCGGTAAGGTTCGGGGTGATTACATCGGCAACAGAAACGAGTTTTTTCATCTTTTTGCCGAGAGTTTCGGTATAAAGACTGTAGGTTCTTCCGCCGTCACCGAGAACGGGATCCACAAGTACAAGCGTGTTGTCGGTTTCAAAGCTGTCTATAAATGAAAGAATTTTGTCCACCTGCTTTTCGCTTGAGAGGAAACCCGTGTAGATTCCGTCAGGCTGAAAGCCGAGTTTTTTCCATTCACTTGTGTAATAATCAAGCTTATCGGTGCAATCGTTGCAGTAAAAGCTTTCAAATCCCGTCTGACTTGTCAAAACGGCTGTCGGCATAGGACACGCCTGAATGCCCATTACGGACAAAACAGAGATTGCCGCCGTCAGCGAACACTTACCAAGTCCCGAAAGATCATTGATTAATACAGCTTTTTTTGTCATCATACCACGCCTTAAAATTTCTGAACAGTTCAACATTTATCTTGTGATGTTGTCATTATACAACACCACTGTCATTATTTGTATGTACAATTTTCAGAATTTTTATAGGTACAGTTTGTAAGATGCAAAAAAAGACACCTCACATTGAAGGTGCCTTTTCATATTTATAAACTGATTTTCTGTTAAAACTCATAATGTGACCACATAGAGATTATTTTTACGATTTTTTCTTCCTCATAAACCATATAGACAAGTCTGTGCTGAGAATTTATTCTGCGTAAATAGCATTGTTTCAAATTTCCGATAAGCCGTTCATAAGGTGGTGGATTTTGAAAAGGATTTTCGCTGATAAGTTCAAACAAATTCTGCACATTACGCTTTAATGCAGGATACTGCTTGATTTTCTCCTTATCCTTTTGGGCTGATTTTGTAATCATCAGCTTGTAATTACCACTCAAATTCTTCACACTCCTCAAGCGGAGTTTCAATTCCGTCCTTTAATTTTTCACTCATACCGGGAATTGAATTAAGATACATTGTTTCAACAAGATTATTATAATCTTCTTCACTTATAAGAACAGCATTTCCGCTTTTGGTGCTGATGTTTATAGGTTCATTATACTTTACAGTCTGATCAATCAATTCAAAAATTTGTTTTCTGAAATTAGTTTTGGTTTGTCGGGGTGCATTTTTTGCTTTATCAACAAAGCAGACATAAAATGATTGTACAGTTTACCGATATAATTAAAGGTCAGAATATTGTATAATTATTTACATATTCTATTTATTGTGGGGTTGATATGTATGTGGAAAGAACTTCGTACACAGCATGAAATTGACAATTTCATGAAAGAAATTATCGGATTTCACGACAGTTGCATAAAAGAAATAAAATATTCAAGCGGTGCTTATGTCGAAACGAATCTGTCAATGTCGCCCGTAAACACAAAGCGTACATTAACAGTTCTTATTCAGCGACAATTTGAGGATATTTCCGCACTTGAACTTGAGTTTTCGGAACTTGAGTATATAAGAATGTACCCTGTAAATCCGGACTACACCTGTGAAATATTGGACGCATCATTTTTCATAAAAGACGGTCTTATTTATTGGTGCGACAACGGTGATGTAAAGGAAGATGACATACACAATTATAAAGGCACGGTCATCTGCTCAAAGAAAGTTCGTTGGAGAAATGCAAGCGAGCTTATCGGTAAAAGAGATTTTTATAAAAGTGCAAACGAATAACAGACAGCAATTTAAAAGCAACGAAGTTTTTGCTCCGTTGCTTTTTTGTTAACCTATAAAATCATTAAAAGATTTTTGCGCTATATCAGATACTATTCTCTGCATTTCACAACGGGAATTTGCGTTTCTCGCCCTGTCAATGCAGCTTTCACGGTGCTTTTTCGGCATACTTGCAAAGGCAAGCATAGCATCGGGATTTTCTCCGAGTGCCATTGTAAAGCCGAGCGGCAAATCCCACTTTTCGCCGAGTTTTTCAGCAGTTCTGTTCACCGTAAATCACCCCTGTTTTAGTTTTTGCATAGGGATTTAAGATACAACAGAGAATAATCGGAAATCAGAAACCGAAAATAAAATTACTTCTGCTCTGCAACAACAGCAAAGAATACAAGGTCGGAATCGCTGTCATTAATAAGGCTGTGTGTATGACCTTTCGGGCAATAGTGGCACACGCCTGCTTCAACCCTTTCATACTCGCCGTCCATAAGTACCTTGCCTGTTCCCTCAATGATGTAGAACATTTCGCAGTTGCCCTCGTGAGTGTGAAGTCCGATTGATGCACCGCTTTCAAGGCGACCGTGCATAATCATATTTCTGTCATCCGTGAATTTCTTTACGGCATATGCCTTTTCTCCGCCTTTAAAATTCGGCAAAATCTGTTCTTCCATATGCTTAAAATCAATAATCATATTTCTTGTCCTCCTGATTAAATTGAAATTTTAAAGTTCTTTATAATAAGGACAGATGTCCTCATAGTGACCGTCTTTCATCAAAAAGCCTTTTGGAATAACTCCCAAGCCTACAAAGCCAAGGCTTTCATAAAGATTTCTTGCAGGTGTGTTGGTTTTTACAACAGCGTTGAACTGCAAAATTTTGAAGCCGTATTTTTTAGCACGCTTAAGACAATCCGACACAAGCTTTCTGCCGACACCTTTTCCCCTTGACGATGAGGAAACTGCATAGCTTGCATTACAAATATGACCGCATCTGCCGACATTATTCGGATGAAGAATATACATTCCGAGAATCTCGCCGTTTTCATCGGTTGCAACGGGACAACAAGTTTGCTCTGCAAAAAACTTTTTTCCGCTTTCAAAATCAAGTTCTTCAGTCTGCGGAAAGGCAACTCCGTCCTTTACAACTTCATTCCATACGGAAATCATACCCTTAATATCATTTTCCCCGTATTCTCTCACGGTAATACTCATTTTCAGTCACCTCGGGTTAATTTTAGCACTATAAGTTAAAATTTTCAATCCGAACGGCTGAAATATTTACTATTTTTACCGTTTTTAAAATTGCAAATTAATCTTGAAATTTGTCGAAAGATACTGTATAATCTATTTATAGAATTGAATAAGAACGATCTTATCAAGAGTGACTGAGGGGACAGGCCCTGTGAAGTCCGGCAACCTGCGTATGCAAGGTGCCAAATCCTGCGGTATTTACCGAAAGATGAGTAAACACGGCACCTTTCGGAAGAACGGTGCTTATTTTTTTGGAAGGAGTTTTCTAAATGGCTAAACATTTATTTACATCCGAGTCTGTAACGGAAGGTCATCCCGACAAAGTGTGTGACCAGATTTCCGACGCAGTTCTTGACGAAATCCTATCTCAGGATAAAAACGCTCATGTTGCCTGTGAGGTTACGGCTACAACAGGCATGATTCATGTTATGGGTGAAATTTCAACCAATTGCTATGTTGACATCGCAGATGTTGCAAGAAAGGTTGTAAACAACATTGGTTACAACGATCCGAAGTGCGGTTTTGACGGCAACACCTGTGCGGTTCTCACATCAATTGACGCACAGTCGCCCGACATTGCAATGGGCGTAAACGAAAGCCTTGAGCTTAAAGACGGCGAAAGCGATACCGACAATCAGATTGGTGCAGGTGATCAGGGCATGATGTTCGGTTATGCGTGTGATGAAACACCCGAACTTATGCCGATGCCAATTTCTCTTGCCCACAAGCTTGCAAAACAGCTTACAAAGGTAAGAAAAGACGGCACTCTTTCATATCTCCGTCCCGACGGCAAGACTCAGGTTACTGTTGAATATGACGATAACAAGATTGTCGGCATTGACACGATTGTAATTTCAACACAGCATGATGAAGATGTTACACTTGAGCAGATTAGAAAAGACCTTATCGAGTATGTTATCAAACCGATTATCCCTGCTGAGCTTATGAACGAGAACACAAAGATTTTCGTAAACCCGACAGGCAGATTTGTAATCGGCGGTCCTGTCGGCGACTCAGGTCTTACAGGCAGAAAGATTATTGTTGATACCTACGGCGGATTTTCTCGTCACGGCGGCGGTGCATTCAGCGGTAAAGATCCGACAAAGGTTGACCGCAGTGCCGCTTACTACTCAAGATATATTGCAAAGAACATTGTTGCCGCTAAGCTTGCTAAGAAATGCGAAATTCAGCTTGCATATGCAATCGGTGTTGCAAAGCCTGTTTCAATTATGGTTGACACATTCGGCACATCAAAATATTCAAACGAAGAACTGGCAAACGCTGTTGAAAAGGTATTTGACTGCCGTCCGCAGTCTATCATCAGACAGCTCAAGCTCACGGAAACAAAGTATCTCCCGCTTGCCGCTTACGGTCATATGGGCAGAGAAGAACTCGGTGTTGAATGGGAAAAGACAAATAAGGTTGACGAGCTTTTAAAGGCTGTCGGCTAATAGAATTAAATTGTTCGATAATTTCGGGAGTAAGGTTTGTGTACAAGCACAAATTCTTGTTCCCGATATTTTTATTTAAAAAATATTGTTGATAAATTGCACAAACAATTACAATGCTACGCTCGGGCATGATATATTTTGTGGACATTACAAACTATCTGCACAAATTGGGTACGGCGGCTCGCCGTGCGGGCGTCCGATGAACGCCCCTACCGGATTGTGGTATTCATAATTAACACAAAAATCCCGATTAACTTTTTACGGTTAATCGGGATTGTAATTTTTATACGGATATTATTTTTAATTCCTAATCAGAATTAAACCTCTGCAATAACCTCAACCTCAACAAGGACATCCTTTGGAAGCTGTTTTACTGCAACACAGCTTCTTGCGGGCTTTGATGTAAAATACTTGCCGTAAACCTCATTGAAAGCACCGAAATCTTCCATATTTTTTAAGAAACAAACTGTCTTAACAGCCTTTTCAAGTGAACTGCCTGATGCTTCAAGAACATTTTTAAGGTTTGTGCAAACCTGTTCTGTCTGAGCCTCAATTGTTGCAGCCTCAACATTGCCTGTTGCAGGGTTAATTGCAATCTGACCAGATGTAAAAACAAGACCGTTTACCTTTACAGCCTGTGAATACGGACCGATAGCATCGGGAGCATTTTTAGTATAAACCTTTTCCATTATAATGACCTCCTGTCAATATATTAAAAATTACTGATTAAACAAGCTTAAAGCCTGCATCAACAAGTGCATCACGAATTTCTTTAATCTGAGCAAAATCTCTTGTTTCAAGAACAACACGGAGGTAACAACCGTTTACATCCGTACCCTCTCCGCCTCTTTCGTGGTGGATAGAAATTACATTTGCGCCCTTTTCGGCAATGATATTTGAAACGGCAACGAGCTGACCCGGCTTATCCTGAAGTTCAACACAGAAAGTCTGCTGTCTGCCGGTCATAAGAAGTCCACGCTTGATAACTCTTGAAAGGATTGTAACATCAATGTTACCGCCTGATACAACGCAAACAACCTTCTTGCCCTTAACAGGGAGCTTGTTGAACATTACAGCAGCCAAAGGAGCTGCGCCTGCGCCCTCGGCAATCATCTTCTGTGACTCAATAAGCTTGAGAATTGCAGATGAAATTTCGTCATCGCTTACTGTTACGATATCGTCAACATACTTCTTCACATATTCAAATGTATGCTCACCCGGTTCTTTAACCTGAATACCGTCGGCAATTGTAGAAACGCTGTCAAGATGAACAGGCTCGCCGTTCTTGATTGACTCAACCATTGAAGGAGCGCCCTCTGCCTGAACACCGTAAACCTTAATGTTAGGATTAAGGCTCTTGATTGCACAGGCAACACCCGAAATAAGTCCGCCGCCGCCGATTGCACATACAACAGCGTCAACATCGGGCATTTCGTTCATAATTTCGATACCGATTGTACCCTGACCTGCAATTACATTTTCATCGTCAAACGGGTGGATAAATGTATAGTTCTTTTCATCACGAAGTCTTAAAGCCTCGTTATAAGCATCATCATAAACACCCGGAACCATACAAACCTCGGCTCCGTAGTTCTTAGTAGCCTCAACCTTTGAAATAGGTGCACCGTCAGGCAGACAGATAAGCGACTTGATACCGTACTTTGTAGCAGCAAGTGCAACACCCTGAGCATGGTTGCCTGCAGAACAGGCAATAACACCTCTTGACTTTTCTTCTTCGGTAAGCTGAGAAATCTTGTAACCTGAACCTCTTACCTTGAATGAACCTGTAATCTGAAGATTTTCGGGTTTGAGATAAACATCACAATCATCACAAATACCCCTTGCCTGAACAATATTAGTCTGTCTGATAACATCCTTCAAAACATATGATGCGTGATAGATTTTGTCTAATGTAAGCATACCAATTACTTCCTTTTCTATATGTATCCACTGCTTATTTTAATACAACAAGGCTTTAAAATCAAGTTTTTTAGAATAAACAAAGGGAATTTTTGCAGGATTTTTTAAAGTCTTATTCATAATTCGCAAACAGAATATAAAATAATAATAACGAACAAATAAAAACACCTGCTTACAAGCGTAAACAGGCGTTTCTATGAAATTATGAAATTGGTATTAACTAATTGAATACTTACAGCCTAAGTTAAGCAAGTGATGCGCCAAGCTTTTTGCAAGCCTCAAGGGCATCGTCATCGGGAGCATCGTTACAGATAACGCTTTCGCAAACAAGGTTTGCACCATCACCCTTACAGGTATCCTCCCAGTTTCTCATCCATTCGCCGTCACCCCAGCCGTATGAACCGAAGAGGGCAATGCTTTTGCCGTTTAAAGCACTTTCACATTCATTGAAAACAGGCTCAAACTCGCTGTCCTCAAGAACCTCCGCACCCATTGCAGGACAACCGAATGCAATGCCGTCAAAATCGGCAACCGATGAAGAATCAAAATCGTTTACATTTGCAAGAGTAACTTCTGCGCCTGCGGACTTTGCACCCTCGGCAACGGCTTCCGCCATCTGCTCTGTGTTACCTGTGCCGCTCCAGAATACTACTGCTACTTTACTCATATTATATACTCACCTTTCAGTTTTTGTACTTGATTACACTTTAAGTCAGTTACACGCAACCGTCAGTTTCTGAATAGGTGTGCCCTGTAACCACTTAGAGTAATAGATGTCAGAACATTTTTTGAATTTGGCGAACTCTTTGGCTGCTTTTTCTTCATTACCGTAAACCTTCCAGCAACCTGAATATTTACAGCAATTTCCTTTATGAAGAATAAAGCCACGGACATCTTCGGGAGGATAACCGAGGAACAGTCCGATTTCGTGCGGGAACTCGGTTGAGTCTTTAAGTCGGTGGCGAAGCTCCCTTATACAGCGTGCGGCATCGTGTGAATGATACCCCTGCGACTCAAGCAGCTTGCACGCATATTCATCGGACAAATCAACAGCAAGCTTGGACGGGCGAAAAATATAGATTAAAGCCTTTCCGTTGCTGAACTTCAGTGGCAGAACTTTTATTCCCTTTTTGCAGAACATTTTATTCTAGCTTTCTCACATCACATTCGCACTCAAGCCGTGATGAGTACGGACAGTT
>ENA-OQKL01000177-OQKL01000177.1-human-gut-metagenome-genome-assembly--contig:-NODE-177-length-22465-cov-2.635419_pt1 | contig 22465 bp, 19 predicted proteins | sample MGYA00242779_ERZ504800 | MGnify/ENA primary metagenome ERZ504800 (study PRJEB26092, sample SAMD00036410) | human gut metagenome | host: Homo sapiens | study: EMG produced TPA metagenomics assembly of... | reverse complement strand
ATATATGAAGCAGGTATCCGTACAGTCTGTTTCGTATCCCCGGTATTTCCCGGTATCACGGACTTTGAAGCCATTTTTGAGCGGGTAAAGGATCAGTGCGATCTGTTCTGGCTCGAAAACCTCAATCTTCGGGGCGGTTTCAAGAAGACGATTATGGATTATATCGCCGAAAAACATCCTGATCTTGTACCACTTTACGACGAGATCTATAACAAGCATAACCGCAGCTACTTTGAAGCGCTTGAAGAAAAAGCTGAGGAAATGGCTAAGAAGTATGATTGCCTCTTTGTGGATAATGAAATGCCTTATGGCAGAGTCCCGCAGGGACATCCGGTGATCGTGGATTATTTCTATCATGAGGAAATCCGAGGGACAGAAAATACCGGAAAAAGAAATCGCTAACTTCCAGTTTGTTAATCCTCAAGACGCTCTCTCCCTTTTGATTTGGTATGTCTGGCAAGGGGCTCCTCCGTTGATGAACGGAAGAGCCCCTTGTTGCGTTTTGATTGTTGTTGCTTGTCGGAGGCCCGCCGGGACGGGGCGCGGGGTTTGGTCGATCGCGAGTTCCGCACGAGCCGGAGAGCACTTAATGTGCTCTCCGTGCGAGCAGGACTGTCCGAGCAGGCGACCAAACCCCGCGCCCCGTCCCGGCGAGCTCTTGGGGACCGGTGGCCTACAGGTGGCTGACGATCAGTTCCATCTTGCCTTCAAGTTCGATCTGGTCCACGGTGCTCGGAGCCAGCAGGTGGCTTCCCTTGTGGACGGGGTCGCCGCAGATGGTGCCTTCGCCGTCGATGACCGACAGGCACATGAAAGGCCAGCGCTGGTCGAGGGCCTTGCTGCCGTTGACGCGCACGCGATCGACGGTGTAGCAGGGGTTGGACTCGAGCTCGGTCACGCCGTCCACCTCGGGCGCGGTTATCGTGCCGTCGGTCGGAGCCTGGGCATCAAAGTCGATGCAGTCGAGGCTCTGCTCAATGTGCAGCGGGCGCAACTTGCCGTCGGTGCCGGGACGGTCGTAGTCGTACAGGCGATACGTCACGTCGCTCGACTGCTGCGTCTCCAAAATGAGCGTGCCGGTCTTGATGGCGTGCACGGTACCGGAATCAATCTGGAAAAAGTCGCCCTTGTGGATCGGCAGTACGTTGAGCATGTCGTCCCAGCGGCCGTCCTTGATCATCTGTGCGGCCTCGGCGCGGTCATGCGCGCGCTGGCCGACGATGATTGTGGCGCCGGGCTCGCAGTCCAGCACATACCAGCACTCGGTTTTGCCCAGGCTGCCGTTCTCGTGCTTGGCGGCGTATTCGTCGTTGGGATGAATCTGGATTGAAAGGTCGTCCTTGGCGTCCAGGATCTTAATGAGCAGCGGGAACTCCTTGCCCTCGCAGTTGCCAAAGAGCTCGCGGTGCTCGGCCCACAGCCACGACAGCGTGTGGCCGGCGTACGGTCCCTCCGCAATCTGGCAGTCACCGTTGGGATGGGCCGAGATGGCCCAACACTCACCGATGGGACCTTCGGGAATGTCGTAACCAAATACGGTTTCGAGCTGGCGGCCACCCCAGATCTTCTCGTGGAAGATCGGCGTCAGTTTAATCAAATCGGACATATTCATACCCCCATTATGTTGCGCGGGCGTTGCACAAAACAGCTCAAAACGAGCGCCCGCGTGACTACAAAAACTTATGCCAACGTTACGTTGTGCAACTCAAAGCGATCGCCAACGTTGCGCGAGATCGAATACTCAAAGGCGGCGCCGCTGTCCAAAAAGCCAATCTGGGTGAGCTCGAGCAGGGGAGAGCCAAGTTTGGTGTCCAGACGCTCGGCTTCTTCCTCGGTTGCTGCCACGGCGCGAATGGTACGGTGGAAGCTCGAAATCTTCAGCCCACATTGCTCGCGGATGAAGCGGTAGACCGATCCGTACAGGTCCTTCTTTTTAAGGCCTGGAATCAGCTCGAGGGGCATGTAGGTGTACTCGATAACGATGGGCTTCTCATCGGCCTGACGCACGCGCACGACGTGATAGGCAAAGTCATCCTCGGCAATTCCCAGCTGGGCTGCGATGTCCGCTGGTGGATTAACGATCGAGAAATCGTAGACCACCGAGGTCACCTTCTCCCCGCGATGCTCATACGAAAAACCCTGGGTACGGTCGTTTTTGCCCTGGAAAAACGCCTGGCCGGGAAGCCCCGCCGTGTCCTTAACGTAGGTACCCGATCCACGCCGGCTGGTAATAAGACCTTCTTCGGTGATTTGTTCAATAGCTCGTTTGACGGTGATTTTGGAAACGTTATAGAGCTTGCAGAACTCAACGACGGTAGGAAGCTTGTCGCCCGGTTTAAGAGCGCCATCCTCGATAGTGCGACGAATATCTGCAGCTATCGCTTCGTATTTGGGAATCATGGAACCTCCTTTCAAACTTGGTTGAGTATAAAAGAAAGTATAGTCAACACCTAAGTATCTCTATTGAGTTATTGAAAAGTTCGAGAAAGATAAAATTAAAAGTCGCCCCGCTTGAAAAATTAGAGCGTTTTAAATGATAAACGTCTGAGTAGTGTCGTGTTGAGAAATGATCGGTCCGAGGACGGGGCCGAACCGATATAACACCCAGCGAACCGAATCTCGTACTCTGCGCTTCCCCAGATAAAACCTGCCAAAATAAACCTGTCCTTTTTGGTAGGTTTTTGCCTTGGGAGCGGTACCATACAGGCAATGTTTAAACGAGAAAGGCGGGCTCCCATGGAACCTAAGCAGTATTACATCGGCATCGACGTCGGCGGCACCTCGGTCAAGGAGGGTCTGTTCGATGAGGACGGAAACCTGCTTGCCAAGGCCAGCGTGCCCACGCCTCCCATCGTTGACGCTGCGGGCTTTGCCGCGGTGACCGAGGCTATCGACCAGGTGGTCGCCAAGGCCCAGATTCCGCGTGCCTTTGTGTCGGGCATTGGCCTGGCCGTTCCGTGCCCCATCCCGGCATCGGGCGATGCCAAGGTCAAGGCGAACATCGCCATCAACCTGCCCGAGCTCAAGATCGCGATCCAGGAGCACTGCCCCGACGCGGTCGTTAAGTACGAGAACGACGCCAACGCTGCTGCTATGGGCGAGGCCTGGCTCGGCTCTGCCAAGGGCGTACAGAACGTGGTGATGGTCACCATTGGTACCGGCGTGGGCGGCGGCGTTATCGTTAACGGCGACGTGGTATCGGGCGTTGTGGGTGCTGGCGGCGAGATTGGCCACATGTGCCTGAACCCGGCCGAGGAGCGCACCTGCGGCTGCGGCGGCCATGGCCACCTGGAGCAGTATTCCAGCGCCACCGGCGTGGTGAGCAACTACCTTGCCGAGTGCGAGAAGGCGGGCATCGAGCCCATCGAGCTGACCGGCCCCTCCGATTCCAAGGACGTGTTCCAGGCCTGCCGCGAGGGCGACAAGCTCGCGCTGGCCGCGGCCGATACCATGGCCGACTATCTCGGCCGCGCACTGGCGCTTATTGCCAACGTGGTTGATCCCGAGATGTTCCTCATCGGCGGCGGCGCCTCCGCCTCGGCCGATGTCTACCTCGACAAGGTTCGCGAGCACTTTAAGCAGTACGCGCTTTCCGCCTCGCGCGAGACGCCCATTAAGGTCGCTTCGCTCGGAAACGACGCCGGCATCATCGGTGCTGCCTACGTAGCCCTGCGCGCTGCCGGTAAATAGCTGGTGCAAGGGGGACAGGTTACATTGCACCAACATGGTGCAAAAGGGACAGCCTTGGCCCCCGTGCCTGCGCCCCAAAATATGCCGTGGCCCTTCCGTCTGCGAAGGCTCGGCATCGGCGTGCTACCATAGCTACGTCCAAGTACACATATCAAGTGGAGGATATCCATGGCAAACGTTCTTGTCTTTGGTCACCAGAACCCCGATAACGACGCCATCATGAGCGCCGTCGTCCTGTCCCAGCTGCTCAACCAGGTTGAGTATGCCGGCAACACCTACGAGGCCTGCGCCCTTGGTCAGCTTCCGGCCGAGTCCGTCAAGCTGCTCGCCGACGCCGGCATCGCCGAGCCCCGCGTGATCGAGTCCGTCGAGGCTGGTCAGCTCGTCGTCCTCACCGACCACAACGAGTCTGCCCAGTCCGTCGCCGGCCTTAAGGACGCCACGGTCTTTGGCGTTGTCGATCATCACCGCATCGGCGACTTCGAGACCGTCGGCCCGCTGCACTACATCTGCCTGCCCTGGGGCTCCAGCTGCACCATCGTCACCAAGCTCGCCGGCGTGCTCGGCGTTGAGCTTTCCGACGTCCAGGCCAAGCTGCTGCTCTCGGCCATGATGACCGACACGCTCATGCTCAAGAGCCCCACCACCACCGATGTCGACCGCGCCGTCGCCGCCAAGCTCGGCGAGCAGGTGGGCGTCGACCCGGTCAAGTTTGGCATGGAGGTCTTCCTCACCCGTCCGTCCGGCTCCTTCACCGCAGCCGAGATGGTCGGCAACGACATCAAGATGTTCGAGCCTGCCGGCAAGAAGCTGCTCATCGGCCAGTACGAGACTGTCGACAAGAGCCGTGCGCTTGGCATGATCGACGAGATTCGCGAGGCCATGCGCGCCTACGCCGCCGAGAAGGGTGCCGACGGCATCGTCCTGTGCATCACCGACATCATGGAGGAGGGCTCGCAGGTCCTGCTCGAGGGCGAGACCGAGGCTGCTCAGAAGGGCCTGGGCATTGCCGACGAGCACGACGGCGTCTGGATGCCGGGCGTCCTCTCCCGTAAGAAGCAGGTCGCTGCCCCCATCATGGCCGCCTGCTAGGTTTAGTTGACCAAACGCCACGACCGGATCGCGGACGCCCGCGCTCCGGTCGTTTTTGTGCACGGCGCCGCGTCGTCTCTTGGACAGGTATGCCCGTGCCGTTGAACAAATAATGTTCAACCTGTGGTTCCGCTTTTCGGCCACGCCTGCGTGCTTGTCGTGCAGGGTAGGCTAGATGCAAGCGTAATACGTTAGAGCGCGGCGCCGCCACTTGGGCGGGCCGTGCTTTTTTAAGACGGGAGCTTTCCCGTGAAAGGAGCCGCCCATGGCAGCAACTGAGCAGCTGTTCAACGTTCGTGAGCGCAAGCGCTTTGAACGTCACGACATCTGGGAGCGCATCGCCGAGAACGGCACGATTTCCGCCGCCGTCATGGTCTTCGCCGCCATCGCCGCCGTCATTTGCGCCAACACCGATGCCTACGAGGCCATCCATCACTTTTTGGAGACCCCGCTGTATGTGGGCCTGGGCAACCTTACGGCCGGTCTCACCGTCGAGCTTTTCGTCAATGACTTCCTCATGGCGATTTTCTTTTTGTTGGTGGGTATTGAGCTTAAGTACGAGATGACGGTCGGCGAGCTCAAGAATCCGCGTCAGGCCATGCTTCCCATGCTGGCGGCCGTGGGTGGCGTCGTCGTTCCCGCCTGCATCTACCTGATCTTTAACCATGCCGGCGCGCACAACGGCTGGGCCATTCCCATGGCAACCGATATTGCCTTTGCGCTGGGCGTGCTGTCGCTTTTGGGCAACCGCGTGCCCAACGGCGTGCGCGTGTTCTTCTCGACGCTCGCCATCGCCGACGACCTCATCTCCATCGCCGCCATCGCCATCTTCTACGGTCAGAGCCCCAATCCGTTTTGGTTGGGCGCCGCCGCGCTTGTGACCTGTGCGCTCGTGTGGCTCAACAAGACGCAGCATTATCGCCTTGCCCCGTATTCGGTACTGGGCCTGCTGTTGTGGTTCTGCATGTTCAAGAGCGGCGTGCACGCTACGCTTGCTGGCGTCATCCTGGCCTTCACCATCCCGGCCAAGTGCGGTGTTAAGCTTGATAGTCTCACCGATTGGCTGGGCGAGTGCTTGCCGCTGCTCGATGACCGCTACGACGACGAGGCGCACATCCTGGGCCAGCATGACTTTACCGTCTCGACCACCAAAGTCGAGCGCGTCATGCACCGCGTGACCCCGCCGCTCATCCGCATGGAGCGCCTGATCTCCACGCCGGTCAACTTTGTGATCCTGCCGATCTTCGCGTTCGTCAACGCACAGGTTCGCCTGGTGGGCGTGGACATGAGCACGCTACTCACCGACCCGGTGACGCTCGGCGTGTACTTTGGCATGCTGCTGGGCAAGCCGATCGGCATCTTTGGCATGACGTTCGCCCTGGTCAAGCTCAAGGCCTGCGAGCTGCCGCACAATGTCAACTGGCATATGATTGCCGGCGTGGGCATTCTGGGCAGTATCGGCTTTACCATGTCGATTCTCATCAGCGGCCTCGCCTTCCCGACGGCCCAGTTTGAGGTTCTGGCCGCCAAGGCCGCTATTCTCGCCGGCTCTGTCACCGCGGCCGTACTTGGCATGATCTACATGAGTGTGATCTGCAAGCACCCCGCGCCCAAGAACGAGTAGGCGCGTAGAAACAGACGCCAGAGCCTGCTCGAGCGCGTGTAAAACGCGGTTTTGAGTGGTACTTGCCACCTGCCGGACACCCCAGTGGCCAAAAAACGCCGTTTGTGAGTACTGTCACAAACGGCGTTTCATTTTAGGCGCGAAAAATAATGTACAAATCTATTCTGTCTGTGCATTAACGATTGCGTGGCTGGACGAAAAATGCCGATGCATCCTTCCAAAACCGGGCACAAAAGGCCAAGACTGGCCTTTTTAATTCAAAATCGCTGTTACTAAAAAAGTAACAGTACTCATATTTGCTATTTTTTGACCACAGGCCCCAATGACTAGGTTTATTCCACCGTTCCGTAGACGGCGCCCCAGCCGTGGGCTGCCAAGGCGGAGTTGAGCTGGTCGCAAAGTGACTGGCGATCGTAATAGCCGGGCGGTAGCAGGTTGACGATTTCCATGAGATCGGGCACCAGGTCCAAGATTTCGGCCTGTACGATCAAATCGAGGCGGTCGATGGCGTGGCGGTCGTAAAACAGTCCGTCGACCAGGCGCTGCAGGTCGCCGAATTCCTCGGCCTGAAACGATCCGTACTCCATAGTGCCTCCTTGGGCGCCCCACGCCGGCATGCGCGGCGATGTCGTAATTCATTGCGATGAACTTAATCTATCACGGCTTCATACCGTTACGGCGGTGGCGGTCTATACTTAGACGAACTGCAACGTCCCGCTTCGCGAAAGGTCGCACCCATGCAGACGATCTACCAGAAGATGGAAACCACCGAACTCGATGCCGCCATCGAGGCGCTCAAGGCCGAGGTCGCCGAGGTCAAGGCCAAGGGCCTGGCGCTCGACATGGCCCGCGGCAAGCCGTCGCCCTCCCAGGTGGACATCTCGCGCCCCATGCTCGATATCCTCAATGCCGACGCCGACCTGCACGACGGCAATGTCGATTGCTCCAACTACGGTTGCTTTGAGGGCATTCCCTCGGCACGCAAACTGGCAGGGGAGTTCCTGGGTTGCCCCGCCGAGCAAACGCTCGTGCTGGGTTCGTCGAGCCTGCTGATCGAGCATGACATCGCCGGCATGTTCTGGCGTTGCGGCTCGTGTGGCAGCGAGCCTTGGGAGGCTTACGAGGCCGCGCACGACGGCAAGAAGGTCAAGTTCCTGTGCCCGGTTCCCGGCTACGACCGCCACTTTGGCATTACCGCCGACCTGGGTATCGAGAACGTCCCCGTCGCGATGACCGAGGCCGGCCCCGACATGGACGAGGTCGAGCGCCTGGTTGCCGCCGACGACTCCATCAAGGGCATCTGGTGCGTGCCCAAGTATTCCAACCCCACGGGCATCACCTTTAGCGAGGATACCGTGCGCCGCCTGGTCGAGATGCCCACGGCCGCGCCCGATTTCCGTATCTTCTGGGACAACGCCTACTGCGTGCACGACCTGTACGACGAGACCGACGAGCTCGCCAATATCTTCGACCTCGCTCGCGCGGCGGGCACCGAGGACCGCGTGGTGGCCTTTGCCTCGACGTCCAAGATCACCTTCCCGGGCGCCGGCATCGGTTTTATCGGCGCGAGCCCCGCGGTCATCGCGGAGTTCTCCAAGCGCCTCAAGGCCGGTCTGATCAGCGCCGACAAGCTCAACCAGCTGCGTCATGTGCGTTTCCTCCCCACCATCGAGGCGGTCAAGGAGCATATGAAAAAGCATGCCGAGTTTTTGCGCCCGCGCTTTGAGGCTGTTGAGCGCAAGCTCACCGAAGGCCTGGGTAACACGGGTTGCGCCACCTGGACGCACCCCCGTGGCGGCTACTTTGTGAGCTTTGATGGTCCCGAGGGCTCGGCCCAGAAGGTTGCCGCGCTTTGTGCCGACCTGGGCGTCAAGCTCACGCCGGCTGGTGCCACCTGGCCTTATGGCAAGGACCCGCGCGACACCAACATCCGCATCGCGCCGAGCTATCCCACGGTCGAGGACCTGGAAGCCGCGCTCGACGTACTGGTGCTGGCCGTCAAGCTCGTCGCTGCCGAGCTCGCGCGTGCCGAGCGCGCCTAACGCGCGGCTTCTCGTACTATCCGCACTTTCGATACATAAAGGAGCGTATACATGGATTTGGGTATTTCCACCAACCCCACGCCGGAGCTCTACACCATCAAGGTGACCGGCGAAATCGATATCTCTAACGCCGACAGCCTGCGTAACGCCATCGACCTGGCGCTCGAGCAGCCCACCGAGGCCGTTGAGCTCGACTTTGCCCAGGTGAGCTATATCGATTCGACGGGTATTGGCGTGCTCGTGGGCGCCGCGCACCACGCAGCCGATCACGGCAAGCGTTTTAGCTGCGTTAACGTGCAGCCTCCGGTGATGCGCGTGGTTCAGCTGCTGGGTGTCGACCAGGAGATTTCGATCACGGCCGCATAGGCCCTGCCCCAAAAGGGGCGTGCCGTTTGGCATATGTTTGTGATGCGCTCGGACGTTTTGGCGTCCGGGCGCTATACTTGACCGAATGAATAGACGAGTTCCGGCCGAATGGCGCGGTGCGGGCTCGACTCACATCGAGCCTTGGAGGTATGTGTGTTTGGTATTGGAGAGGGTGAGCTGGCAATCATCGTGGTCTTCGGCTTTTTGCTGTTTGGCCCGGATAAGCTCCCGCAGATGGGCCGCACAATCGGCCGTGCCATCCGTCAGTTCCGCGAGACGCAGGAAAAGATGACGGCCGTTGTTCAATCCGAGATTATCGATCCGGTGAGCGAGGCCGCTTCGGCGCCGGTCAAGCCCAAGAAGACGGCTGTCGATGACGATTCCGATGCTGACGCTGATGCCGTCGAGACGGCCGCGCCCGCCAAGAAGGAGACGTTTGCTGAGCGCCGTGCCCGCCTTGCCGCCGAGAAGACTGCGAGCGAGGGTGCCGCCGAGGGCGAGGCCGCTACCGAGGAGGCCGAGAGTGCAGAGCCCGCCGCCGCTGTCGAGCCCGAGCCTGCTGCAGAGCCCGAGCCCGAGCCCGAGCCGGCAGAGCCCACGACGGCCGACCTCTACGCCCGTCGTCCCCGCAAGCGCAAAGCCGTCGCCGACCAGCTCGCTCGCGAGCTCGAGGCCGAGGACGACACTGCTGCCGCCGACGCCTCGAAGGGAGGCGATGAGTAATGCCTATCGGACCTGCGCGCATGCCGCTCTTCGATCACCTGGGAGAGCTCCGTCGCCGCTTGACCATCGTGGTCGTGTCGGTATTTGCCGCAGCCATCGTGCTGTATTTCGCCACGCCCGTGGTGCTCGACATCCTGGAAGACCCCATCCGCTCCTTTGTGCCGGACGGTAAGTTCTACATCACCACCACGCTCGGCGGCTTTGGCCTGCGCTTCTCGCTGGCCATCAAGATGGCCGTGGTCATGTGCACGCCCATGATCATCTGGCAGATCCTGGCATTTTTCCTGCCGGCGCTGCGTCCCAACGAGCGCAAATGGGTCGTGCCCACGGTGCTCGCCTCGACGGTGCTGTTCTTCCTGGGTGCCATCTTCTGCTACTTCATCATCATCCCGGCGGGCTTTGAGTGGCTCATCGGCGAGACCTCGGCTGTCGCTACGGCGTTGCCCGATCTGGAGAACTACGTCAACATGGAGCTGCTCTTTATGATCGGCTTTGGTGTGGCGTTTGAGCTGCCGCTCATCATCTTCTACCTGTCTGTTTTCCATATCGTGTCCTACGCGGCCTTCCGCAGCGCCTGGCGCTACGTGTACGTAGGCCTGCTCGTGGGTTCGGCTGTGATCACGCCCGACGGCTCGCCCGTCACCCTGGGCCTTATGTACGGCGCCCTGCTCTCGCTCTACGAGATCTCGCTCGCTATCGCCCGCGTGGTCATTACCGCGCGCGAGGGCAAGGAGGGCCTGTTCGTGAGCCGTCTGGACCTGTTCTCGGACGACGAGGACGACGAGGAGTAAATCGGTATGCACGAGGTTGGCATTGTCAACGGCATACTCGATACAGTGATTCGCGCGGCGCGTGGGGCGGGGGCCTCGCGCGCCGTTTTGGTAACGCTGCGTATCGGGGATATGACCGAAGTTGTGCGCGAGGCGCTTGACTTTGCGTGGGAGACGTTTCGCGACGAGGACCCGCTCACGCGCGGCTGCGAGCTCGCTGTAGAAGAGATTCATCCGCAAAGCGAGTGCCTGGACTGCGGCGAGGTTTTCGAGCACGACCGCTTTCATTGCCGCTGCCCCCAATGTGGCGGCGCCAACGTGCGCCTGCTGCACGGCCGCGAACTCGACATCGCAAGTATCGAGATCGAGACCCCCGACGATTAGCCCGCCAGCAACCTGGGGACCGGGGTATAAATGGTAGAAGTAAGGAGCGCCGAGTATGGCCGAGAAAACGATTGATATCGCGTCGCCGATTCTGTCGCGCAACGAGCGCCTGGCAGATCAGCTGCGACAGCGATTTAAAGAGACAAACACCTATGTGATCAATGTGCTGTCGAGCCCCGGTTCGGGCAAGACCACCACGATCCTGGGCACCAACGAGCGCCTGCGCGACAAGGCTGGCCTGCGCTGTGCCGTCATCGAGGGCGATATTGCCTCGGATGTCGACGCCATCACCATGAAGGAAGCCGGCATGCCCGCCATCCAGATCAACACGGGTGGCCTGTGCCACCTCGAGGGCAACATGATCATGGAGGCCGTCGACGCCTTCGACCAGGCCGTCGGTCTGGAGAACATCGACGTCATCTTTATCGAAAATGTGGGTAACCTGGTCTGCCCGGTCGACTTTGACCTGGGCGAGAACCTGTCCATCATGATCCTCTCGGTGCCCGAGGGCGACGACAAGCCCATCAAGTACCCGGGCATCTTCCAGCACGCCGGCGCACAGCTGCTCAACAAGGTAGACGTGGCCCCGGCTTTCGATTTTGACATGGATAGGTATACTAAGACACTCGATGACCTCAATCCGCAGGCGCCGCGGTTTGCCGTGAGCGCGCGCAAGGGCGAGGGCATGGATGCCTGGTGCGATTGGCTCATCGGGCAGATTGAGCAAGCAAGGGCGTAAATCGGCCGCCATACGGGCGGGCGTAGCCGCAGAGACATGAGATAGGAGCCTCTTTTGAAGCTCATCATCGCCGAGAAAAACGACGCTGCGCGTCAGATCGCCGAGCGTCTGTCCACGGGTAAACCCAAAAAGGATAAGGTGTACAACACCGCCATCTACCGTTTTGAGTGGAAGGGCGAGGAGTGCGTGACCATCGGCCTGGCCGGTCACATCCTTGCGCCCGATTTTTGCGACAGCGTGCTGTTCGATAAAAAGCTGGGCTGGTATTCGGTTACTGAGGACGGCGAGATGCTGCCGGCCGACATGCCCGATGGCCTGGCTCGTCCGCCTTACGACACCAAGCGCAAGCCGTTTCTTGCCGACGGTATCTCCATCAAGGGCTGGAAGCTCGAGAGCCTGCCGTATCTCACCTGGGCGCCCGTCATTAAGCTGCCGGCCGAGAAGGAGCTCATTCGCTCGCTCAAGAACCTTGCCAAGAAGTCCGACAGTGTCATCATCGCTACGGACTTCGATCGCGAGGGCGAACTGATCGGTTCGGACGCCCTCAACAAGGTGCGCGAGGTGGCGCCCGACTTGCCGGTTGCCCGCGCCCAGTATTCTTCGTTTACCAAGGCCGAGATCACGCAGGCCTTCGATAATCTCGTCTCGCTCGACCAGAATCTGGCCGACGCCGGCGAGAGCCGCCAGCACATCGACCTTATCTGGGGCGCGGTGCTCACGCGCTATCTGACGCTCGCCAAGTTCGGCGGCTTTGGCAACGTGCGCTCCGCCGGCCGCGTGCAGACGCCGACGCTTGCCCTGGTGGTCGAGCGCGAGCGCGAGCGCATGGCGTTTGTGCCCGAGGACTATTGGCAGATCCGCGGTATGGGTGCCGCGCAGGGTGCTGCCGAGGACGACCGCTTTAAGATTGCGCACAAGACGGCACGCTTTACCGACAAGGATGCTGCTGAGACGGCGTACGGTCACGTTGACGGTGCCAAGACGGCAACCGTCGCCGCGGTGACCAAGCGCTCGCGCAAGCAGCAGCCGCCCACGCCGTTTGCGACCACCTCGCTGCAGGCTGCCGCCGCAGCCGAGGGTATCTCGCCTGCGCGTACCATGCGCATCGCCGAGTCCCTCTACATGGCGGGCCTCATCAGCTACCCGCGTGTCGACAATACCGTATACCCCGCGACGCTTGATCTGGGCGCTGTGGTGAGTGACCTTGCAAAGATCAACCCGGCGCTGGCGCCCGTGTGCAAAAAGGTCCTCGCCGGCCCCATGAAGCCCACGCGCGGCAAGGTCGAGACCACCGACCACCCGCCTATCTATCCCACGGGCGAGGGCGATCCGTCCACGCTCGACGGCGGCCAGCGCAAGCTCTACGACCTCATCGCCCGCCGCTTCCTAGCGACGCTTATGGGTCCCGCGACCATCGAAAACACTAAGCTCGAGCTCGACGTGAACGGTGAGCCGTTCGTGGCTTCGGGCGATGTGCTCGTGACCCCGGGTTTCCGCGAGGCGTACCCGTACGGACTCAAGCGCGACGAGCAGATGCCGCCGCTGGAGCAGGGCGATACGGTCGACGTGTTCGACATTAAGCTCGAGGCCAAGCAGACCGAGCCGCCCGCGCGCTACAGCCAGGGCAAGCTCGTGCAGGAGATGGAAAAGCGCGGCTTGGGCACCAAGTCCACGCGCGCGAGCATCATCGAGCGCCTGTACGCCGTGCGCTACCTCAAAAACGATCCCGTGGAGCCGAGTCAGCTGGGCATCGCCATCATCGATGCGCTGACGCAGTTTGCCCCGCGCATCACGAGCCCCGATATGACCAGCGAGCTCGACGGCGACATGACCCGCGTCGAGCGCGGCGAGGACACCGAAGAGCATGTCGTGACGCACTCGCGCGCACTGCTGGCCGGCGTGCTCGACGAGCTGCTCAAGCACACGCAGGAGCTGGGCGACGCCATCAGCGACGCCGTCACGGCCGATGCGCGCGTGGGCGCTTGCCCCAAGTGCGGCAAGGACCTGGTCATGAAGACGAGCGCCAAGACCCGTGGCAGCTTTATCGGCTGCATGGGTTGGCCCGACTGCGATGTGACCTATCCGGTGCCGAGCGGCGTTAAGGTGAGCCCGCTCGAGGGCGAGGCGGCCGTGTGCCCCGAGTGCGGCGCGCCGCGCATTAAGTGCCAGCCGTTCCGTCAGAAGGCCTTTGAGATCTGCGTGAACCCCACGTGCCCCACTAACTACGAACCCGACCTTAAGGTGGGTGAGTGCAAGGTATGTGCCGAGGCCGGACGCCATGGCGACCTGATCGCACACAAGAGCGAGAAGAGCGGCAAGCGCTTTATCCGCTGCACCAACTACGATGACTGCGGCGTGAGCTATCCTCTGCCGGCGCGCGGTAAGCTCGAGGCGACGGGTGAGACCTGCCCCGAGTGCGGCGCCCCCGATCGTGGTGGTCAACACGGCGCGCGGCCCGTGGCGCATCTGCGTGAACATGGACTGCCCGACCAAGGAGAAGAAGCCCGCCGCGGCCGCAAGCCACGACCAAGGCGAGCACGGCCAAGAAGACGACGGCGGCAAAGAAGACTGCTGCCAAAAAGACGACGGCGAAAAAGACGACGTCCAAGAAGTCGACTACCAAAAAGACCGCTGCCGACAAGTAGCCGAGCACATATAGACGCGGCGGGGCCGGGCGCGCAAATGCAAATGCGCGCCCGGCCCCACTTCTAAGTTGCGGTGAAATAGGGACTGTTTTTGCTGGCAAAAGGCCTAATTAATCCCTATTTCACCGCAAGTTTTGATCAGTTGTTGGGATTACTTCACCTCGACAGGCTTGGCGCTGGGATAGCGCTCCTCAAAATCTAGGCGGTACTTATTGTCATTGGTGCCCGCCACGTTGTCGCGCGACAGCGGCGCCACGATCTCATTCTTGTGGTCCGCAGGCTTGGCGTATTTCAGGCTGATCTCCCAGGCATCACAGATTGCGTCAATGCGGTGATCCAGGTCATCGTACAGGGCGATGATGTCCTTCCAGGAGCTATAGTTCTTGGAGCTCGTCGGGACGTCTAGGTCCTCGACGATGTCGTAATACTGCTCGATGGTGTCCTCTGTGCGCTCGGCGACGTCGGCGAGATTTTGACGGGTGGTCCGATCCTCTTCCAGATAGCTGCCGTTGAAGTTCTGCGCGCAGCCACGGACGTAGTTGTCGAGGTCTTCGAGCAAGTCGTAGTATTCGCTCAGACGACGGTAGAGGTTCTGCTCGGAGAGCGTTGCTTCGCCGCCATCCTCGTCGTCATCGTCGTCATCGTCATACAGGCTGTTGGGATCGCCGAGAGGCTTTAGGTCATCTTCGTCGACGTCATGGTGCAGCTTAGCTACCTCGGCAGCCGTCTGCGTGGCGGCGTTGTCGAAAGGTCTGATTGCAAAGAAGATGACCAGGGCGATGATGATCGCCACCAGCACAACGATAACGGCGATAAGCGGCCCGGTGCCGCTCTTTTTGGGAGCGGGGGTCTGTGGCGAAGCGGGCGCGTATGCGGGAGCCGGCTGCTGTTGGGGCGAGCCGCTCGCGATGGGTATGCGCTGCGTGGTCTCGACGGCCGCGGGGCTTGCGGCGGGGTCGGGTCGATAGGCGAGGGGGTCGTCCGCCTTGGCTTGCGGCGCATCAAGGGAGCCGGTCTGCTCAAAAGCGGGCTGGCTATCGCTCGCGGTTGTTTGCTCAACGGGTGCACCGCACGAGGTGCAGAACTTGGCATTATCTGCAAGAAGCTTGCCGCACGAGGCGCAATACCGAGACATTGCCACTCCTTTCGCCACATTTCAATGCAATACGACGATTATACCCAGCGTCCAAAATTCCCCATCATAAGTTGCGGTGAAATAGGGACTGTTTGGCGGTCTCAGAGCTTCAATCAGTCCCTATTTCACCGCAACTTTGGAAAGGCACCTTTAGCCATTGGGGACGCACCGAGCACTGGGGTATCATGGCTTGGTTGATATATATCTGCATTTACGCGCCTTGTAGGAAGGGGCTGCGCCCATGGCTTTTGAGCCCGCTCAACATAGCTTCATTACGCTCGAGGGTGTCGATGGCGCCGGTAAATCTACGCAGGCGCGCCTGCTTGCCCGTGCGCTCGAGCTCGCTGGCTACCAGGTTGTGAGCCTGCGCGAGCCGGGCGGTACCGCCATCAGCGAAAAGATCCGTGCTCTGCTGCTCGACCCTGCCAATACGGCGATGGGCGACACCTGCGAGTTGCTGCTCTACGAGGCGGCACGCGCTCAGTTGGTGCACGAGGTCATCGCGCCCGACCCTTGCTGCCGGCAAGGTGGTCCTGTGCGATCGCTTCTACGATTCCACGACCTGCTACCAGGCGTTTGCCGATGGCCTCGATCGTCAGATGGTGCGCGATGCCAACAACCTGGCCGTCGCGGGTACGCACCCGGCGCTCACGCTCGTCTATCACATCACGCCCGAGCAGGCGGCGCTGCGCATGGCAGCCCGTGGCGCGGCAGATCGCATGGAGGCTAAGGGCATGGCCTTCCAAGAGCGTGTCTACCAGGGTTTTTGCGCAATTGCCGCCGAGGAGCCAAACCGCGTAAAGCTCATCGACGCGACCGCGTCCATCGAGGACGTATTCGCACAGACGGTCGAGCAGGTTCGCGCCTACGGCCTCGACATTTCCCAGGATGCCGTCACCGCCGCGCTTGCCCAGGAGGCCGAGTAACATGGCCCCCGCTCAGGCAAGCCTGCTGGCCAAGCTTGACACCCAACAGCGCGTGCGCGACTTTTTGACCAATGCCGTCGCCAGCGGTCGCGCATCGCACGCCTACCTGTTTTTGGGCGCGCCCGGCGCGGGCAAGCTCGACGCCGCGTGGGCGCTCGCCCAAGCCTTCCTGTGCGAGCAGGATGGCTGCGGCTCATGCGATAGCTGCGTGCGCGTCGCCCGCCATACGCACCCCGACGTGCACTATTACACGCCCGAGAGCGCCACGGGCTACCTTATCGCCCAGACACGCGAGCTGCTCGACGACGTGCCCCTGGCGCCCATCCGTGCCAAGGCCAAGGTCTACATCATTGACCGTGCCGAGCAGCTGCGCGCCAACACCGCCAACGCATTGCTCAAAACTCTCGAGGAGCCGCCCGAGGGCGTTATGTTCATCCTGCTGGGCACCTCGGCAGACGTGATGCTGCCCACTATCGTGAGTCGTTGCCAGTGCGTGCCGTTTCGGCTGGTATCGCCCGCCGTCGCCGCGCAGGCCGTGAGCCGCGCCACCGGTCAGGACCCTGCGCGTTGCCGCATGGCCGTCGCCGTGGCGGGAAGCCCCACGCGTGGCATCGAGTTCCTCAAGAGCGCCGAGCGCCAGGACGCCCGCCGTCAGATGGTTCGCGCCATCGATTCGCTTATCGCCGCCGACGAGGCCGACGTGCTCAGCCGCGCCAAGTCACTCATCGTCGCCGTTAAGGCGCCGCTCGCCGAGGTCAAGTCCACACAGGAAAAGGTGCTCGAGCAAAACGCCGACTACCTGTCGCGTGGAGCATTGAAGCAGCTTGAGGACCGCAACAAGCGCGAACTCAACGCGCGCGAGCGTTCGGGTATCATGGAAGCGCTGGCGAGCGCGCGGACGCTCATGCGCGACGTGCTGCTGACGCTTCAGGACAAGGCAGCCGACGTGGTGAACGAAGACGTGCGCGACACGATCGGTCGGCTTGCCGCCGCGACCAATGTTGCGGGTGCCACACGGGCGCTCGAGGCAGTCGCGACCGCCGAGCGCAACATCGCCAGAAACGTTACTCCCCAGCTGGCCATCGAGGTCATGCTGTTCGATATCAGGAAGGCACTGAAATGCCGTTAGTTGTACCCGTTAAGTTTACCTACGCCTCGCGCGACCTGTGGTTCGATCCGCAGGATTTGGATATCCTCGAGGCCGATTATGCCATTTGCTCCACCGAGCGCGGAACCGAGATCGGCCTGGTCACGGCCGATCCCTTTGAGGTGCCGCAAGACGAGATCGGTCAGCCGCTCAAGCCCGTGCTGCGCGTGGCGAGCGACATCGACCTGCAGCTTGCTGACGACCTGGCCATCCAGGGCGACGAGGCCATGGTCGATTTCCGCCGTCTGGTCAAAGAGCTCGACCTCGAGATGAAGCCGGTCGGCGTCGAGTACCTGTTTGGCGGCGAGAAGGCCGTGTTCTACTTTGCCGCCGAGGAGCGTGTCGATTTTCGCCAGCTCGTCAAGGACTTGTCCTCGACGCTGCATATTCGCGTCGACATGCGCCAGATCGGTGTGCGCGACGAGACCCGTCTGGTGGGCGGCTATGCCCAATGCGGACAGGAGCTCTGCTGCACGCGCTTTGGCGGACAGTTTGAGCCCGTTTCGATTCGCATGGCAAAAGAGCAGGACCTGCCGCTCAACTCGTCCAAGATCAGCGGCGTGTGCGGCCGCCTGATGTGCTGCCTGCGTTATGAGTTCGAGGCGTACAAGGACTTTAAGAGCCGTGCGCCCAAAAAGAAGACGCTCATCGATACGCCGCTTGGCAAGGCGCGTATTCAGGAATATGACACGCCGCGTGAGCAGCTGGTGCTGCGCCTGGAGAACGGCAAAGTCTTTAAGGTCAACCTGGCCGATATGACCTGCTCGGAGGGCTGCAAGAAGAAGGCTGCCGAGCAGGGCTGCAATTGCCGCCCCGATTGTGTGACGCGCGATGTGCTCGAGCGCATCGAGTCGCCCGAGATGCGTCTGGCGCTCATGGAGCTCGATCGCGAAAACGGCGTCGATGTGGGCGATGGCCTGTCGAGTGCCGACCGTCTGGCCGGCACGTCGATGCCCAAGCGCCGTCGTCGCGATGCTGAATCCGATGCTCGCGCCGGTCAGGGCCAGGGCGAGGGCCGTGGCCGCGGAAAAGGCCGCGGTAAGGCCGAGACACCTGAGGCCGAGGGGGCGGCCGATGGCCGTCGCCGTCGCAGCGCGCGGGCTCGGGCGATGCTACCGAGGTTGCAGCCGCGGGCAAGAACGCCTCTCGCGAGCGCGAGGTTCAGCAGCCCCAGCAGCAGAATCGCGGCGGCGGCATGAACCCCACACGTCGCCGCCGCCGTCATCTGTCGAGCGAGGAGCGCGAGGACGCCTTCCGCGCCGCAGCTGCTCGCGAGGCCGGTGCCGCTTCCAAGGGCGCCTCGGCCTCCGATGCGCCTGTCGACAAGAGCGGCAAGTCACGTGGCGAGGAGGAGCGCGCGCCGCGTCCGCGCCGTCGCCATTCCTCGGGCGCGCAACAGAAGCCCTCAGTGCCCTCCGTGGCCGATCAGGTCTCGGATGGCGAGGTCAAGGTCACGCGCCGTCGTCCCGGGGATGGCGGGGGAGCGGCTGCCAAGGCTTCGCGTGGCGCCGCTCGCGACGAGCGCGAGCCGCGCGAGAATCGCGGTGGCGAGGGCTCGGCCGACCAGGGTCAAAAGCGCCGTCGCCGTCGCCGTTCCCGCAAGCCGCGCCAGGATGGCGGCGAGGGCTCGACTCCGTCTTCGTCCGCACCGCAACCGCCCGCCGGCGAATAACGCCCGCGAGCGGATTTAGCCCGCCTTGCCCCGAGCGCATCGGGGTATCATAGCGCCGAATCAACAACCCTCCCCGCGACCGAACGTAGGGAGGGTTGTGTCTTGAAGAGCCATCTGAACATATTGAGCCGTCTGCAGGGAGCCGGTGCCCTACCGTTTGCGGACGAATTGCTACCGTTTGCCGAGCACGCGACGTACGAGGCGCTCGAGGCATTGTCGCCAACACGATGTACCGGCTGCGAGCGCGCCGGTGCGCTTATTTGCCAAGACTGCCTGGCCGCGCTCACGCTCATCGACCCACGTCATAGCTGCACCCGATGCGGCGCCCCGTTTGGGGATTTGCTGTGCACTGAGTGTTCGGTCGAGGGCACGTCCTCGGCAATGGCGGAGGCGCTCGACCGCTGCCTGGCGTGCGCCGTCTATGCGCATCCGCTGCCGCGCATCATTAAAGCGTACAAGGACGCGGGCGAGCGACGTCTGGCTCCGTATCTGGCGGAGCTGCTCTACGACACCGCCCTGCATGCCCAGGTCGTAGCGCCCGATCGCTATGGAGGTGTGCTGTCCGGCGCGGATGCGGTGGTGTTTGTGCCTGCGACGGCGGCAGCGTTTCGGCGGCGTGGTTTTGATCATATGGAGGCTATTGCGCGCCCATTTTGCGAGCTGTCGGGTGTTCCCCTGCTCGATGCTCTCGTCAAGTACGGGCATGGCGACCAGCGCGAACTCGGTCGTGAGGAGCGCCGCGAGCGTGCCCAAGGCATGTACGAGACGGTTGAGGACGTGCTCGGCCGCCGCTTGCTGCTTATCGACGACGTTATCACCACGGGTGCGACGATGGCAGCGGCTTCGGCGGAACTCAAGCGCGCCGGTGCCGTGGCCGTTGATGGCCTCGCTATCGCACGCGTTTGGTAGGGGTGGGTTTTGTGGCAGTGAAGATTGAGCGGCGCAACGAGCCGACAGACGAACAGCTGGCGGCTTCCGTAATCCTAACAGGCGCCTCGGCGCTACACATGATGCGCGCCGAGCGCCGAAAAATGGGTTACATCAGCTGGAGGGACCTCAATCCTGATGAAGAGTGCCGTGTGCTGCGCACGTCGTCGCCCTCGACCGAGGATATCTACCTTCCCGACTTGGTGCGGATTGGGGCCGCAAGCGGCGAGGTGCAAGAAGATCTTTGCTTGCTGGTGGGATCTGCGGCGCAGCGCCGCCGCATGCCTGGCGTGGGCTGGTCCGTATGCTCTGGGTTGCCCGCCGGCTCGATTCTAGAGGTGGAACCGGGGGTGTACAGTCTATCTCCCGAGGCCCTTTGTGTTGTCGTCGCCCGCGAGGTCGGCTGTATCCAGGCATTTGCCCTGGCCCAGGAGCTGTGCTCTAAGATTTCGCTGAGTGACCGCGGGAAGTATCTGCCTCCCTACACCTCGCCTGTTACGAATAAACTTGCAAAGGACAAGGACCAGCCAGCAGATGTGGGCTACTTTGAGGTTGAGCCGGTGCTGACGCCCGATCGTCTGGCAGATTACCTCGCGGTATGCAAGGGGAATGCGGCCAAACAACTGCAGCGTCTGTGTCCCTACTTGTCAGAAAACCTGCGCTCGCCCATGGAGTGCATCATGCTCGCTCTGTTTTCGCTTCCGTTTTCCTATGGCGGATTTGCCTGCGGTCCCTTTAAGACCGACTACAAGATTGAGTTCGATGACCGCGCGCAGGCAATCTCGGGGATGCCGCATGCAGTTTGCGATGCGTATCAGGTGGCAGCCCGGTTTGACCTGGAATACAACGGTGAGCTGGGTCATTCCTCCCGGAGGGGACGTATCCATGATGAAAAACGCAACACGGGCTTGATTACTATGGGAATCGAGGTCGCGACGGTCAATAACGAGATGCTCTGCGACATGGAGGCAATGGAGGCGGCTCGCATGGCGTATGCACCAGCGATGCGAAAGCGGTACCGGAATCGTGTCGATGCCCGCAGGAAAAAGCAAGAGGCGCTGCTTAACACGCTGCGGGCGTGTTTTGGGCTTAAGCCGGTCTAATTCACGTCGAAAATAGGGGGTTAATCATATGCCCTGGCCAAAATATGGCAAATATGAGTACTGTCACTAAATCAGTAACAGCAAAATCAAGGAATTTAGGACTCGGAGGCGTACATAAAGTAAGAAGATAATAAACAAATGTAGAATAACTAAGCATCAGGTTGGCGACACTGAGCGCAAAATCTGTCCGAGAGGCTAAAACTGCCTGTTACTAAATTGGTGACAGTACTCATATTTGCCAGTTTTTTGGCCACAGCACCCTAGGAAGGGTGCCCCGGAGCTACCCCATAGGGGAGCTCCGGGCTTCACAGGGGCACGAATAGCCCGCTCCGACCTGCGAAATCTGTACTCGCGATGCGAATGACGCCCCTAACCTTAAACTTTAGCTTGAACTTAGCTATAATGCGCTTCGTTCCTACCAGGCTGTGGTTGCGGACGGACGAAATGCCCGTCCTAGTCCAAGACAGACGCGGTCAAAGGGATCCACGTAAGCGACCGCGTGCGCGCGGCGCGATCATGGCGCGTCCTAGATGTTAGCCGCACCGTCCGTTCTACTTTCTTTGGGGCAATACCGCCTCGCGGGCGAGCGGGTCAGTCGTGAAGGTGGCTGCGGCCTCCCGAGCAAACACCCCGGTGCGCAAGTGTGGGGTCAAATACCAGGTCAGCTGGTGGGAACAATCTGATATTCCGCGCAACGCACGGATTGTATACGACACAGAAGGCAGGGTAGTGGACATGGTGAGGGGCAGCTTGATGCACGCGGCTCGGTTAGGTGCTGGGACCGCAGCGGTCATTGCCGTTTTGGGCCTGAGCGGATGCGCGTTCAACCCGCTGTCTACGTTCACGACTCCCACGATCGACCAGATCGAGTACGAGACCGTCACGCCGGCGGTGTCGGACGATGCCCTGGTCACTCCCGGAACCCTGACGGTCGCCCTCGATACTTCCGATGCGCCGCAGGCCATGCAAGGCGCCGACGGCGAGCTCACGGGATATGCGGTTGACGCCGCCCGCGCCCTCGCAAGCCGCATGGGCCTTAAGGTCGCCTTTGTCGATGCGTCCTCGGCAGGTTCCGCGCTCGGCGACAAAAAGGCTGATATCTTTATCGGCGAGATCAACTCCACAGACGGGGACGTTAGCTCGCTCGGCACCTGCCTGTACGATGCCGCTTCTGTGTTCGGTAAAACCAGCGATGGTGGGTCGCTAAGCGTTTCCACCGATACCCTTAACACGTCTACCCTGGGTGTCCAGATGTCCTCGGCCTCGCAGGAGGCGCTTGCTAGGCAGAGCATTACCGCCAACCAAAAGACCTACTCCAACATCAACGAGTGCTTTGAGGCGCTCGAGTCCGGCGAGGTCGACTATGTGATCTGCGACTCCACGGCCGGCGGCTACCTTGCACGCCTGATGAGCGAGGTCTCCTATGTCGGTGCGCTCGAGGCGCCCTCGACGCTTGGTGTTGCGGGTCCTCTCGTCCAAT
>ENA-OQKL01000175-OQKL01000175.1-human-gut-metagenome-genome-assembly--contig:-NODE-175-length-22561-cov-4.431978_pt1 | contig 22561 bp, 25 predicted proteins | sample MGYA00242779_ERZ504800 | MGnify/ENA primary metagenome ERZ504800 (study PRJEB26092, sample SAMD00036410) | human gut metagenome | host: Homo sapiens | study: EMG produced TPA metagenomics assembly of... | reverse complement strand
GTATAGCAGAGCCTTAGCCGCCGAAAAAAATCAGGCAAAACAAAGAAAGGTCACGCAGCGGTGACCCTCAAAGCATACATTAATAGGTTAAACGTGCTCTGCCCTTTGCTCTGCGACGCGCCAGAACTTTACGTCCGTTGCGTGTAGACATTCTCTTTCTGAAGCCGTGCTCCTTCTTTCTGTGGAGCTTCTTCGGCTGATAGGTTCTCAGCATATCAAAAACCCTCCTTTCACGAGGTTACTTATCAAAATGCGGTCTGCAAATAACAGTCCGTTACAGATAAGCATTATACCTTAAAACCGTAGAAGCTGTCAAACCTTTTTCGGGTTTTTACGGAAAAAAACTTGGAATGAAGCACTGCAAAGGCAAAAGCAGACGAAAATAGAAGGCCTACATGGTTTTTTTCAGCCTGAAAAAACACAAAGCAAAGTGCGCAATGCGAAATGTTTTTAATCGATCTTTTTTCAAGAAAGGTTATGGAAGCTCGGGGCAAAGTTTCCCATTCCTGCGTTAAAAATCCGCCTTCACGCTCCCTTTTTCCACCCTTTCTGCGTATAAATTGCCGAAAACACGTTTCTTTCCCGCTTTTTGCCTGTGAAGTCCGTCAGATTTTTCAACATTCCACAGGTTTTCTGTGGACAACTTTGCGGTTTTGTGCTACACTATATATTAGTATTTTAGCGTCAAAATGCACTTTCAATGCCGCTTCTTCGGTCATCATGACCGCCGCGGCGCGGCTATGGGCGCATACCGATACCAAAACCTAAAAGAAAGGGAATAAGGAAATGGAATCATTCTTAGAAGCATGGGACCTCATTTGCGACTACTGCAAAAAGCAGGTCACCGACGTGAGCTATGAAACCTGGTTCAGCAAGCTCGTCCCCATCTCGCTCGATTTCGGAGCAGGCGTTGCAATCATTCAAGCGCCGAACGAATTTAACAAATCCACCATCGAGCGCGGCTTTCACAAGTGCTTGAACGACGCCGTACAGAGCGTTTTCGGCGAAGCTTTCACCTATAAGCTCATCACCCCGATGGAGAAAAAGAAAAAGAGCGCGTACCGGATGATGACGAATACGAGTACACATTTGAAACGTTCATCGAGGGCAGCTCCAATAAATTTGCCTGCGCAGCCTGCCGCTATGTTGCAAAAAGAGCCGGCCAAAAACTACAATCCCCGTCTTTATCTACGGCAACTCCGGCCTCGGCAAAACGCACCTGCTCAACGCCATCGGTCACGAGCTCAAAAACGAATTTCCCGGATAACGGATATCATTTACGTCAAGGGCGACCAGTTTGCAAACGAGCTGATCGAGGCCATCCGCGCCGGTACCACCGTGAGTTTCCGCGAAAAGTACCGCAAGGCCGACGCACTCCTCATCGACGATATTCAGTTCATCGCCGGCAAGGAATCCACGCAGGAAGAGTTCTTCCACACATTCAATACATTATACGAATCCAAAAAGCAGATTGTTTTAACAAGCGACCGTCCCCCGCGCGACATCGCTACCTTGGAAGATCGTTTGAAGACCCGCTTTGAATGGGGCCTTACCGCCGATGTGCAGCCGCCGGACTTTGAGACCCGCATGGCAATCATCAAGCGCAAAGCCGAGCTTGTCGGTCTCAGTGTGCCGGATAACGTCTGCGAATTCATCGCACAGAAGCTCAAGAGCAACATCCGCCAGCTGGAAGGCACGGTCAAAAAGCTCAACGCCATCCACCTTGTGGAAGGCGCCACCCCCACTATCAGCACGGCACAGCGCGCCATCAGCGACATCGTAAACAACGAGCAGCCTGCGCCTGTCACCGTCAGCAAAATCATTGAAGAAGTCGGCCGCACCTACGGCGTTTCCCCGGAAGATATCAAGTCCTCCAAGCGTAACGCAAATGTTTCCTTTGCACGTCAGATCTCCATGTACGTCGTGCGCGAGATTACACAGATGCCTATGGTCGAGATCGGCAAGGAATTCGGCGGCAGAGACCACTCCACCGTCGTTTACGCCATCCAGCAAATCGAAGAAAAATCCGCGCGCGATCCCGTAACGAAGGCCACCGTCAGCGACATCATCAAAAATATTCGTGACCGCTGATCCTCTTCCACCCCTAAAGTGCTCCATTTCCCTTACTCTTTCCTATATACTGGAATACAGGCAAATTCGCTGCACTTTTAAAAATATCAAATACAGAGCATTTCCTATAACGTTCTGTATAATTATCGCCGAGCTCCTTGTGGATAGCTTTGAGGTTCAACCACAAGATATAGGACTCGATCGCTGATAGCCTTACACGCGAAAGCCAAAATAAAATCAACGAGTTTTCAACATTTCACACAGAGTTTTCAACTGCTCTGTGGACGAAATCAAATTTTCCACACTCTCCACAATCCCTCCACATCAATTTTCACAAAACTTTCGCGCAATTTTCACCTGTCCAAAGCCACTTTTTAAAGTTTCCAACTTTTTCACACCCTCTACGACTACTGCTATAACTTATACTTAAAATAAATATAAAAAAGGACCGCAAGCTTACTCCTTCCACATCTTCACGCCAAAGAACACAAAGAAATGTGAAAAACCAAAATGCGCGGTAAAACTTTCGCGGTCCAAAATGCTAAACAAAAGGCCAAAACCACAAAACCGCGCAGAAAGGAAGAACTTATCCACATGAAATTCACCGTAGAAAAAAGATTGTTGAATGAAGCCGTAACCAATCTGCAAAGAGCGGTTTCCTCCAAAACTTCTATTCCGGCGCTCGAAGGCATTCTCATCCGCAGCGAGAAAACCGCCTCATTTTGACCGCTTACGATCTTGAAATCGGCATGCAGACCGAACTGCCCGCCATCATTTCCGCGCCGGGCGCGATCATCCTCACCGCGAAGCTGTTCGCCGAAATCGTCCGCCGTTCGCCGGACGAGGACATCACCATCGACGTGGACGACCGCAACACCGCCACCATCACCTCCGGCGTGAGCTGCTTCACCATCATCGGTATGGATTCGGCAGAATTCCCGGAGCTGCCGAAAATCACCGACGCCGATACAATCAAAATGCCGCAAGAACTCTTAAAAAGTATGATTCGCCAGACGCTTTTCGCCGTCGCGGACAGCACCGCAAAGCCGATCCATCAGGGCAGTTTGTTCAAAATTGAAAACGGAAATTTAGATGTTGTATCGGTCGACGGTTACCGGTTGGCCCTGCGCCGCGAGGCGATTAACTACGCGAACAACACCGAATTTGTCGTTCCTGGAAAGACACTTTCCGAAGTACTCAAGCTCTTAAAGGACAGCGAGGGCGAAGTGGAAATTTGTCCGAGCCGCCGCCACATTTTGTTCCGCATCGATAATTATACGGTTATTTCCGCTTTGCTCGAGGGCGAATTCCTCGATTATAAATCGGCACTGCCGAAGGACAAAAAAACCCGAAGTTACGGTTTCCACTCGTACGATGATCGAAAGTGTCGAGCGCGTTTCGCTTCTCATCACCGACCGCCTGAAAAGCCCGGTGCGCTGCGTGATCGGCGAAGACACCGTCAAGCTTTTCTGCACCACCACCATGGGCCGTGCCACCGACCAGATTTCGGCGGAAATTTCCGGAGACCAGCTTGAAATCGGTTTCAATAACAAATATTTACTCGATGCACTCCGCGCGGCGGAGACCGACGAAGTTCGACTGCAGCTCGGCGGCCCGATCAGCCCGATGCTCGTTCTGCCGAAGGAGGGCGACGCGTTTTCGTTCCTCGTCCTGCCGGTACGCCTGCGCAGCGAAATGTGATCGATGTTTCACGCGCTGTCCGCCATTCACGGACAAGTGTTACGACTTTCGTGAAACATTAACTTGTGAAGCTTTGACACCAAAATCTAAAGTATAAATTCCGTACAACTTTAATGTGCGAACAAACGCGAAGATTCGTACATTAAATTTATCTTTATTTTATAAAGGATCGAATATATTATGAAAAATGAGATCATCACGATCACAACGGAGTTCATCCGTCTGGATGCACTTTTAAAGCTTGGCGGCGCGTTGGATACCGGCGGACAGGCCAAATTCGTCATTCAAAACGGCGAAGTCGAAGTAAATGGCGAAGTCTGCACCATGCGTGGAAAGAAAATGCGCGACGGCGACTATGCCGAATATAACGGCGGCCGCTATACGGTAAAAGTGGAGGAATGAGCCGGTGAACGTACTGCGCCTCGGCTTTGAAAATTTCCGAAATTTGTGCCCGGGCGAAATTTTTCCGGGCGAAACCATCAATGTCATTCACGGCAGCAATGCCCAGGGCAAAACGAATTTGCTTGAGGCCATCTGGCTTTTTACGGGCGGACATTCGTTTCGCGGCACAAAGGATAGTGAGTTGCCGGTTTTAAAAGACGGCAAAAATGCGCCTGCGGCCTCACTTTCCATGACGCTGTTTACAGAAGGACGCGAGCAGGAGCTAAGGCTCGAACTGCGCGACGGTCGGCGCTCCAGTGTCATCAACGGCGTGGAGAAAAAGACCGGCTCGGCGCTTGTGGGCAAGTTCTGCGCCGTCATTTTTTCGCCGGAGCATCTTTTGCTCGTCAAAGAAGGCCCTTCGCGCCGCCGCGCGTTTTTAGACGGTGCGTTGTGCCAGTCCCGCCCGGCATTTACGCGCGTTTTGGCGCATTATAATAAAGCTCTCATGCAGCGCAATGCGCTTTTAAAGGATATTCCGCGTCACCCGGAGCTTATCGATACGCTTGATGTTTGGGACGAGCGCCTTATTCTGTTCGGCACGGAGGTCGTACAGGAGCGCGCTGCGTTCTGCAAAGATCTGGAGCCGCGTGCGGCGGAAATTTACCGGGGTATCGCGAAAAACAGGGAGGAAATCACGCTTTCTTACGCGCCGTTTGGCGGTGCGGAGACAAAAACGGAGATTGCCGAGCGGTTTTCCGAAGCGCTGAAAAACGCCAGAAATGCCGATGCTCGCGCGGGGTTTACGTCCGTCGGCCCGCACAGAGATGATTTGATGCTCACCATAGACGGACTTTCCGCCAGAACGTTCGGTTCGCAGGGGCAGCAGCGCAGCATCGTGCTGGCGTTAAAGCTTGCGGAAGCCGATATTCTGTACCGAAAAACCGGCGAGCGCCCGGTTATCTTGCTCGACGACGTGATGAGTGAGCTTGATATGAGCCGCCGCGATTATCTTTTGAATCACCTTGACGGGCGGCAGGTGTTCATCACGTGCTGCGACCCGGAAACTGTGCGCCTGATGGAAACGGGACGCGGGTTCTATGTGGAAAAAGGCACGGTGCGGCAGGATACGGACGAAAAAGCAGGGGAAGTGCACGCGGAAAACGAAACGCCGACTTGCGAAAGCGAGTAAACCTGTGGTATGATAAGGAGCATGGTATGTATATTCACCTTGGTATGGGCGTTGTAGTGCGCGAAGAAGACGTCGTGGGCATTTTCGATATGGAAAACACCACGGTCTCCGGCGCAACGCGCGTAGTTTTTTGAAGCGCGACCCAAAAAGAGAACCTTGTGGAAGACGTGTGCTATGACCTGCCGCGTTCCATTGTGGTTTGCAGAGATTATATCGGCGGCGAGCGCGTGTATATCACGCAGATTGCCCCGGCCACGCTTTTAAAACGCTCCCGCGCGGAGATCGGCGGCATTGCGCTGAGACCGCACGCCAAGGGACTGTAACAGAAAGGATCTTCATTTATGCAGTATTTCGGCATTCCTACCTGTCCGTATTGCAAAAAGCATGTCAACCTTGTTCGCACGTGGAGATTGAAGCGTGAGGGCGAGTATAAATGCCCGCGCTGCGGCGGTATTTCCAATATCTATCTTTCTCCGCTCGTGTATGTGTTTGCCGTGCTGGCCATCTGCGCCGGCGTGTGCATCTATTTCTTCCATAAATTTGTTTTGGATGACATCAAGCTGTTCACTTGCCTGCAAATTTTCATCCCGTTTGCGATTTTCTTCGTTTTTAAGCCTTTTCACGGTGTATTTAAAGCGCCCTGTCATCCGCAGAGTACAACGCGAAGCCCCGCGACCGGCTCCGCAGCGCAGTGCGGAACCGGAAAGACGTGCTCCGAGCCGTGACGATACGTTTACGGAGATGAATACGGGCAGATACAGAGAAAATAACGAGCCGGAGCGCAGAGTGGACCGACGCGTCTGAATTCTGACGGCAAGTAAAATGTAAAGGTCTTTGATTAAACTTTCTTCAGAAAGCTTATAGAGTCTCGGGGCAAAGCCCTGAAAAACAGAAAATCCACACGGAAAAGAGCTGCCGAATTGTAATTTACGGGCGGCTCTTTTTGCGTTCTTACCGACCGTAAAACCGCAAAAAAAAGAGGGGAAAGCGGTGTGCATTTTCAAATATACATGCTTTTGTATGTTTATGCACAAAAAACCGCAGAAAATCTAAGCTTTCAGCGGACATTTTTCAAAAATGACCTTGTAAATTTTACCGTTTTGTACTATACTATTATATAAAGATAACCGCCTGCGGAACTGTACAAATGAAACAGGCGGCGTTTCTCTTTGAATAGATAACGAATGAATGTCTTTTATTTCAAAGGCACAAAAACACATTCGGCGTTTTCGTGCCGAAGAAAGGAAAATGAGAGTTAATATGGATATTAACGAAATGACGCATGTGGATACGAATTACGATTCGGATCAAATACAGGTCCTTGAAGGTCTGGAAGCCGTCCGCAAGCGCCCGGGCATGTACATCGGCTCCACCGGTCCGCGCGGCCTGCACCACCTTGTTTACGAAATCGTAGATAACGCCATCGACGAAGCGCTTGCAGGCTATTGCGACCGCATCGATGTGCGCATTCTGCCCGGCGACATCATCTGCGTACAGGATAACGGCCGCGGCGTGCCGGTCGGCGTGCAGCACCAGACGGGTCTGCCGGCCGTGACGGTTGTGTACACCATTTTGCACGCCGGCGGCAAGTTCGGCGGCGGCAGCTATAAGGTTTCCGGCGGTCTGCACGGCGTTGGCGCTTCCGTCGTCAATGCGCTTTCCTCGTGGCTGGAGGTCGAGGTGCGCCAGGGCGGTCACCTGTACCGCCAGCGCTTCTCACGCGGCAATGCGGAATATGACCTGCAGGATCTCGGCCCCATCGAAAACCCGGAGCAGACAGGTACCATGGTTACGTTTAAGGCTGACCCCGAGATATTCAAAGAAACCACCGTTTATGATTTTGCCACGCTCGAAACGCGTCTGCGCGAGCAGGCATTTTTGAACGCCGGCGTCAACATCATCCTCACCGATGAGCGTGACCCGGAGAACATCAAAAGCGACCGTTTCCACTACGAGGGCGGTGTAGCAAGCTTTGTGGAGTACTTGAACCGCAAAAAAGCCGTGGAGGTCATCCACCCGGATGTCATTTATTTCTCCGCGACCGCGCCGGACAACAACTCCACCTGCGAAATCGCCATGCAGTATACGGACAGCTTTAACGAGCTGATTTTTGTCCTTTGCAAACAACATTCACACGGTGGACGGCGGTACGCACGAAGACGGCTTCAAGCGCGCCTTAACGCGTGTGATGAACGATTACGCAAGAAAGTACAATATCTTAAAGGAAGCCGACAAAAACCTTTCCGGCGAGGATGTGCGCGAGGGTCTTACGTGCGTCATCAGCGTAAAGGTGAAGGAGGCGCAGTTCGAGGGCCAGACGAAGGGAAAACTCGGCAATACGGAAATCAGCGGCCTTGTCAGCAATCTGATGAGCGACAAGCTGATGACGTTCCTTGAAGAAAACCCCGCCGTGGCACGCGCCATTTTCGACAAAGCCATGGCGGCCTCCCGCGCAAGAGAAGCGGCGAGAAAGGCAAGAGACCTTGTGCGCCGCAAATCTGCGCTCGAAAACGCAACACTGCCCGGCAAGCTCGCAGACTGCCAGTCCCGCAACCCGGAAGAGACCGAAATTTACATCGTCGAGGGCGATTCCGCAGGCGGCTCCGCAAAGGGCGGCAGAGACCGCAAATTTCAGGCGATCCTCCCCCGTGTGGGGTAAAATGCTGAACGTTGAGAAGGCACGCTTAGACCGCGTTTACGGCAACGATAAGCTCATGCCGGTCATTACGGCACTCGGTACGGGCATCGGCGAAGAGTTCGATTTGAATAAACTCCGTTACGGCCGCGTCATCATCATGGCCGATGCCGATGTCGATGGTTCGCACATCCGCACTTTGCTTTTGACGTTCTTCTACCGCTATATGCGTCCGCTTGTCGAAGAGGGACACGTGTACATCGCACAGCCGCCGCTGTTCCGCATCACGAAGAATAAGCGCCACTATTACGCGTATTCCGATAACGAGCGCGACGAGATCATGACGCAGCTGCAGAGCGGCTACGATATTCAGCGCTACAAAGGCCTTGGTGAAATGGACTCCGAGCAGCTTTGGGAGACGACCATGAACCCGGAGACCCGCGTCATGCTGCAGGTCACGCCGAGCGATGCCGCACAGGCGGACGAAATCTTCACCATTTTGATGGGTGATAAGGTAGAGCCGCGCCGCGAGTTCATTGAGCGCAACGCAAAGTACGTAAAGAATCTGGACATTTAAGCGCGAAAGGATCAGCAAGCAATGGATAATATGGAAGAAAAGAAGGAAAACCTCATACAGGTGGACCTCAGAGAGATCATGGAGACGTCGTTCCTCGATTACTCCATGTCCGTTATCGTGCAGCGTGCGCTGCCGGACGTGCGCGACGGCTTAAAGCCGGTCCACCGCCGTATTCTCTACACCATGTATGAAAACGCTCTGTGGCCGGAAAAGGCTTACAGAAAGTGCGCGGATACCGTCGGTTCCGTACTGGGCCGCTACCATCCGCACGGCGATGCTTCGGTTTATGACGCGCTGGTGCGTCTTGCGCAGGATTTTTCCATGCGCTATATGCTCATTGACGGCCACGGCAACTTCGGTTCCGTAGACGGCGATCCGCCTGCTGCATACCGTTACACGGAAGCCCGCATGAGTAAGCTTTCTGTGGAAATGCTGAAGGATATTGAGAAGGACACGGTCGATTTCTCCCCGAACTACGACGACCGTTTGAAAGAGCCGAACGTGCTGCCCTCTCATTTCCCGAATATCCTCGTAAACGGTTCCACCGGTATCGCCGTCGGTATGGCGACGAACATTCCGCCGCACAACATGGGCGAAGTGCTTGATGGCGTGTGCGCTATGGTGGATAACCCCGATATCGACCTTGACGGCCTCATGCAGTACATTAAAGGGCCGGATTTCCCGACCGGCGGCATCATTATGGGCCGCAGCGGTATCCGCGCCGCATACGGCACCGGCCGCGGCAGAATTTACGTGCGTGCCCGCGCAGAGATCGTGGAAAAGCCGAACGGCCGCTACCAGATCGTCGTCACCGAGCTGCCGTATCAGGTCAACAAAGCAAGACTCATCGAAAACATCGCAGAGCTTGTCAAGGATAAGCGCATCGACGGCATCTCCAATATCGACGATCATTCCGACCGCAACGGTATGCACATTGCCATCGACATCAAGCGCGAAGCTTCCCCGCAGCTCGTTTTGAACCACCTGTATTCGCTTACGCAGATGCAGATCACGTTCGGCGTCATTATGCTGGCCATTGTAGACGGTCAGCCGAAGCTGCTCACCCTGCGCGATATTCTGCAGGAATACATCAAGTTCCAGAGTGAAGTTGTGCTGCGCCGCACGCAGTTCGACCTTAAAAAGGCGCAGGAGCGCGCCCACATTCTGGAAGGCCTCATGATCGCGCTCGACTTCATCGATGAAGTCATCGCCATCTTGAGAAATTCCAAGTCTATCCCGGAAGGCAAAGTCGCCCTCATGGAGCGCTTCGGCCTTGACGATGTGCAGGCACAGGCCATCGTGCAGATGCGCCTTGGCCAGCTGACCGGCCTTGAGAGAACAAAGCTCGAGGAAGAGCTTGCCGCACTGCGCCTGAAGATTGCGGATTTCCTCGACATCATCGCAAGCGAAGCGCGCCGCTACGGCATCATCAAGGATGAAGCCATGGAGATGAAGAAGCGCTTCAGCGACGAGCGCCGCACGGAGATCGCCGCCATTTCCGGCGAAATGGACGTGGAAGACCTCATCCCGGAGGAAGACTGCGTCTTGACACTGACGAACTTCGGCTACGTAAAGCGCCAGACGCTCGACACGTACCGCACACAGCGCCGCGGCGGACGCGGCATCTCCGGCATGAGCCGCCGCGAAGAAGACGTTGCGAGCGAGCTGTTCATTGCAAATTCGCATGACTTCGTACTGTTCTTCTCCGACAGAGGGCGCGTGTACCGCTTAAAGTGCTACGAGATTCCGGAGGGCTCCCGCACAAGCCGCGGCATGAACATCACAAATCTGCTGCCGCTTGAGCCCGAGGAGCGCATCACCTCTATGCTGCGCGTCACAAAGTCCGAGGAGGAAGACCACTTCCTCACCATGGTCACAAAGAACGCCGTCATCAAGCGCGTTGCGCTCTCTGCGTTCCGCAATGTGCGCAAAAACGGTCTTATCGCACTCGATCTCGCCGAGGATGACGAGCTCAGCTGGGTGCGCCTGACGAGCGGCAGCGATGATCTGCTCGTTGCAACGCGCTTCGGCAAGGCCATTCGTTTCCACGAGGCCGACGTGCGCGAAATGGGCCGTCAGGCCCGCGGCGTGCGCGCCATCCGTCTTGCAGAGGGTGACGTTGTGGTCGGCATGAGCGTCCTGCGCGAAAACGGTCTCGTGCTTACGGTTTCCGAGACCGGCTACGGCCGCCTCTCGAACCCCGAGGATTACCGCCTGCAGCATCGCGGCGGCATGGGTATCCTCAACTACCACGTTGAAAAATACGGCAATGTCGCGGCCATTAAGGTCGTTGATCTCAATGACGACATCATTCTCATCGCAGATGACGGTGTGATTATCCGTATCGAAGCCGGTTCCATTCGCATCTGTGCACGTCCCAGCAAGGGTGTTCGCGTGATGAAGGTCAACGAGGGCAGCAAGGTTATCACTATGGCCCGCGCCCCGCATGACGACGAGGAAGAAATCAGCGCCGTAGAAGACGACGGCACCGCCGAAGAGGGCGAAGATGAGCCCGTAACGGAAGCGGAAGACGTCATCCGTGACGATGAACCCGCAGAAGAAACAGAAGAAACCACGGAAGAGTAATTTTCCGGGCAATAAAAAAGAGCGTTGGTCAGAAGACCGGCGCTCTTTTTGCAATTTTTCAATTACGCGTTCGGATCCATAATGGCGCCGTGACCGCAGCAGTAGGTGTACACGTCCGTCGGGAACAGGCTCTGCAAATATTTGCGCTCCGCGGCGGCGCGGCGGGAATCGAGGTTCACGGTGGTCATTAAATACGGTGCAAGCAGGTTAAAATCATACTGCTCTTTTGAAAAGCCCTTGATGTTCACCATGATGTCGCCGCTGAAAACAATGCGGTGCGCGTCATCCACAAGCACGATCTCGCCCTTAAAGTGCCCGCCGTTGCCGTCGAAAACACGCAGGGTAAGACCCTCAAACTCCAGCGTGCCGCGCGGGGAGATGGGTGCGTCGCTTGCAGGCTCTGTGTGCTCAATAACGCGCAGCGTGTGCATATCGGGTGGCGTGTAGCCCGTCATCAGCTTGCAGATGCGGTTATACGGCGCACAAATGCGGTTCTGCTCGCGCAGATCGGGCAGGCCGTTGTTCTGCAAGGCGAAATTCAGCCGCGTTTCCTCGTTCACATAGAATGTGTCGAACAGGTCGTGCAGGCCGCAATGGTCGATGTCCGCATGCGTGACGATAAGCGTGCGCTCCATATTGTCGAAGTTCGGGAACAGGCTGCGGAAAATCTTCAGCATCTCGTCCTTGTAGCACGGGAAGCCGCAATCGATGAACAGCAGCTTGCGGTTTTTCTCCAGAATATACGTGTTGCCCCCGCACGGCGGCTCGATGATGTGCATTGTAAACCCGCCGAACAGACTGCGCTGCGAAATGCGCGCGCGGAAGTTTTCGCCTTTAAAGCTGTGCAGCATTTCGGCGATTTTGCCGATGTAGGAAAACGTCTTGTGCGGCGCTTCGCCTTTTTCGTCAAGGTGCTGCATCAAAAGGTTGGAGTCTGCAATGAGCGCGTCCATATCTTCCTGCGGCAGGTGCAGGGTAGAAGCCAACTGGTGCGCAAACGAAAGGTAAAACACCGTGTTATCGAGCACCTTTTGGCTTTTGTCGTAGTTCAAAACACGCATTTCGCACAGCTTTGCGGCGCGGTCTAAAAACGCCTTCGTCTGTGCGGGATCCTGAATGTAAATGCCGACCTTTAAATCCTGATGGTCGGTGTCGTTTTCCTGCCCGCTCATGTATGTGATGTTAAAATTAAAGCTGTCGATGAGCTCCAAAACGGGCAGCACGGCGCTCGGTACATTCGGCAGATGGAATTCCAGCAAAATCGTTTTGCCAGGGTTATCCTCGTTTAAAATGTAGCCTACGTCGTTTAAACGCACGGCGATGGTATCAAGCTGCGCCTGTGAGCCGCTGACCTCCAAAAACAGCACGTGCAGGTCAACGGCTTTATTGTAGCTGACGCGCGTGATGTTCGCGCCGGACTGCGCCACAATGCGCGTAGCCTTCAAAAACGCACCGGCCTTGTTCGGCAGTCGCGTGATGAATGTTCTTTTCATGTGCGCCTCTTAAAGCTTGCCGGCCTTTACGAGTGCGGCGGTCTTCAAAATGCCCACCTGCGTTTTGGAATCGGGGATTTCATTGTTTAACACCATCTCAACGGCTTTGTCGAGCGGAATGCGCTCCACTTCAAGGAACTCGTCCTCGTCTAAGTGCATTTCGCCTTTTTGGGCCACACGGCACGCCCAGATGCGGATGATCTCGCCGCAGTAGCCGGGAGAGGGGTACAGATTGCCGAGCGAAATGTAGTTTTCGCCCGTGGTGCCGGTTTCCTCCATCTGCTCGCGCTTTACGGCCTCAAACGGGTCTTCGCCCTTTTCCAGTTTGCCGGCGGGCAGCTCCAGCAGCACTTCCTTGTACGGATAACGGAATTGGCGCACAAGCAGCACTTCATTTTGTTCGGTCAGCGCCGCCACGCACACGCCGCCGTTGTGACACACAACCTCTCTTGCACTCGTTTTGCCGTTTTCCAGCTCCACGGTGTCGCGCAGCACCTTGATGATGCGGCCCTCAAACTTTGTTTCGCTTGTCAGTGTTTTTTCAAAGAGCTTCATAAACTGTCGTTCCTTTCTCTTTATGATAAAAACTGCTTGATTTTCTCGGGAAGATTACCCTACTATTATATAAACATTTTCTTAATTTCGCAAGGCGCGGGCGGGATTCTCTTGCATAAATCCCGCGAATGTGGTACATTTTATCAGAACCAAAAAATTTCTCGCGGCGGTGCCGCGTGTTATATCCCATTTTTGAAAGGAACATGAATATGAAAACCTGCATTCGTTTGCTGTGCGCCGTTTGCTGCGCCGCGATGCTGCTCACCACGACCGCCTGCTCGGGCGGCGATAAAAATACGTCTTCCGCCACGGCAGAAGCGACCCCTGCGCCGGAGATCACTCCTGCGCCGGAGGCAACAGCAGCCCCCGAAGAAGAACCCACCCCTGCGCCCGAAGGCAACACGTCCTCCGAAACGGGCGAAAATCGCCACACAAGCACCTTGCCGGTACCGGAAACGGGCAGCGAGGAATTCCGCGCCGCGTTTGAAAACAACCCCATCGATACGCAGTATGCGGACGATATGGAAACGGCGGGCTCTGTTGCGGGCATGATTACTGCGTGCAACACGGCTTCCGACAGCTGGAAAGAGCAGATTGATTCCGTCTACACGCAGATTTTGGAGTATGGCGACGATAAAACGGTCGAAACCGTCAAAGAGGAGCAGTCCCACTGGGTGAACGAGCAAAGCACCGCTTTGCAGGACATCCGCGATTCCGTATCGGAGGATGACCCCCTTAGGGCCATCACTGTGGCGGAGAGCATCATGGTCTATTACCGCACAAGGGCCATCGACCTTTGCGCCGTATTATACGATATTAACGGCACGTTGGCGTTCGGCTAAAATCTAAAAATACAGAGGATTTGTGTATGAAAAAAGCATTCGGCGCAATTTTGATCGCGGTTATTCTCATTGTCTGCGTTGTTACCCTCACAGTGCAGCGCGGCGAAAACGCCATGCTGGAGTTCCCGGAGCGCCCCGCAGAGGGCTGCACGGTGATGTCTCTTGAAATCACCGACGGCAAAGCGCAGACCGAAGTCATCGGCACGTACAACGTAAATGAAAATGTGCTGACGATGAACACCTCGGCGCTTGAAAACGCAGAGCCTGCCGAAAGCGGTGAAAACTACACATATACGCTGCCGGAAAGCATCCCGAATTTTTATTTCAGCGACACCACGCAGGGCCTTTTGCTCTACAAGGGCTATTTATACGTGGTGACGGCGACGACGAGCGGCCAGACGCTGGAAATCATAAATCTGAAAACCGGCACCCTCGGCGGCAAAATCTACTATTCGCAGTTTTTGAAGGAAGAAATGTCCTCCGCGGCGGAATAAAGCATTTTTACGAACTTAAACATCCACCGGACGCTTTTTTGGCGTAGAAAGCCCAGTCGCAGGAGTTTCCTGAAAAGCGAGTAAAGCAAGTTTTGGAAAAACAAAAAAGGTGACACACTATGGAAAAGACCCGAAAAACGCGTAAAAACCCGGTGTATTCGCTGTTTCAAAAAATCCCGTCTTTCGGAAAACTTGTTTTGGTTTTAGCAATGCTTTTTGCGAATATCCCGCTGTATCGGTTTTATTCTGCGGCTGGAACGGTTCTTCCGCAGCTTGTCACGAATTTTGTGTTCGTCCTTTATATTGCGCTGTTTGTAAATGTGCTGTATTATGCCGTGCTGACGTCTTATATCGTGCAGAAAAGCGATGAGACGAAAAGCCACAGCTGCACGGTCGTGTCTGCAGGGTCGGCCGTCAGCGTGATCGTCCTTTCCATCGGCATCACGCTGTTTGGCACCTTTGTGCAGCAAAATGATTTAGATACCCTGCTCCGGCATAGCGACTCCCCGAATGAGAACTACACGGTCGAGGTGCGTGGAAACCGAAAAGACCCGTACAGCGGGTACGACGCGGACGTGTATTTGATTGATAACAAAACGAACACGCGCGAGTATATCAACGCACTCACCGACGAGCAGCACATTTACATTAAATGGACATCGGAAACAGAATTTTATATCGGCATGACGGATTATATGATCACCGATAAAGGCGTGACATATCAAAGACATCAAAATTAGAACAAGAAAGGCAGCCTGCATGCACATGCAGACTGCCTTTCTTTACGAAAAATTACTTATTAAACGGGTTCTCGGACGGATAGGGCAGGGACTTCGGCTGGTTGTAGCCGATGTCTGCTACGCCGAGGTACTTGAAGACCTCAAACAGCGCCTTGCCGTAGTGACCGAACGCCACTGCGCCGTGGTGCGGGAAGTTCTTTTCGATGAGCACATGGCGGTAGAAGCGGCCCATTTCCGGGATGGCGAATACACCGATGGAACCGAAGGAGTGGGACGGTACGTTCAGCACTTCACCCTCTGCAACGTATGCGCGCAGCTGGGTGTCGGCCGTGCTCTGGAGACGGAAGAACGTGATGTCGCCCGGGGCAATGTCGCCTTCGAGCGTGCCCTGCGTAACCTCAATCGGCAGGGAGCGCGCCATAATCTTCTGGTACTTCATGGAGCAGAACGCCAGCTTCTTGGAGCAGGTGTTGCCGCAGTGGAAGCCCATGAAGGTATCCTTCTGCGTGTACGTGGTCTTGCCCTTGATGTCGCTGTTGTAGAGGTCTGCCGGGACGGTGTTGTTGATGTCGAGCAGCGTGACGGCATCGAGGCTGACGCAGGTGCCGATGAACTCGGAAAGCGCGCCGTAGATGTCCACTTCGCAGGAAACCGGGATGCCCATGCCGGTGAGGCGGCTGTTGACATAGCACGGAACAAAGCCGAACTGCGTCTGGAATGCCGGCCAGCACTTGCCTGCAATGGCGACATACTCGCGGTAGCCGCGGTGATCCTCTACCCAGTCGAGCAGGGTGATCTCATACTGTGCGAGCTTCGGCAGAATCTCGGGCTTCATGTTGCCCTTGCCGAGCTCTTTTTCCATGTCTTCGACGACCTTCGGGATACGCGGGTCGCCCTCGTGCTTATTGAACGCCTCAAAGAGGTCGAGCTCGGAGTTTTCTTCAATCTCAACACCGAGGTCGTAAAGCGGTTTAATGGGCGCGTTGCAGGCGAGGAAGTTCAGCGGGCGCGGGCCGAAGCTGATGATCTTGAGGCTCTTCAGGCCGATGATCGTTCTTGCAATCGGCATGAACTCGTGAATCATGTCCGCGCACTCGTCAGCGGTGCCGACCGGGTATTCCGGAATGTAAACCTTTACATTGCGCAGCTTCAGGTTGTAGCTGGCGTTCAGCATGCCGCAATATGCGTCGCCGCGGCCGTCCATGAGGTCTTCTGCGGATTCTTCCGCGGCCGCACAGAACATAACGGGGCCGTCAAAGTGCTTTGCAAGCAGCGTCTCGGAAATTTCCGGACCGAAGTTGCCAAGGTAAACGACAAGCGCGTTGCAGCCTGCGTTCTTTACGTCTTCAAGCGCCTGTACCATGTGGATTTCGCTCTCCACGATACATACGGGGCACTCATAAATTTCGGTAGCACCGAACTTCTTTGTGTAAGCGTCGATCAGTGCCTTTCTGCGGTTGACAGAAAGGGATTCCGGGAAGCAGTCACGGCTGACGGCAACAATGCCAACCTTGACCTGGGGAATGTTGTTCATAAAGTGATTCCTCCTGTAAATAAACGGGTGTGTATGTGTTTTGTGCCGAAAAAACGGCGCAAACGATTTGTATGTACAACTCATACACGGCTATTGTAGCGCATCGCGCGGAAAAAATCAACAGGAAAAACGGGGTTATTATTCGTCTTCGTCTGTAATCTCCGGGCGGATGAACTCAAAAATGCACAGGGCGCCGGCGTTTTTGCATACTTTGTACTCCTCTGCCGTGCGCAGCGTCCAATTCACTTCCTGCATCTTCATTTTGTCGCAGGCAATGCGGTGGCTGATGTTGTTCCTGAAATGCACGTCATACGCTTCAAAGTGCGGGCGGGTGAGGACATTCGTCCACAAGTTTCTCCAGAACAGCGCGCGGAAAAAGCCCTTGCACTCCTCGTCCTTGCCTTCAAAGTGACCCATCAGCTGACCGCGCAGCACATACGGGTGGTTCTTCCTGAACCACCGCACAATGTACGGGTCAAATGATTCTACGCAGTACGGGCCTTTATAGTTGCGCAGCAGCTCCCACACGAGCGGGCACAGCAGATCGGCATCGTCGTAGTGCTTCAGTTCAATGATGAGCGGCGTTCTGCCGTCCACAAGCGCCAGCACGTCGCTGAAAAGCGGTACGCGCTCCTCGGTGTTCTGCAAACGGTACTGCTGTAATTCCTTATACGTCAGGTCGCCGATGGAAACATCCGCGCCGCAGACGCGCTTTAAGCTGCGGTCGTGGTGCACAACGACCTTCTTGTCCTTTGTCAGCTGCAGGTCAAACTCTATGCCGTAGCCCGCTTCCACAGCCGCCTTAAAGCCTGCCATGGAGTTTTCCGGCACGGAAAGATCTTTTTCGTGCAGGCCGCGGTGGGCATAGTCATATTTTTTCATCTCGGCAAAATCGCCGCGCGGCGAAGCCGGCGCAATGCAGAAAAGCCACGCCAGAAAGCCCAGACATACAACAATCAGTACGATCAAAATTCCCCAAATCATTTTTACCCTCTACTTTACTTTTTAAGTTTATTTCGGCACCTTGATTTCTTCCAGCTTTTTGCGGTACTGCAAAGGCGTAGCGTCGTATTCGGTGCGGAATACTTCGATGAAATAGCTCATGGAGTTAAAGCCACAGTCCATGGCAATGTCGAGCACGCGCAGATTTGTGGCGGTGAGCAGCTCCAGCGCGTGGCTTAAACGCACGCCGTTGATGAATTGCACCGGCGTTTTCAGTGTATACTGTTTGAACACGCGGCAGAAATGTCCCTCGCTCATGCCGGCGGCGTGCGCAAGCTGCTGTACGGAGACGGCAGACCGGTAATTTTCCTGTATAAACGCAATGGCGGCCTTGATGCTGTCCGCTGCGGCGCGCTTAGAAGCGCTGATGCGCGCCGACACGCCGTTTTGCACCAGTGCGCCGAACGCCGAAAGCATGGCGGCTTTTACGGGAAACTCAAAAAACGGCGGGCGGTTTTCCAGCATTGTGTACGCGGTCTGGAACGCGGCGGAAACGCTTTCGTGCAAATTTGTTCCGGCTCTGATCAGCCGCGGCACGGTCAGCTCGCCGTCCAAAACGGGCTGTATGTACTTTACGCGAATGATGTCATTTGCGGTGCTGCACAGCAAATCGGGGCTGAACACGATGGCTTCAAAGTAAAGCTCCTCGCCGGCTTCCACCGGCACGGCGGCGTGCAGCTCTCCGCTGTTGAAAAACACAATGTCTCCGGCGTGGGCCTCAAACAGATCGGTGCCGCACTGCACGGTCAGCGTGCCCTGCATCACACGGAAAAGCTCCATTTCGCTGTGCCAGTGACAATCAAGCGCGTGAAAGCGGTCTTCGCGTCGAATGCAGTAGTTCATCACGGGCATCAGCGCGTCGCCGTGGCGGCGGGCCTCCCGCATGCGGTCAAATTGATTTTTGTCCGTAAAACGCACCTCCTTTTTAGGCTCAGTGGTCAGGATTGTTATAAAAGCGGACAAATTAGCGGTAGACTTTCCAAAGCATATCGCTTATACTTATGATAGAGCAGGCGCGCGAAAAGCGCAAGTGCCAATAACGGAATTTTTGAATTTTTTTTGAAAGGCAGTGAGCTGAATATGAAATTTACGAAAGGCTACTGGATGAACCTTCCCGGCGTGACGAACACGGACGCCGTGCAGGTTCGCGAAGTCAAGGTAGAAAACGATCGCGTTTACCTCTACACCGTGCCGTACCACGCAGACATGCGCGCCATGGGCGGCCCGCTTCTGGAAATGTACATTTCCTCTCCGCAGCCGGATATCATCCGCACGGAAGCGTACCACTTTATGGGCAGCAACCAGAAAATGCCGGCGTTCGAGCTGAACGACGCACACTGCGCACTGGAGGTCGAGAACACCGAAACGACCGTGACGATCAAGAGCGGCAACACAAAGCTCGTCATCGGCAAGAACCCGTGCAGCTTTGATTACTACTATAAGGACAAGAAGCTGACAAGCATCGGCAACCGCTTCGGCAACGCGATGATCAGCACCATCTCCACCCCGGACGGCAACTACATGCGCGCCCAGATGAACCTTGACATCGGCGAAAAGGTCTACGGCCTCGGCGAGCGCTTCACCCCGTATGTGAAGAACGGCCAGACCGTGGAGACCTGGAACGAAGACGGCGGCACCTGCACCGAAATTTCTTACAAGAGCATTCCGTTCTACATCACGAACCGCAACTACGGCGTGCTCGTGAACGACCCGGGCCCGGTCTCCTATGAGATCTGCTCCGAGCATGTCACGCGCGTACAGTTCTCCGTGCCGGGCGAAAAGCTCGACTTCATGGTCGTTGGCGGCGACAGCATGAAAAACGTGCTTGAAAACTACACCACGCTTTCCGGCAAGCCCGCACTGCCGCCGGCATGGACATTCGGCCTGTGGCTCACCTCCTCCTTCACAACGAAGTACGACGAAGAGACCGTCATGGGCTTCGTAAACGGCATGAAAGAGCGCCACATTCCGCTGCACGTGTTCCACTTCGATTGCTACTGGATGAAGGAAAACGAATGGTGCAACTTCGACTGGGATCGGGCCATGTTCCCGGATATCGAGCACCAGCTGCAGGTGATGAAGCACGAAAACAACCTCAAGATCTGCGTTTGGATCAACACCTATATCGGCCAGAAGTCTCCGTTGTTTAAGGAAGCGAAGGAGCTTGGCTACCTTCTCAAAAAGCCGAACGGCGACGTTTGGCAGTGGGATCTGTGGCAGGCCGGCATGGGTATCGTGGACTTCACGAACCCGGGTGCATGGAAGTGGTATCAGTCCAAGCTGCGCCACCTGCTCGACCAGGGCGTCGATTGCTTCAAGACCGACTTCGGTGAGAGAATCCCGACCGATGTTGTCTACTACGACGGCAGCGATCCGCTCCGTATGCACAACTATTACACCTACCTTTACAATAAGTGCGTTTGGGAAGTGCTTGAAGAGTACAAGGGCAAGAACGAGGCATGCCTCTTTGCAAGAAGCGCCACGGTCGGCGGACAGAAGTTCCCGGTACACTGGGGCGGCGACTGCTCGTCGAACTACTCCTCCATGTCCGAATCCCTGCGCGGCGGCCTTTCCCTGTGCCTTTCCGGCTTCGGCTTCTGGAGCCACGACATGAGCGGTTTCGAGGGCAAGGCTCCGGCGGACGTTTACAAGCGCTGGGCGGCGTTCGGCCTGCTCTCCACGCATTCCAGACTGCACGGCTCCGATTCCTACCGTGTGCCGTGGCTGTTCAGCAAGGAGGGTGAAGAGAACGGCGAGGAATCCGTAGCCGTTGTCCGCAAATTCTCCGAGCTCAAGTGCACCCTGATGCCGTACATGTTCTCCACTGCGGTCAATACACATAAAACGGGCGTGCCGACCATGCGCGCCATGGTTCTGGAATTCCCGGATGACATCCCGTGCGAAGACCTCGACCGCCAGTATATGCTCGGCGACAGCCTGATGGTCGCGCCGGTCTTCACGAAGGAAGGCGACGTCACGTACTACCTGCCGGAGGGCAAGTGGACGCACCTGCTCTCGAACGAAAAGCGCGAGGGCGGTCACTGGCTGCGCGAGAACTACGATTTCTTCTCTCTGCCGCTCTTTGCGAGAGAAAACTCCATCGTTGCCATCGGCGCGAACAACCAGCAGCCGGATTACGATTACGGCAAGGACCTCACCCTGCACGTTTTCGAGCTTTCCGATAAGGCGAGCGCAAAGGTTTGCGACAGCAAGGGCAACGATATGCTCAGCGTTTCCGCAGTGAACGAGAACGGCGTTATTACCTTCAAGTTCGACGGCAAGGCAGAGAACCTCAGCGTGCTGCTGCGCAACGTGGAGAACGTGAAGAACGTCTCCGGCGCAGAAGTCGAGCAAAATGAGCTCGGCACTGTCCTGAAGGTAAACGCAGACCTCAGCGACGTTGTTGTAACGCTCTGATAAAATTAATCCAACACCCGCAGAACGGCATGAAAAACCGCCCTGCGGGTGTTTTTCTGCAACGCTTTATGCGATCAAAAAGAAAGCGCAGAGCACGGGGAAAACCCACGCTCTGCGCTTATCTTTATCTTAGAAAAATTACTTCTTGCTGTTCAGATATTCCTGAATGGCAGAAAAGACCTTGTCAACATCCAGGCCGTGTACGGCACATGCGTCCTCAAGGGACTCGTGGATGGAGGACGGGCAGCCTACGCAGTGCATGCCGGACTGCATCAGCACATAAGCGATGCCGCGGTCATAATCAAGCATTTCGCCCATAGTGGTCTGCTTTGTGATTTCCATCTGAAAACATCCTTTCTTGGTATAGCATCCCATCGGGTCGCCCCGATCTATCCGTATAAATCAAACTCCCGCAAACTTCGCGTGAACTCTAATCTACACGAATTTAGTATACAATAGGATATGCCAAAAAGCAAGTGTTTTTGCAGATTTTTGGCATATGCCTTAAATTGGAAGAAACGACAAAACAGGGGGGAAAATTCAGTCAACTTGCGCCTTGACGCTGCTGCGCATTTTCCTTTATAATCAAGGTAGAAAAATATTACCATTTTCAGAAAGGCGGATGATTTTATGAAAAAACGAATGACCGTAATGCTTTCTTTGTGCCTTAGCTTGCTCCTGCTGTTGTCCGCCTGCGCTTCGGGCGGCAGCACGGCAAAAAATGCGGAAAAAGCCGCGGCCGCGTTGGCGGAAAGCATGCTGAACGCGCCGAGTGAGCCTATGCAGCGCTTCGGCAGTATTTTGGAAAGCGGCGAAGAAAGCGCCCTTACGGCGTACAAAGATGCTTGGGAAGACGAAAAAGCCCTGTGCAGCGAAAACGGCTTCACGAGCTTCATTGAAGAAGTACTGACCATGCAGCTTATGGCGGACGAAATGAACGAGACCGTGAAGGTGACCGCCGTCAAGACCGAGCCTTACGAAGAAAAAGACCGCGTGGTGCGCTTTACGGCGGACGTCACCGTGAACGATACGGAAAACATGACGGTTAGCGGCAAATGTCAGTTTGATGAAGACGGCAAAGTCTCGTTCATCGAGCTCGATACGGACGAACTTGAGATGACGCTCATCGCAAACGATAACGCCGACCCCACGCAAAAGCCGCCCGCAAACGGCAACGCCATTACGTTAAACGAGTAAGCAAAAGCCCGCAAAAAATGAACAGCACCCCATTTGTTAGACAGTATGATATAATGTTTAACAGGTGGGGTGATTTTAATGCCAAAGGGAGTACCAAACAAACGATACACGCCGGAATTCAAGAAGCTGGTCGTGGAAACCATGA
>ENA-OQKL01000172-OQKL01000172.1-human-gut-metagenome-genome-assembly--contig:-NODE-172-length-22839-cov-3.185937_pt1 | contig 22839 bp, 22 predicted proteins | sample MGYA00242779_ERZ504800 | MGnify/ENA primary metagenome ERZ504800 (study PRJEB26092, sample SAMD00036410) | human gut metagenome | host: Homo sapiens | study: EMG produced TPA metagenomics assembly of... | reverse complement strand
ATCTCCACCGTTCCTTCAACTGGGAAAACGGCGCCCCCGGGCCCCGGGAGGGGCCGCGGGGGCGTTCGGCTAGGTGCGGGAACGGCCTATTTGCTCAATGTGTTCGGCTGAGATCGGAAATCAACCAAGACGCATCTCTCCGACCCTTTGAATCACTCCTTTTCAAGCCACTCGCTACGAACCCCGGTGGAAACCCGGGATTGATTAAAGAAGCGACCTGCGGTTTCGCGAATCAATTGAGTCATTCCCGAAATCGCGAATCAAGGGCCTGATTCGCCCAAATTGGGCACGAATTGGCCCTTAGGCGGTACGACGCGACACGCATCGACAACACTCGGATTGGATTAGTCACTGAGCGGGAATAGTAATAGAACACTTGTTCTTGTATTTCATACGGTTTCGTACGGTCCGATGGCGACCGATGGGGGCGTTTCGCAACCGCCGCACCTGCAAGCCACATGGTTTCACAATCGGGTAAAAACTCAGAAGGCTCCTCGTGAAAAACGAGGAGCCTTCCTGTTTCCTTCGGCGCGGGCGGATCGGGACCCGCTGCCGATCTAGAGGCACTCGGTCAGAATCTGGAACACCTCGCTGCGCTCCAGTTTCTTGGCGCAGCCGCCGGTGAGCACGCAGGTGTCCGCAACCTTGTGCAGCGTCTCGTCGGACGCGTCGGAGCCCATCTCGGCGAAGCTCGTGGGAAGCCCCATCTCGCCGATGAACGTCTGCAGGCGGTCGATGCCCTCGAGTGCCACCGTAAGGTCGTCTTTGCCCTTGGCGTCGACGCCCCACACCTCGCTCGCCCAACGGGCGAACTGCGCGGGCGCCTCGGGGGCCAGGTGGCGGTAGAGCGCAGGGTGGATGACCGCGAGGCCCATTCCGTGGTTGGTGTGGGTGTACGCGCCGTACTGGTGCTGGATCATGTGCGCCTGGAAGTCCGTTGACTTGCCGATCTTGAGCACGCCGTTCTCGGCCATGGCGGAGTCGTATACGAGCTCGTTTCTGGCATCGAGGTTCTGGTCGTCGTCCGCGATGAGGCGCATGTTGCGGATGACGTTACGCTGGATGGCGAGGTTGATGTCGTCGGTGACGTTGCGTCCGCGCGGGCTTCCGAAATAGCTCTCCATGCAGTGCGAGAGCGTGTCGAACGCGCCGCTCATGAACTGCGCGTGCGGCACGGTGAGCGTGAGCGCCGGGTCGAGCGCCGCCCACATGGGCATCGCCCCCAGATAGGCGCCCTTCACGTGCGTCTCCTCGTTGGTGATGACGGCGCCGTTGTTCTGCTCGGCGCCCGTGCCGGAGAGCGTCACGATGCAGTCCATGGGGATGAACGAGCTCGGCATCTTGCCGTCGGCGTGCTCGAACGTCTCGATGTCCTCGTCAAGCATCGCCTGCGCGGAGACCACCTTGCAGCAGTCGAAGACCGACCCGCCGCCGACGGCGAGAATGAAGTCGACCTGCTCCTCGCGTGCGAGCGCGGCGCCTTCCTGGCACTTCTCGTAGGTCGGGTTGGGCATGATGCCGCCGAAGTCCACCACGCGCTTGCCCGCGCTCGTGAGCTTATCGACCACGTGGCCGTAGACGCCGGTTCGTTTGACCGAGCCTCCGCCGTAGGCGAGCATCACTGTCCTGCCCATGGCACCCATCTCGGCGTCGAGTGCCTGGTCCATAGCCCCCTCGCCGAAGTAGTTCCTGACCGGGTAGTCGTACGTGAATGAGTTCATGGCAATTCCTCCTAGTAAGTTATCAGTGCGGTCTGACTGCTCGTCTACACGTTGCGCACGAGCCCGGACAGCCATTCGATGGTGGCGGGGTCGTGGTGGTCGAAGAACGCGCTGCGCCCGGTGTCGAGCGCGGCGATGGCGACCATCTCGTCGTCGCCCAGCGCGAAGTCGAAGACGTCGAAGTTTTGCTCCATGCGATCGCGGTGCGTGCTCTTAGGGATACAGACCACACCGCGCTGCAGAAGCCAGCGCAACACGACCTGGGCGACCGTCTTGCCGTGCGCCTCGCCGATGCGAGCGAGGACCTCGTTGCAGAAGAGGTCGTTTCTGCCCTCCGCAAAGGGCGCCCAGCCCTCCATGGCCACCTTCTTGCCGGCCATGTACTCCTGCGCCTCGCGCTGCTGGAAGAACACGTTGCACTCGACTTGGTTCACGGCGGGGGCGATGCGGTTGAACGAGATGAGGTTTGCGAGGTGATCGGGGTAGAAGTTAGCTGTGCCTATGGCGCGGATAACGCCCTGCTCGTAGAGCTCCTCCATGGCGCGCCACGCGCCGAAGACGTCGCCGAACGGCTGATGGATGAGGTAGAGGTCGACGTAGTCGAGCCCCAGCTGCTTGGGCGACGCGTCGAAGCCGCGCTTGGCCCCCTCGTAGCTCACATCCGACATCCACAGCTTGGTCGTCACGAACACCTCGTCGCGCGGCAGGCCGCTCGCACGAATGGCGGCCCCGACCGCCTGCTCGTTGCCGTAGCTCGCGGCCGTGTCGAGCAGCCGGTAGCCGACCGAGAGCGCGTCCTCCACGGCGCGCTGGCATTCCGTGGCGTCCGGGATCTGGTACACGCCGAAGCCGAGCTGCGGCATCCTGACGCCGTTGTTCAAGGTGATGTAGTCCATGGTGCCTTCCTTTCTCGCAACTTGACGTATCCACCATACGAGGGGCGCCGCGCCGGCGGAAGTTTCCGTTGGTGAGGGTTCTATAACGCTGGGGTGCGCACGGGGTTATAACCCGCGGGTTCTAGGCGTCACCTCAAAGAGATCGGCGCCGAGCTCGTCGGCGATGGCCTGGGCTACGACAGCGGTGTGGCCCTGTGCCGAGTAGTAGGCCACGAGGACGTTGCCGTCTGCAGCGGGCGCTGCAGCGGGCTCGTCCTCGACAGCCGACTGGTCCTCGGCGGCGGCTTGGTTGGTCCGTTATCGTCTGAGCGCTACTCCTGCACGTCGAAATCGGGGCGTATGGCCAGGTAGCCTTCGAGTGCTTCCTCAGTGGCGGTGTAGTAGGTCATGGTCCCGTCGAGCTTGGCAATCTCGGCCATCTCGTCTTCGGTGAGGGAGAAGTCGAAGATGTTCGCGTTGTCGGCGATGTGGGCGGGGTTTTTGGAGCCGGGGATGATGGAGGTGCCCATCTGCACGTGCCAGCGCAGGATCACCTGGGCCGGGGTCTTGCCGTACTTCTCGGCGAGAGCGACGAAGACGGGCTCCTCCAGAAGACCTTTGTCGCCGTGGCCGAGCGGGTACCACGCCTCGATCACCGTGCCGTACGGCGCGAGGTAGGCGCGCAGGTCGCGCTGGGCGTGGTAGGGGTGGCACTCAACGGTCACGAGCTGCGGCTTGATGTCGGCGACCTTGATAACCTTGGCGATCTTGTCTTGCGGGAAGTTGGAGAGGCCGAGGGCGCGCACCTTGCCCGCACGGTACGCCTCCTCCATCGTGCGCCACGCGGCCAGGTAGTCGCCTACCGGCTGGTGCAGGATGAGCATGTCGACGTAGTCGAGCCCCAGGCGCTGGAGCGTGGCGTCCACCGCCGGCATGCCCGCGTCGTAGACGCTCGGCCAGAGCTTGGTGGAGACGAAGATCTTGTCGCGCGCGATGCCGCTCTTGGCGATGGCACGGCCCACGGCGCGCTCGTTCATGTAGGCGTTGGCAGTGTCGATGTGCTCGCAGCCAGCCGCGAGCGCGGCGGTTGCGGCTGCTTCGGCCTCGGCCGGGGTCATGAGGAAAGTGCCCAAACCTTCGATGGGCATCTCTACGTCGTTGTTGAGCTTCAGATACTCCATGGTCTCCTCCTTAATGGTGACTTTTCGAATACAAGGCTACGGCGTTTGCTGACGTGCGAGAAGTTCACGTTGGAATGATGGATATAACCATGGGGTATATACGGCACATAATGCGTGACAGGAGGATCGATGTACAACCCACAGCTTGACACTTTCATCCGCGTGGCGGAGGCGGGCAGCTTCTCCAAGGCGGCACAAGAGTCCTTCATCACGCCCACGGCTGTCATCAAGCAGATGAACCTGCTGGAGTCGCGGCTAGGCCTTACGCTGTTCCACCGATCGCATCAGGGGCTTTCGCTTACGCGAGCAGGCAGGTCGCTGCTCGCCGACGCCCGCCATATCGTGCAGTACTCTCAAGAATCAATCGCACGCGCCCGCGTCGCCGAGCGTGGAGAGAAGCGCATCATCCGCGTGGGAGTGTCGCTCATGACGCCCAGCACGCCGCTCACGAAGCTGTGGCCGAAGGTGAAGGAACGTTGCCCTGGCATGAGCCTTCAGGTGGTCACGTTTGAAAACACACCCTCGGCGGCGCGCGGTTTGGCGAACCTCGGGCAAGACATGGATATCGTGGTAGGTATTTTCGACGATGCCTTTCTTAAAGAGCGCGGGTGCCTGGGCCTCGAGCTTTCGCGCGAGCCGCTCTGGTGCGCCGTTCCCGTCGACAACGAACTCGCCAAACGCGACATCGTCACATTCGACGACCTCCACAATCACGGTCTTATGCTTATACGCCGGGGCTGGAACGCCGAAATCGACCGCGTACGCGACGAGATACTCTTGCATCATCCTCAAATCGCGCTCGTAGACTTCCCGCAATATCGGGCGGAGGTGTTCAATCGCGGCGCGAACGAGGACCTCGCGCTTGCGACGCTGCCGTTGTGGGCCAACGTCCACCCCATGCTCAAAACCGTCCCTACCGATTGGGACTGTCTCGTGTCTCACGGGCTGCTTCATTCGCCGCACCCCGCCGACCATGTGCGGGAGTTCCTCGATGCGGTGTCTGCCGCGCTCGAGGCAAAGCATCGATAGGCAATCGCGAGCAGATGCGCTTATGCCTATGGGAATAACGGGAATAATGGCCTCCGAACCTTCTGGTTCGGAGGCTTTCTTTTTGCATGTCTGCCTAAAACGACTCCTTGCCAAAGCCCCTTGAGCATCGGGCGGCATTATTGAGCGTGGGCGTTATCGTAGGTATCTTTGATCTCTTCCGGCAAATTGTCGGGAATCAGCGCCTTCAGTCTATCCTCGTTGCCATCCTGAATCGCCTGCTCGTAGTACCAGCATTTGAACTTCAACATGTCCAGCGCGCGGTTCATCTTCGCGATCTCCGACTCCATGTGGGCTTTCCGCTCCTCGAACATGGCCTCGCGCTTGGGATATGTCGATGGGCCCTCCGCACACCATTCCATGAACAGCCGGATGTCCTTGATCTCCATTCCGGCCTTCTTCAGGCATTCGATGACCCGAAGCGCCTCGAGTTCCGTATCGCCGAATCGGCGAATGCCGGACGTCCGCTCCAATTCCGGGAACAATCCCTGCTTGTCGTAATAACGTAGCGTGGAAACGGGCAGATCGAACATCTCCGCCACCTGTCCGATTGTATACATGGTCCCTCCGGACAAATCTAGAATTTACTCCTTGACCTAAAGTTAGGTTTAGGTATTACGTTTATTTTCGTCAATACAAATCGGGAGCGCAAGGGATTTTCGCCAAAGACGCACGCTTGCCGGAACGGTTTTCGCCGGCGGCGTGAACGGTGTGGGCGATATCGCCGGGCATCCTGCTCTGGGGCAGGCGCGACGAATAGGCATGGGAATCTAGACGGGCAGCTTGGCCGCGCGGAAAGAGATTTGTGTCCAGGATTATCGACAGGAGGAAATCAATCATGGCAATTAAACAGACGGCGGGCAGAGATGCCTTGGGGGACTTTGCCCCCAAATTTGCACAGCTCAATGACGATGTGCTGTTCGGCGAGGTGTGGAGCCGAGAAGACGGGCTTTCCCTTCGAGATCGCAGCGTGGTGACGGTTGTGGCCCTGATGGCGCAGGGACTGACGGACTCCTCGTTCCAATACCATCTGATGTCCGCAAAGAACAATGGCGTGACCAGGACGGAGATAGCAGAAATCCTTACGCACGCGGCGTTTTACGCAGGCTGGCCCAAGGCATGGGCGGCCTTTCGCATGGCGAAGGAGGTCTGGGCGGACGAAGACGCTGCCGACGCAAAGGCGCAGCACCAAAACGAGATGGCGTTTCCCATCGGTGCCCCCAACGACGCATTTGCGAAGTACTTTATCGGTCAAAGCTACCTCTCACCCCTTTCCACCGAGCAAGTCGGCGTTTACAACGTGACGTTTGAGCCCGGCTGCCGCAACAACTGGCACACCCATCACGCCAAAAGCGGCGGCGGGCAGATCCTCGTCTGCGTGGCTGGCCGAGGGTTTTACCAGGAATGGGGCAAACCGGCACAGGAGCTGTGCCCCGGCGATGTAGTAAATATTCCCGCAGGCGTAAAGCACTGGCACGGTGCGGCGCCCGACAGCTGGTTCTCCCATCTCGCGGTGGAGGTTCCGGGCGAGGAGGCCTCCAACGAGTGGTTGGAGCCCGTGGACGACGAGCAATACCTTAAAGCGACTGACAAGGAGGTTTAGGTATGGAACAGTTGAATCTGACGCAGGAATGGGACAAAGTATTCCCCAAAAGCGACAAGGTTGAGCACAGCAAGGCGACCTTCCATAACTGATACGGCATCACGCTGGTGGCTGACGTCTACGTGCCTAAGAACGCGGAAGGCAAGCTGCCCGCCATCGCCGTCAGCGGCCCTTTTGGCGCGGTGAAGGAGCAGTCCTCCGGTCTGTACGCGCAGAAAATGGCGGAGCTGGGCTTTTTTGCAATTGCCTTTGACCCGTCCTATACCGGCGAGAGCGGCGGCACGCCCCGCTATGTAGCATCGCCGGACATCAACACCGAGGACTTCTGCGCAGCGGTGGATTTCCTCTCTGTGCAGGAAAGTGTCGACCCGGAGCGTATCGGCATCATCGGTATCTGCGGTTGGGGTGGCATGGCGATTAACGCCGCGGCCATCGATACCCGTATCAAGGCCACTGCTGCTATGACCATGTACGACATGACCCGCGTGACCGCAAACGGCTATTTTGACGCCGAGGATTCCGAGCAGGCACGCTTTGATAAGCGGAAAGCGCTGAACGCGCAGCGCATCGAGGACTATAAAAACGGCAATTATGCGCTGGCGGGCGGCGTAGTCGATCCACTACCGGAGGATGCGCCGCAGTTCGTGAAGGACTATTTTGCCTACTACAAGACTCCTCGAGGCTACCATCCCCGCAGCCTGAACTCAAACGGTGGCTGGAATGTGACGTCCTCGCTGTCCTTTTTGAATATGCCGATTTTGCAATATAGCAGCGAAATTCGCTCCGCTGTGTTGCTGGTGCATGGCGAGAAGGCGCACTCCCGCTATTTCAGCGAAACCGCGTACGGCAAGCTGACGGGGGACAACAAGGAATTGTTCATTATCCCTGGTGCCAGCCACACCGACCTTTACGATCAGATGGACATCATTCCGTTTGGAAAGCTGAAGGCATTCTTTGAGGAATATCTGAAATAAGGCGCACCTTGATTCAATGCCAAGTCTCCAGCAACGATTCTTCTAAAGAGTGGGAGTAGCTGAAACGAGGCGATTGATTAACTCCATTCGTTTTGGTTACAAGAAAACATGCTGCGCGCCTGTAGCATGAGGGAGAGGGAATCCTATGAATATCGTTGTATTGAGTGGTAGCCCGCGCAAGGGAGCCAATACCGACACCATGGTCGAGGCGTTTGCCGAGACCGCGCGCGAGGGCGGCAATACGGTCGAGGTCGTCCGCGTTGCCGGCAAAAAGATCGCTGGTTGTCTGGGATGCCAGTACTGCTTTACCCATGAGGGCACTTGCGTGCAGAAGGATGACATGGCCGACGTGATCGAGTCGCTGAAAGGCGCCGATATGGTTGTCTTCGCTTCGCCTATTTACTGGTTTGATATCACTGCGCAGGAGAAGGCCGCTATCGACCGCCTGTACGCCTTCGGTGCTACGGGCTTCCCGTTCACCAAGACGGCCCTTTTGCTCGATAGCCACAGCGAGGGCGTCTATGATGCGGCGATCGCTATGTACAAGTCCACATGCGCATACTGCAAGTGGGAGGACCTGGGCATTGTCACCATCAGCGGTATGACCGAGCGCGACAGCATGGCATCCTCGCCCAAGTTGGAAGAGGTGCGAGAGCTCGCCCGCAAGCTCGCCTAAGGACAAGAAGAACGCATGGCAATCAGCGTTGGCGGAAGTACTTGCCGTCCTTGCCGGGTGAATCGTTGATTGCCATGCACCGTTGCCCTTGTGGACAATCTCCGCGTGCTAGGAGACTTTCTCGCTCAGGAACTCCCTGAACGCGGGGATGTCAAAGCCAACGAGTCCACGTCCACGTTCCCCGATGACGCCGTCCTCGAGGAGACGGCGTTTATATTGGCTTGCATAGTTGCTGGCAACGCCCATGCGTTTGGCTATCTCCGAGACCCTGCTGGGGCCAGAATCGGGCAGCATCGCGAGCAAAAACTCAATGTCTTTATCGGAAAGCTCCCGATAGGTCGTTTCGAGAATTCGATCGCGCAGCTCCATACGGGCAAGCAGAGAACCCTGCTGGACATCAGGTGCGCTGATTTTGGGCGAGTTCTCCGAAACATCCCATGTGCGATATCCGACGAGCTGCATCATGTAGGGGAATCCGTCGACGGCCTTCACGGCATCCTCGAGCGCTTCTGGCGTGATTGAGCGGCCTCCGGCCTCAACGGTTTTGCGGAATGCGTTTGCAATTTCAACGTCAGTGATTCGTCCCAACTGATGATATTGGGAACGCCTGAGGAACGAGACGGAATCGTTACGCAGCAACGCCGATACTTTGTAGGGCAGTCCTGCCATGAGTAGGGCAACTTTTTTACCTTCGCGTACAAAGTGCTGGTAAACAGAGGCAAATTGAAGCATTTCTTCGAGATCGACGGTGACTTCATCGATGGTAATGAGAAGTCCGATGTCATGTTTTTCGAGTTGCTTAAAGATGCCATTCATGCGTGTGCGCCAGTTGCCCTGGACCTCTTGAGCATATGTCCAATCGATGCCCACTGGACCAATTTGAACGCCGTTTATGCGCGCATGAGGCTGTGAGAGGTAGCTATCTGCGGCTTCTTTGGTTCGCTCGATAATATCTTCGAGCATGCCTGGCATGGCGGAGACATTTGCTGCGATCCAACCGTGTTCAAGCGCCGTTTCTGAAAGGAGCGAGAGAAGCGCCGTCTTGCCGTTACCCCTTGCGCCCGTAAAAATAGTCGACAGGTTTGGATCTCCGGACCGTTGATAAAACCACGGTTGATGTCACGCAGAATATGCTCGCGACCGCTAGAAAGGGAGGATACTTCCGAACGTCGGGGTAAAGGGGTTCTTGCTGTACTCCATGGTGTCTCCTTTGCAAGTTTTGCTAATTTTTGCAAGTTTTGCTAATTTTTGCAAGTTTTGCTAACGACCGACCAAAGGGCATCGAAGCAGTGACGCTGACATTTTTTAACGCAGAAAAATAAGCAGAAATCAATTAATCTGCGTTAAGAAATAGTTGAGAAGAAAAACGACGAGTCCCGGGCGCAATGTCGTTGCGCTCCGGGCCTCGTCGCTTTGCGAAGTATCTAACGGTCTCGTTGCCGTGGTACCTAGTCAAACAAACTCGGCATGTCGTTTTCCTTCATGAGGGCACCGGCAGAGGGGAGGCTCTGCGCGGTGAACTTCTCGGCCGAGACGCCGGCGCCAAGAATCTCCTCGGTCGTGCCGACGGTGGTGACCGAGCGGCCCTTCTTGGCCGTAAAGGCCTGGACGCCCTGCGTGTTGGTAGTCGTCTTGGTCTTGAGCAACGACGTGTTGAAGTTCATCAGGCGGTAGTCGCTCGAGACCAGCGCGATGTCGCGGTCCTCCTTGAGCACCTGGGCATACAGTAGCTTGCTGCCACCGTGATGGCGTTCTTGAGGCGCTTGCGGTTGGTCTTGGTGACGTATCCCGGAAAGCGCGACGCGCACCACGCGGCCGTTCTCAAAGACGAATAGCACGTCGGCCTTGTAGTCCTCGGGGTCAATGACCCAGATGACACTCTCGTCGGGTTCCATCTCAAGATCGGTCGGCAGATACGAGCCCAGCTGGGCCGACTTGGTGTCCTCAAACGCCGCAACCTTGCACTTGTACACCTGGCTCTTGTTGGTAAAGACCAGCAGCTCGTGGGTGTTGGAGGATGGGAACTCGATAAAGGGCTTATCGCCGTCCTTGTACTTGAGCGTGGTGGCCTTCTTGAGTACGCGGTCCGTCATCTTCTTAAGGTAGCCCTCGCGCGAGAGCATGATGGTGACCGGGTACTCCTCGACCTCGGGCTCCAAGCTTACCTCGATAACCTCATGGGGCTCGATCCTGCCCGTGCGGCGTGGCATCACGTACTTCTTGTTGACCGCGGCCAGCTCATCGCTGATGACCTTCTTGATGTTCTCCTCGCTGGAGAGGATCTCCTCAAGCTCGGCAATCTCGCCCTCAAGCTTGGCGATGTCCTTGGTGCGGTTGAGGATGTACTCCTCGTTGATGTTGCGGAGCTTAAGTTCGGCAACAAACTCGGCCTGGGTCTCGTCGATGTCGAAACCCTTCATGAGGTTGGGCACGACTTCGGCCTCGAGCTTGGTGCCGCGGATGATGGCAATGGCCTCGTCAATGTCGAGCAAGATCGCCTCGAGGCCGTGCAGCAGGTGCAGGCGCTCGGACTTTTTGCCTAGGTCAAAGTTGATGCGGCGACGCGTGGACTCAATACGCCACTTGACCCACTCGTGCAGGATCTGGCGCACGCCCATAACACGGGGATAGCCGTCGACGAGCACGTTGAAGTTGCATGAGAACGAATCCTGCAGCGTGGTCGAGCGATAGAGCTTGGCCATGAGCTTGTCGGGGTCGACACCGCGCTTAAGGTCGATGGCGATACGCAGACCCGAAAGGTCGGTTTCATCGCGGATGTCAGCGATCTCTTTGACCTTGCCCTCCTTGGAGAGCTTGACGATGCGCTCGATGATGACATCGGTCTTGGTGGTGTAGGGAATCTCGTACACCTCGATGATGCGCTCTTCGGGAATCCAGCGCCAGCGGGAGCGAATCTGGAAGCTGCCAAGACCGGTCTCGATGATCTTCTCCATCTCCTCGCGGCGGTAGATAATCTCGCCGCCGGTCGAGAAATCGGGCATGGGCATGTACTCGAGCAGGTCGCAGTCGGGGTCCTTCAGGTAGTGCATCGTGGCGGTGCAGACCTCGTTGAGGTTGAAACCGCAGATGTCGGACGCCATAGCGACGCCGATGCCCTTGTTGGCCGAGACGAGGATGTTGGGGAACGTGGTGGGCAGCAGGCGCGGCTCCTTCATGGCGCCGTCGTAGCTGTCGACGAAGTCGACCGGGTCCTTGTCGATGTCCTTGAAGATCTCGGCGCTGATGGGGGAGAGCTTGGCCTCGGTATAACGAGAGGCGGCGTAGCTCAGATCGCCCGAATGTACTTGCCAAAGTTGCCCTTCGACTCCACGAAGGGGGCAAGCAGCGCTTCGTTGCCCCGTGCCAGGCGCACCATCGTTTCGTAGATCGCGGCATCGCCGTGCGGGTTGAGCTTCATGGTCTGGCCCACGATGTTGGCGCTCTTCTGGCGCTCGCCCTTGAGCAGGCCCATCTTGTACATGGTGTAGAGCAGCTTGCGGTGCGAGGGCTTAAAGCCGTCGATCTCGGGGAACGCACGCGAGACGTTGACGCTCATGGCGTAGGGCATGTAGTTGACCTCGAGCGTCTGCGTGATCGGCTGGTCGGTGACCTCGGAGTGCAGGCCGATGACGTTCTCGGCGTTGACCTGCGTTTTTCTTTGGCTGGTTCTTCGTCTTCTTCTTTGCCACGATTTCCTCTTGAACTTCTTATGGGCCGTCGTTATCGATTTGCTGTTACTGCAGGTCCAGCTGGTCCAGGTATTCCTTGCCGTGCTCCGAGATATGGCGCTTGCGGCCCGCCTCGTCGTTGCCCAGCAACAGATTGAACATGGTTTCCATCTTGGTGACGTCCTCGGGCTCCACTTTGATCAGGCGGCGCGTCTCGGGGTTCATGGTGGTGAGCCACATCATGTCCGGGTCGTTCTCACCAAGACCCTTGGAGCGGTTGATGGAGCACTTCTGATCGCCAATCTCCTTGAGGATGCCGTTCTTCTCGAGCTCGGTGTAGGCAAAGTAGGTCTTCTCTTTGCAGTTGATCTCGTAGAGCGGTGACTCGGCGATATACACGTAGCCCTCGTCGATAAGCGTGGGCACCAGGCGGTAAAGCATGGTGAGCACGAGCGTGCGGATGTGATAACCGTCGACGTCGGCGTCCGTACAGATGATGACCTTGTTCCAGTTGAGGTTATCCAGGTCAAAGGCACCGAGGTTCTTGATGCGCTTGTCCTTGATTTCCACGCCGCAGCCCAGCACGCGCATGAGATCCATGATGATGTCGGACTTAAAGATGCGCGGATAGTCTTCCTTCAGGCAGTTGAGGATCTTACCGCGGACGGGCATAACGCCCTGGAACTCGGCATCGCGCGAGGTGCGAATGGCGCCTGCTGCCGAGTCGCCCTCTACGATGTAGATCTCGCGGCGGCTCTTGTCCTTGGAGCGGCAGTCGATGAACTTCTGCACGCGGTTGGCCATGTCGGTCTTCTGCTGTAGGTTGGTCTTGATGCTCTGACGCGTCTTCTCGGCGTTCTCGCGCGAACGCTTGTTGATGAGCACCTGCTCCATGATCTTGTTGGCAGCGTCTTTGTTCTCGATTAGGTAGGTCGAGAGGCGCTCCTTAAAGAATGCCGTCATGGCCTGCTGGATAAAGCGGTTATTGATGGCCTTCTTGGTCTGGTTTTCATAGGACGTCTGGGTGGAGAAGCAGTTGGTCACCAGCACCAGACAGTCCTGGACATCCTGCCACTTAATGCCGCTCTCGTTTTTGTTGTACTTGCCCTGTTGCTTAATGTAAGCATCGATGGCACTGGTCAGAGCGCTGCGGGCGGCCTTCTCGGGCGAACCGCCGTTCTCGAGCCACGATGAGTTGTGGTAGTACTCCTGCATCATGAAGGTGCGCGAGAAGCACATGCACGCGGTAATCTTCACGTTGTAGTCGGGCAGGTCCTCGCGATCGCGACCGCGACGGTCGGCCTCGATAAAGAAGGGCTCGGTGAGGTAGTCGGTACCGACCTTCTCGAGCACGTAGTCCTCGATGCCCTTGGGATAGCAAAAATCCTCTTCGGAAAACTCGCCATCGTCGCCCTCGATACGCAGGCGGAAGGTCACGTTGGCGTTGACCACGGCCTGGCGGCGCATTGTCTCGCGATACCAATCGTGGGGAATGCTGATGGAGGTAAAGACCTCAAGATCGGGACGCCACTTAATGGTGGTGCCGGTGCGATCCTCGTCGCTGGGCTCAATCTCGAGTGCCTTCTTTTTGGCACCGACGACCTTGCCCTTCTTAAAGTGCAGGGAGTACTTGTTGCCGTCGCGCCAAACCGTGACGTCCATGTATTCGGAGGCGTACTGGGTTGCGCATGAGCCCAGGCCGTTGGTGCCGAGCGAGAAGTCGTAGTCGCCGCCCTGGTTATTGTTGTATTTGCCGCCGGCGTAGAGCTCGCAAAAGACGAGTTCCCAGTTAAAGCGCTTCTCGGAGGGGTTCCAGTCGAGCGGGCAGCCGCGGCCGTTGTCCTCTACCTGAATGGAACCATCGCGAAAGGCGGTAAGGGTGATGAGCTTGCCGTAGCCCTGGCGCGCCTCGTCAACGGCGTTGGACAGGATCTCGAAGGCGGCATGCGCGCAGCCGTCGAGTCCGTCCGAGCCAAAGATGACGGCGGGGCGCAGGCGTACGCGCTCCTCGTCCTTGAGCTGGCGGATACTGTCGTTACCATAGTTTGCGGTGTTTTTTGCCATACTCGCTCTCTCGGTGCTCCTTTGCTGCGTTTTAGTCATATAGATAGTCAAGGTAGCATAGCCCAGCCCACAGACGATTCCAACCAACACGAAATCCATCGAACAATCGTTCGGATTAACGGGTATAGTGTTTAGTGGTAACGCGGCATTGTTAAACAAATTTGGATACAAACGAATTTATTTAATAGGGACCTAGTTTTACTAAACAAAATCGAATGATGCTGATTGCACGAGCGGGCACAGCGATCGACTATCAATCACGTTTACTCGGACAAAACCGAGTCGGTTCTGTCCGAGTAAGTTTGAATAGCGAATCGAGATTGTTATGTCCACATGGCGATGGCGAACATGGTTTCCATAATGACAGATATAGTTGACATCTTGTGAAGGATGCAATATATTTCTGTCATGTTGCAACGGATATCTGTCCACATTTACGAAAGGAACTCCATGCCGGGCAAAAAGAACCTACGCATGAAGGCGGCACGCGCGGCGGCTGGCCTTTCGCAAGCTGACTTAGCCCAAGCCGTGGGCGTTACGCGCCAAACCATCGGCCTTATCGAGGCGGGCGGCTACAACCCCACGCTCAATTTGTGCGTGGCAATCTGTAAGGCGCTGCGCGTTACGTTGAACGACTTGTTTTGGGAAGACGAAACCGACGCCGACCCTAATGCTCTTTAGGAGTTCACTATGAAATATGAAGATCTGAAAATCGTGCAAAAGTGGCGTGAATATGCCGGCCCAAAGGATGAACGCCTGGAGGCTGAGAACGCGAAGATCTACAAGATTGGCTTCGTGCTGCTTTCGTTTGGCATGTTGATGATCTTTTTCTACCAGTTTATAGCTCGACAGGTTACGTGGGTTCACAGCGACGCTAGTGAAATGCCGCATGGCTTTGCAACGCCGTTCGAGGCAGCCATGTATTTGTGGCTCGTTCTCGTGATGTTGATTTGCGCAGGACTGCAAACGCGGAAGGGCTATGTCGATACCAATCGTTTTGGGCAAACCGAGCATCTTCCTGTTGGATATTTCCTGCTTGTCAGCGGTCTTAGCGGCGCCGCGTTCGCGCTTGTTATTGCCGCAATGCGCTGTGTCGCTGAGGCGCAGATCGTACCGCTCGAAAGCGTCTTTTGGTTGGCGAACCTGGCCACGGGCGTGTTCTGCGGTGCGACGATTTTCGCGGCCACGTTTGCTGTCCTGTGTGCAACGTTTTTCACGGCGAAAAGACGCCGTGCCAAGCTCGAGGCAGAACTCGACTCCTCAGACGACATCTAATGCGCAATGGGCCGGCTCTGGGTATCCAGAACCAGCCCATTTTGATGTTCGATTAGCCGAGTCGGCGCCTCTCACAAAAGTAAGTAGGAGCTAGCGAGGCCTATCCGAATTGACCTCATTGGCGGTGTCGGTTTCGAGCGCCGTGCGGCGGGTGCTGTAGGCGACGAGGCCTGCGCCTGCCGCGGCGAGTGCTGCTGCGGCTGCCGTAAGGGGAGCGTTGACGTCGCCCGTGCCCGCAAGCGCGCCCGCTTTTCCGGAGCGCTTGTTATTGCCGTGGTCCTTGCCACTGCTGGAGCTGCTTCCGCCGGAGCCGCCGCCCTTGTCAGTACCGCCGCCACTTGAGCCGCCACCGCCGTCCGCCGTCATCGGTGCATCGTGAAGTCCTGTCGTATCCGCGCTGTCGTATACGCCGACCTGAACTTCTGAGCGTTCGCATGCCGCGTCGGGCACATGAAGCTCGTGCAGTACGGCACCCAGCGCCGAGTTTGCGCCCGGTCGAATTTCCTCGAGCGTTACGGGATCGAGCGCCACCAGATTACGCGCCTTCGCATACAGCGTTACGCGTTTGCCCACTTCGCCGCTCCAACTCTCGGGGATAGCGAAGCTCATGCGGAACTGTGCCGTGCAACCCGGTGCCAGCACGGCGTTGCCACTGTCGGCTACCAGCGGGTGCGTTGCAAAAGGTGTGCCCAGCGTTTCGAGCGCGTACTTCACGTGTGCCATGTCGTTGACCGAAGCGTCCTCGGCAAGCTCTGGATCGTAGATCGATGCCATGCGTGTGTTCGCTCCGAACCCGATGGATGCGCTGGAGAACGGCTGGCTGGAGCCCTCTCGGTACAGATCGATTGTGCCGGCGGTCAGCAAGGTGTTGCCGTCGTTTCGCACCGTGACCATGAAGGATTCGCCTGCTGCTCCGGGCACCACCGCGCCCGAGGTAGCGACCGCGCCCGTCGGAGTGGCACACGCCACCAAGGGCACTTCGATGCCGTGTAGTTCTGCCTCGCTCTTCTCCGCGCTCACAATGTGCGTGGCGAGCGCGGAGAGCATGCTCCCCGACGTCAAAAATGTCGTTATCTGATCGACGGGATGGTCCAGCTCGCACATCACGAACGGCTCCGTAAACAGATCGCCTGCCAAGGTGCTGGCGAAGATGCGGAAGTGCTTGCCCATCACTGCTACCGGGTTGCCTTCTTCGTCGTAGGTTTGCCCCACCTTGCCATCGGTGTTCTCTACATAGAGCACGCACCTGCCGTTGTTGCTTACGCTAAACGATGCCGGGCCACAGCCTGCGGCACCCACGGGCTGCGTTGCAAATGCCGATGCGCCTCGCGTCCAAGTAATATGCTGCAGTTGCTCGTTGACGGTAGCCAAAAAGCCCGTGTGCTGCGGCCACGGCACCGCGTGGGGTACTGTGGCATCTGGCGACATAACGCCCCAGCTCGCAATGGACTGGCCGATCACGGCGTACGATGCACAGCCACAACCGCCTGCGGTCTCGTATGCAATGGGCACCACCATTTTGCCGTTGATATTCTCGGGCGCGCCGAGCTCGATGCTCGACGGTGCCTGCGGAAAGCGGAGGACCTGACGGAACGTGAGACTGTCGCCCGAAACGTCCGACCACAGGGTAAAGCACTCCAGCGCAACCTCGGCCTCGCTGCCGAGCGTCTTTTCTGCGGTGGTTCCGCGGCGGTGGAGGTAGGCGCCCGACAGGCGCCCGTCGACAAGTGTCTTGCCCACCGTGATGCGTGGGCACTGCAGGCAATGGTAGCCATCCTCCTGAAGGCGGCCGCGCGAGATGCTGCGCCACGACGTGTGCGATATCACGCGAACTCCGTCGTTGCTTATGCGCAGGCGCACAACGGACAGTATGCCGGATGTGCTCGTCGTATCGAAAAGGGTGTTGTCGCCGTCGGGGCGCTCGCCCGAGACCAGCAGCACGTAAGCGTCCTGGTTTCCCCTCCCGTCCGTATATTCCACCACGTCGAAGTCGTAATCGTATATGCCGTCGCGCTCCACGTCGCCCTCGCCAAACCCAAGGGGGAAGTCCACGGGTGTGGGAGCGGACCACGTGCCGTTCGTCTTTGTATGCACCACCAGGCGCGAACGACCATTCTTGCCGTAGCGCACCGAGGCGATACGGAATAGGCACTCCACGCCGGCAATCATCGTTAGCTTCATGTGGGCTTCGCTGAGCACGCCAGCAAACAGCACGTTGTCGCTCGAGGGCTTGATGCCGCCACGCTCGTCCTCCGACACGCCGGCAGAATCGGCGTTCGGGTCGGCAACGGTGTTCGTTGCCTGACCGATGTAGGTGTACTCATACATCGGCGCGGCGTTTTCGTCGTTCTCTATCAGTGCATGGACGAAATGCTCGATCTGTCCCGTGTCGTCGCTTTCTGCATCCGCCTCGAGCTCAATGCGCGTGACCGCTTGATCCCAATCGCGCACGACAGGCGCGGCGTTTACGGCAGTGGCCTTAACCTCGGCGCGTGCGAGCAGTTCGGCGTTGGTGACGATGGTGGCCGATGCGATAAATTGCGGCACGCCGCCCGCCTCAATGTTGCCGGCCGAGCCGAAGCAGGCATCCAGCGTATAAGGCGTATCTCCACCCAATGCGAGCTCAGAGCGCTGGAGCACATACTGGTCGCCATTGTTCACCGACATATTCCACGAATCGATGAGTGTGGGCCACGACCCCGACCAAGCCTTGGTGGTCCACTTGAACATTACGAACTGGAGTATCACATCGACATCGACGTCTGCACCTACGCGCAGTCGCGGAAGCTGGTGTCCATCTGCCTTCTCGTACCCAATGAACAGCGTGAGGGATGCGGCGCCGCGCACGGCAGACGAAGCGACGCCTGCAACGCCGGCGCCAAAGGTGACGGCAAGCCCGATCTGGATGGTGAACGAGCCCGACGTGTTTGAATAGTCGAGCGAAATGTTTTTAAAAAACGCCGCGCCGCTGCCGTGCGTGTGGGCACCCACGGCGAGCGCTAGTTTTGCCAGCACCCAGGGGTTGACGTTTAGGAAAAATGGCACCGGTCCTAGGGTAAACTGCTCGGTCCAATTGAGGTCGGTTCTTACCTGGAAGAGGGCCTTAATATTGTCGTATGCGGGGTCGTTGTTGTTACCCCAGGTTTTGCCCACCCAATCGTAGGCGAGCGAGCCGTACAGCTGTGTGGCGATATCCATCGTGAACAGCGGCGTGCAATGGTGGCGAAGGAGCTTGGTGTTTCTTGGATCGGTGCCCGAACCGGCACTCATACTCTTGTACTGATTCCACTTCCCCGTCCATCTCGTCGAGGTAGCGGTTTGCCTGCTTGGCGCCCGACTCGCGCGGCGATTTCTTCCAGTATTCCGGATCAGGGTTGCCCGAATCGTTCATATAGCTGGCTGGTTTGTATCCTCCGCCAAACAGCACGTGTCCAGCAAACGAGAAATCGAAGAGGATTGGAAATGTGGGCATCCAACACGTGAACTTATTACCACCGATGCCGGGAAACGATGCGGGGAAATCAAACGGAGTGATCTCCTGGTCCATGGTGGTGGGAATGATGGTGGTCGAGCCTGATTCCGCCTTTGCGGCCGGCGCGGTGACAACGGCCATGGGGGAGGAGAGCGTGTAGGTTTTGCCCTGATAGTCGAGGACAAAGCGCAGCTTGCACCCTTCTTCCAGAAGGCCCGATGCCGCATCGAGGAGCTTGTCTTCGAGTGTGAACGTTGCCAGATTATTCGCACCCGATGCACTGGCCTTGATCTGGCCGATCTGTGTGACGGTTTCGGCTGAGCTGCCCGTGGCGGGCAATACCTTGTTGATGCACAGCGTTGCCTGTCCACCCTGTGGCAGATGTGCCTGCACGGTAAAGGAGTGCGTATCGGGCTGCCCGTTTGCCGTGTCGTCCTTCGGCAATGCCATGAACGTGGCTTCAGTGTACTGGATGTCCCATTCGTCGAATGTGAGCTGGCGGAAGTACGGCTCGCCGTCGGAAAGCGGACGCGTGGGCGCGGTTATGGCGGTGCCGCCCTGGATACGCGCAAGGGGAATCTCGACATCACGGTAGCCCGCCATGCTAATGGAGATGCCGCCGTTAAAGTCGTACGCGTCGAGAAGCGTTGCCTCGTCCACGTAGCCTTCCGAAAGCGGCGCGACCTCAAAGATGGCCGTGCCTTCTTCATCGGTAGTGGCGGTGAGCTGCTTGCCTGCGGCATAGCGCGATGTGAGCGTGACCTGGGCACCCGTGATGGGCGTATTCTTGTTGGCGACGTCGACCACGACCACACCAAACATGGTGCGCGAGAGAACGAGCACCTTGAAGGGGTCCTCTTCGTCGGCATAGGCCGCGGTGGGCGCGAACGGCAATATGAAGGCGTTTGCGCTTCCCGGCACGCGAGGCAACATAATGCTCGCTAGCGAGGACGCTCCAGCAACAAGTAACGAACGGCGATCAAGCATCTTGGGCTCCCATCCCGCAGGTATCGGTGGAAATAATCCATTTTTGCGAGAAGGCGCCTCGTGGCGGTAGTGCCGTTCGATGACCAAAATGTCCAATTTGAGCGCGCGAAAGCGTCAGACCCCTGGAGCGCTTTCGATACGACGGACAGTCTGGCCGCTAGCGCAACATGTGGGCGACCAGCTCGGCGCGTGTGCCGATGCCAAGCTTTGCGTATACGCCGGATAGGCGGTTTTTAACGGTGCCCGGCGATACTCCCATATGGCGTGCGATTTCGGCGTTGGTCCATCCGCGGCAGGCGAGCATGGCCATGGTGAATTCCGTGGTCGTTAGATCGTCGGCCACGTCCTCGCCCGAATCGGGGTTGTGGATGCGCCGCCAGCCGTAGCTGAAGCGGTACGTGATCTCGATGATGCGCGCGAAGTCGTCAGGGTATTGCGTTTTTAGGCACGCCTCGATGAGCCCCTGTAAAAGGCCGTGGTGCTCGCCAATGAGCTCGATAAGGCCGTCGGGGCACGCAATGTTCCAAGCGGCTCCGAAGTGCGTTTTTGCGGCGTCGATGTCCTTGAGGCTCATGCATGCCATAGAAGCCGACAAGTGCAGGAATAGCTCCGAGATGGGATAGCTTCCCTGTTTCATGATCAGGGCGTTTTCTGCCATGCCGAGACTGCGGCCATATTCGCCGCGCAGGTACAGGGCATGCGCCATCACGTAGCTGGCGAACAAGCGCAGACCTTCGGGCAGATGCGCCGCAAGCGGATAAAACTCTTCGGCGGAATACGGGGAAGGCAAGTGCAGCAGGACGCTCGGCGGCGGAGGCGAACAGGATATGCATGGTGCGGACGGCAGGCGATTCCTCGTCAGGTGGACGTATCGAGGATGCCCGCAAGGCAACGGCGGGCATCGGCGATACCGGGTTGAGCGACAGACTGGCATATCCGCAGATAAAGCATGCGGAATAGCGCAGTGCGGGGCGGTGGCGTCAAGATAGGGGCGTGCTGTCTCGGCGGCGAGCGTGGCCTGTCCGCGAAAGTACAGCGCTTCTGCCGTGGCGATGGTGCGTGAATCGGGGTCGGAAATGCCTGCAACCGCAGCGTCAATCTGGCCCGGCACAAAGGCAGTGCACATCAACGGCATGGGAATGCGCGGGTAGCCATCGCAGTCCATCTTCCATCTCCCAACAGCTGGCAACTATAGCGACAATTGTACTCCTGTTGCTCGGGACTGGAATTGTTGGGCATTGCCTACGATTATGTCGAACGCATAAAGGAAGAGTCTATTGGCGATGCTCTCAAGGTGGCTACCGAAGCCAAGCTGACCTCGATATTAGGAAAAATTGCCACCCCTGCAAAAAGCTCTGTCGCAGTGATGGGAAACGCATCTTCTGGGCATTCCGGCGTCTCCAGCTAGCGCTGGACTGCTGCTGTCGCCTGCGCGTTGGCGAGCGGGGCGTGGGGACCGTCCGGCGACCAGCGGTGACGGGCGAGCCCTGCCGCGTGCGTGGGCCTCCATCGGCGTAGACCCATGACCCCTATGGCATCGGAGAAGTCCACCATCGCGTCCAGGACCTTACCGTCCGGCACGCCCAGCCTAGCGGCTCCCTTGAACCCAAGGTTGAAGGGGGGTGTTGTACAGGGCATATGGGGCCGAGTGGAAGTGGATCAAAAGAGCGTTACTTGACGTTTCATGCATAATGCCAACCGCCCCGCGATATCACGTTCGCAGCGCGCAGGGGCCGGAGAATCTTCGCGATGAGAGTTGACGTCTAATACCTTGCATCGTATAGTGTGTATAGCATAGTATATGACGAGAGGAGGTGTGCGGATGGAGGCACAGATGAAGCGCGGCTTCCTGGAGGCCTGCGTGCTCGCGGCCGTCTCCGGCGAGGAGTCCTACGGCTACCAGATTGTGAAGGACGTACCGGCGAGCATGGGGCTCACGGAGTCGACGCTCTACCCGCTGCTCAAGCGCCTGGAGAAGGCCGAATGCATCACGGCGCGCTCCGCCGAGCACAACGGGCGGCTGCGCCGGTACTACCGCATCACGGACGACGGGCGAGCGCGCATCGAGGAGTTCCTGGCCGAGTGGCCGTCCGTACGGGAGATTTACGCATACGTTGAGGAGGCGCACCATGACGCGCGATGAGTTCTTGAACCGGCTGGGCGAGCTTCTGGCCTGCCTGCCGGCAGATCAGGTAAAGGAAACGCAGGAGTTCTACGCGGAGGCCATCGCCGACCGTATGGAGGACGGCATGACGGAGGCCGAGGCTGTGGCCGCCATGGGCACGCCCGGCGAGGTGGCGGAGGCCACGCTCGACGACCTGCCCGCCGTGCCGCGCGCAATCGCGAGGACGCGCCGGCGCAGCACCGCGCTGCTGTGGGTGCTGGCCATCGTGGGCTCCCCGGTGTGGGTGCCGCTGCTCGCCGCCTTCGCCGCCGTGGCCGTCACGGTCTATATCTGCATCTGGGTGCTGGCGCTCTGCGTGTGGATCGTCGCGGCGGCACTCGGGGGCGCGGGCATAGTTGGGCTCCTGCTTGCCGTAAGCGGCGTCACCATCGGCCACTTCCCGTACGCCCTCGCCTCGGCGGGCGTGGGGCTCGGCCTCGTCGGCGTGGCTCTCTTCGTTGGTGCTGGCGCTTGGGCCGCCTCAAAACAAATTGCGCGCCTCTCGGCGCTCTGGGCGAGGAAGGCCGCCTCGCCCTTCTGGAAGAACAGGGGCGAGAAAGGCGGCGCTGCCGCGCACCTCGCAGCGTAGAAAGGAGTGAGTACCATGACCAGCGCGAAGAAGATCTACCTCGCCGTGGCGGGCGGGCTCGTTGCCGCGGGTGTTGTCCTCGCGGGCATTGGCTTTATCGCTTCGGGCTTCGACCCGGCCGTGTTCACAACCCACATCGACACGCGCGACAGCACCATCGTGCTCGGCGGCGTCGAGGTGGACGAACACGAGAGTATCCCGTTCATCAGCCAGCTCGCCAATCTGGGCGAGATCGACACCTCCGGCGTCGCGGATCCCGTCGCGCCCTAGGCGCAGCGAGCCCGGGCGCTCTGCCCGCCAAGCTGCGTAAGCCGGCGAAACCCGAACCTCAACCTCTACGCAACTGGCCCCAAGCCTGCGCCGATTCGCTCTCAGCGCCGCGCGGGGGCCCGTGACGCATGCCCAAAAAGGTACGAGGAGAAAGGAACGCGATGACGACAACCACGCCCTTCCGCCTTCACGGGGTCACGCAGGACCGGAAGCGACTGGGCCGTGCGGTGGGGCTGTGCTTGGATTGGCTACACTGATATGGACAGTTCCGTG
>ENA-OQKL01000167-OQKL01000167.1-human-gut-metagenome-genome-assembly--contig:-NODE-167-length-23147-cov-4.147828_pt1 | contig 23147 bp, 19 predicted proteins | sample MGYA00242779_ERZ504800 | MGnify/ENA primary metagenome ERZ504800 (study PRJEB26092, sample SAMD00036410) | human gut metagenome | host: Homo sapiens | study: EMG produced TPA metagenomics assembly of... | reverse complement strand
AAACATTCAATATTTACAGCATAATTTTCATCTTCATAATGTTGATAAAAGTTACTCTGTGCATTGTTTCACTGCTCAGAATAAGGGCAATTAACAACGCTGACGAATAGTATTACATATAAACAAGACAGTTTACGGCTGTCTTGTTTTGTTATTTATTAAAATTCCTTCATTGTATAACCCTTTCCCTACAAAATCTACAGGGATAGTTGCTGTGAACATTGACATATGCTGTGAACATTGACATATATTGCTGATTTGGTATTCAAAATTTGATATTGCTAATTTGGAATTATAATGGTATAATTCGTGTAGATATTGCGGAGGTGTTGTCGTGAAAAAATTTGTATCGTTTTTGCTTGCTCTTATGATGATTTTCTGGAGCAGTACCCTTGCTTTTGCAACTGACAAAACAGACACACAAGTCAACTCCACATCCGATGAATCGGACGGCGGTTCAATGCCTACGGATTTTGCGATAATTCTTCTGCTTATCGCCGGCGGTACAGCAGTCGCAAGTTTTAAACGCCATAGAAATGACCGTAACGATTACGACGAACCCGATGATGACACGGAAGAAGAAATTTGATTTTACATTATTAAAAACAACAAAGCCGACAGAATACAATCGCTGTATCTGTCGGCTTATTATTATGCTTAAAAACTAATTCATATTATTGTTTAATTCGTTTGAAGAATTTATTATCTCTCTGATTTCATTTTCGGCTTGTCTGACTTCTTCTAAAAATGCTCTTGATGAAACACGCAACGCACCGTTGCCCAGAATTATCATCTGTTCGAGTGCGTCGGATGTTACAACACGCACCTTGTTGGTTTTGGCAAGCTTGTGAGAGGTTTTCTCAATAAACATATCGGCGGTTTCTGCCTCTTTGGTATATACAATGCTGATATTATTCACGGTTTCAACCTCTCTGTGTTCGCCCTTTACCTTGTACGCATCAAACACGAGAATAAGGTTGCACTTGCTGTAGCCCTGATAGTTGCAGAGAATGTTTATCAGAGCGTGTCTTGCCCCGTCAAGACTTCTTTCGGAAAGCTCTTTGAGGTGTTCCCACGCAAAAATAACATTGTAGCCGTCAACAAGCAGATACTCCGTGCCGTCATACACGGGGGATTTTTTATACTTTTCAGCCGCCTTGTCAATAGATGAAACCGCCTTGACATGACGCTTTTCGGGAGCGTGTTTTCTGCGTGTCACAGGACCGTAGGTCTGTTCAAAAATCTGCATAAGCTCCTTGTCGAGAGCAAAAATATCGTCCTGAGTTTTGCACTTTGCAAAAGCGTTTTCGCTGTTTGTGCCGATTTCATCGTCTTTCGGAGCATCGAGAACACTCGGCAGATGCATATGCTCGCCGACCTCATTCCACGGCACATTGTAGCCTGCTCCGTGAGAACAGAACACAGAACCGCATGGATTGTCAACATCGGCATCGCAATCGTAGCCGATTTGTGCAATAACTTCATCGCTGTTGTGACACGGCTCATAGCCTTTAAGACTGCACGAAAGTCTGCCTCTGCCGTGAGTGTACTGCATAACTTCTTTTGTGTAGTTGCCCATTTCGGACACGGGTGCAGTACCTGTGAGAACGGAATTTTCTCCCTTGGCTTCGGGAGAATTGAAAGTACCGCTCATCCGCTGAATATCTGACATTGCCCGTCCCACATTTTCGTTAGGCACTTCAAGCGTAAAATCATAAACAGGCTCAAGCAGAATGCTCTTTGCACAACGCAGTCCCTGTCTTACGGCACGGTAGGTTGCCTGTCTGAAATCTCCGCCCTCGGTATGCTTTGCGTGAGCTTTTCCCGAAACAAGCGTGATTTCAATATCTGTAATCGGCGAGCCTGTCAGCACACCGAGATGTGTTTTTTCACAGAGGTGAGTAAGAATCAGCCTTTGCCAGTTGCGGTCGAGCAAGTCCTCTTTGCAACGGGAATTTATTGTAATTCCGCTGCCACGCTTTGCAGGTTTCAAAAGGAGATGAACCTCTGCATAGTGTCTTAACGGCTCAAAATGACCGACACCCTCAACCGTATTTTCGATAGTTTCTTTATAGATTATACTGCCTGTACTGAACGATACATTCATACCGAAACGCTCTTTTATTATGCACCTAAGCACCTCAAGCTGAATTTCACCCATAAGGCGGATGTGGATTTCACCGAGTCTGCTGTTCCACACAACATTTAGCTGAGGATCTTCGTTTTCAAGCGTTTTCAGCTTTGTGAGAGCCGTGTGGGCGTCTGTCCCGTCCTCTAATTCAACCTTGTAAGTAAGGACAGGTTCGAGTACGGGAACTCCGGAATTTTTCTCAACACCCAAGCCGTCACCCGATGAAGTGAATGTTATTCCCGTTACCGCACAAACGGTTCCTGCAACAGCCTCCTCAACGGCTGTGAATTTTTCACCCGAATAAATTCTTATTCTGTTTACCTTTTCGGCATTGGTATTTTTTTCGCTTTGGAGAATTTCACGCACTTTAAGACTTCCGCCTGTAATTTTCATAAATGTAAGGCGGTTGCCCTGATTGTCCTCTGCAATTTTATAGACCTTTGCACCGAACTCAGCACCGTAAGAGGGCATAACCGTGTATTCGTCAAGCAGATTCAAAAATGCCTTTACACCGTCAAGTTTGAGTGCCGAACCGAACATACACGGAAAGATTTTGCGTTCCTTAATCGCACCTGTTATGTCGGTCTTTTCGACGGAATCTGTTTCATAATATTTTTCAAGAATTTTTTCATCACATACGGCAACACTTTCACGAAAGCCGTCGGAGTTCGGATAGGTAAAATCAACGCAGTTTTCGTCAAGCCCTGTACGCAGCTGTGCCATAACGGAAAGCTTGTCCGCACCGTCAAGATCCATTTTGTTGACGAAGATAAAACACGGCACATCGTACTTTTTGAGCAGTTTCCAAAGTGTGCAGGTGTGACTCTGAACACCGTCAGTTCCGCTGATTACAAGAATTGCGTAGTCAAGCACCTGAAGTGTACGCTCTGCTTCTGCCGAAAAATCAACATGACCGGGTGTGTCAAGCAGAGTAAATTCCGTGTTGTTATACTTCATAACCGCCTGTTTTGAAAAAATTGTAATTCCACGGTCACGCTCAAGCGAAAAAGTGTCGAGAAACGAATCCCTGTGGTCAACCCGACCAAGCTTTGTTATGTTGCCGGAGGAGTACATCAGCGCCTCTGAAAGCGTAGTCTTTCCCGAATCGACATGAGCCAGAATACCGACTGCAATTTTTTTCATCTTATCACCATACCCGAAAATTTATATATTTCTTTTAGAGAATTGTTTCCATACCGATTTTTTGAACCTTAAAACCGATACGCTCGTAAAATTTCATTGCACCGTCATTGCCTGCCCACACATTTAGTGTAACATTATAACAACCGCTTTTTCGGGCAAAATCAATAACATGGTTATACAGCTTTGTTCCTATATGCATCCCTCTTGTATCCTCGTCAACACACAAATCATCAATATACAGGGTTTTTATATTTGTGACCGACTTGCTTTCAAGATCCTGCTTGAAAATACAAAAAGCATATCCTTTTACTTTTCCGTTATGTTCTGCAACAAAAATCGGCTTTTGCTCATCAACAATTATTCGCTCAAGCTCCTCGTCTGTGTATTTCTTCTCACCGACTGTAAAAAGGTCGGGGCGGATATCGCTGTGAATCTTGTGAACCTCAAAAAGGAGCTTGTCAAGCTGCGGTATGTCTTTAAATTTTGCCCGTCTTATTGTTACTTCACACATAATTTCATCTTCCAATCATATAAAAAATACCTTGTGCAATTTCGTTTTGCCGAAACCTTCGATATTTATTTTACCACATTAAAAAATTAATGTAAACAAAGCAAAAGGCTTGCGACCAAAATTGACCGCAAACCTTTTCGGGAGTAAATATGAACGAAAGTAATTATCAGTTTTATGTTGTTATATAAGATTATTGTAAAGCTCTTAAATTTCTTCAACACTTGCAGAATAAATCTATTTGCCTTATTATACACCTGTATATCTGAAATTTCAAGAACCATTTTAACATTTCTATGTCTTTTGCTGTCATTTGCATTAAAAACTTGTACTTTGCAAAAAGAATGGTATAATATAATCAGAATAAAATTTACATAACCAAGGAGTTGACATATATGTATGAAGAAATTTATGCTCAGGCAAAACAGGCTTGTAATGAGCTTTGCGATGTTGCCAAGCTTAAAGAGGGCAGTATTGTTGTAATCGGCTGTTCTTCAAGCGAGGTTGCAGGCGGAACTATCGGACACAATTCAAGTCTTGAAACCGCTCAGGCTGTTTTCAAGGGTATATACGAAGTGCTTTGCGAAAGAAAAATTTACCTTGCCGCACAATGCTGTGAACACCTCAATCGTGCAATCATCGTTGAGCGAGAGGCTGTTCCGAACGCTGAAATCGTGAATGTTGTTCCACAGCCAAAGGCAGGCGGTTCTTTTGCCACAACAGCATACAAAACATTCAAAGATCCCGTTGCGCTTGAAGAAATCAAGGCTGACGCAGGTCTTGACATCGGCGGAACACTTATCGGCATGCACCTTAAAAGAGTTGCCGTACCCGTAAGACTCGGCATTGACCATATCGGACAGGCAATTCTGCTTGCCGCAAGAACCCGTCCTAAATTCATCGGCGGTTGCCGTGCCGTTTATGACGACAGCTTTTAATTTTATTACAATTGACTGGCGGCAGTTTTCGGACTGTCGCCTGTTTTTTATTACTGCTTATTAAAATTTCAACATATTACCTTGTTTTCCGCAAATTTGCGACATACAATATCAAAGAAAAGTTTGCATTTTTCACTAACTGTGGTATAATCTAATGAGATAATTTTTTTCTGGAGGTACTATGAGCGGTATAATTGTTTCTGTTATTGTCCCCTTTCTTGAGAGCAATAACAAATTAATAGATACTCTGTCATCAATATCCGAGCAAAAGAATATTAATCAAGAGAACATTGAAGTGCTTATTGTTGACGCAACAGACAAAACTTCAGGCAAAATTGCAAACGGCAATATGTCAATGTGCAAGGTGATTTATGCAAAGTCGGTTAAAAGCTTTGCCGATGCCTGCAACCTTGCTGCGTCAAAAGCAACAGGCAAATATATCACGGTGTGCAATTGCGGCGACACTTTCAGCTATAACTATTTTGAAAGCTGCATTAAGGTGTTCAATAAAAAGGAAAAAATTCCTTTTGTTGCCGGTCACAGATTTTGCGTAAACCCTGTTTTCAGAGAGAAAAAGGAATTCAGACTTAACAAAGGGCAGCTTGAATCAAGCGTTGTCAACCTTTTTGATAATCCCAACCTCATCAATCTTGAGCTTACGGGTACTTTTTACAGAACTGAAATTTTCAAATCATACAAAATGAACAACAAGCTCAAGTACGAAAGTGCAGACGATTTTGCACTCAGAATTCAGCTTGATTATCCGGAGTATGTATATCTTGATGAGATTGAATTTGACTACTTTATGCCTGTAAGCGATGACTTTATGTACTATGTTCCCACAAACTACAAGGACTGGTACACAGATTCGCTTAACAACTTCTTAAAGCCTCTCATCAATGACAGCAAGGACAGGGACGGAAATATTCCGCTGTTTATTCAGTTCTATATTGTTTTCAATATTACAACAAAGTTCCTCGCAAATATGAACAACCGCAACAAGCGTAATATGAACGATGAAGAGCTTGCAGTTTTCTTTGAAACAGCAAGAGAATGTTTTAAGTTTGCAAATGACGGTTTTGTTCTTAACAAAGACAAGTATGTTTCTCTCGGCTACAGTGAGGAAGCCGCCGAGATGTTCTATATGATAAAGCACAATTGTGTTTTCAAGGATATGCCTTTTGAATATTCCGAGGGCAAAAAAGAGGTTTACCTCAACTGCAACAATATCTATATTTCTAAGCTTACAGACCAGAGAGTCGGTATGCATGTTATGGACTACCGTGACGGCAAGCTTGTTATTGACGGCTCGTTCAGACAGGTTTTTGACCTTGAAGATTTTGAGCTTTATGTTCAATTTGGCGACAAAAGACAGGTTCTTACAAACACAGACCGCTATTCTCTGACAAAATATTTCGGCATCAGTGCGTACAAGAAATTCACCTTCCACCTTGAGCTTGAGCTTGATCCCGAAAAGCCTCAGCAAACGGTTGCATTCTTTGCAAGATACAAGGATTCAATTATTCCGCTCAAGCTTTCATTCCTGCACCATTGGTCTAAGTTTACAATCAAGCCAAAGAACTCCTACTGGAGATTCAACAAGTATGTTGCCTATATTGACAACTCAAGCACAATTGTAATCTGCCATGCATCTGCTATGGATACATTCAAGAGAGAACTCAAGTTCCTCCCCTATGTTTTCATGGAGAGTAAACGCAGCTTCATTACAAGAATTCAGTATTGGCTTACAAGACCTTTCTTCAAGAACAAGAAAATCTGGCTCATGTACGATAAGCTGTACAAGGGCGGTGACAGCTGTGAATATCTTTACAGATATTGTGCAGACAAAAAGGACGGCATTTCAAGATACTATATCATTGATAAAAACACTTCCGATTACAAGCGACTAAAGGCTGACGGACTCAAACCTGTCAAGAACCGTTCATTCAAGCACAAAATGCTGTTTCTCAATACCGATATTGCGCTCATTACAAACTCAAATGTATTCCCGTTCAACGGCTACAGTATGGATCGTTCAAGATTCATCAGAGGTTTGTGCAACTTCCCTTCAATGTGCTTACAGCACGGACTTTCGGTTCAGAAGTGTGCAATGGCTCAGCAGAGAATTGTTGACAACACACAGATGTACTTCCTTGCGTCAAAGTATGAGTACAAGAACCTGAGCAACCATGTTTACAACTATCAGGATTTTGACATTCTCAAGATGACAGGCATCGGCAGATATGACGGACTTATCAATAACGATAAAAAGCAGATTCTGCTTTCACCCACCTGGCGTATGTACAATGCAATGCCTGTTACAACAAGCGAGGGTGAACAGAGAGCTTACAATCCCGAATTCAAGCACACAACCTATTATAAAATCTACAATGACCTTATCAATAATAAAAAGTTGATTGATACGGCAAAGCGTACAGGCTACAAGATTAAGTATGTTCTTCATCCGATTTTAAGCTCACAGGTTAACGACTTTATCCCCGATCCGTATGTTGAGGTTGTTTCGTCGGTTGGCGATTTCAACTACGAAACAGCTTTTCAGGAGTCAAGCCTTATGGTAACAGACTATTCGGGCGTTCAGTTTGACTTTGCTTATATGAAAAAACCGCTTGTATATTTTCATCCGTCACAGCTTCCTGCGCACTATGATGACGGCGGATTCTTCTATGATACAATGGGATTCGGAGAAATTTGTACCGAAAGCGACCAGCTTGTTGACCTGCTCTGCGAGTATATGGAAAACGGCTGTAAAATGAAACCAAAGTATGTTGAAAGAGTTGAAGATTTCTATCAGTTTGACGATCACAACAACTGTGAAAGAATTTACAACGAAATCATCAAGTATCAGCAACAGGTTAACAAAGACAAATTAAAATAATATTTAAGCGGTCAGTTTTTTTGCTGACCGTTTTTGTTTTGCCAATACTCCTCAAACTCAATATACTTTTATTGTTTTTTGTACATATGTACAAATTTTGTATATATTGTTTAAAAATTACTTGTTTTTTCTCTTGAAATACTACACCGCATAAATTGTTATAACAGGCAAATTATGGTATAATTGGTATTCGTAGCAATGTTGCAAATTTTACGAAAATTGTTAAGAAAACGAAGTTCCTGTCAGAAATTGACAGACACAAATCCCGTACTTTTTGGGATTTCCGTTTACGGAGGATTTAAAAATGAGCAAAATCAAACGACAGTCCGGTATTGAGTTGCTGCGAATTATTGCAATGATACAGATAATTTTTTTGCATGCGTATCAGTACGGATTACTTCATGACGCATCAAAGGCCGCAGGCGATATTGACGGTATATTGGTGACATTTGTATGGTCATTATGCAGAACCCCTGTTGATGTGTTTATTATGATAAGCGGCTACTTCATGATAACCTCGCAGTTTGATATAAAAAGACCATACGGCGTGGCGGAAAAATCTACGGTGCAATGATTTTTTACTCGATTATACTTTCGATAATTTTCTTCATAAGCGATCCGTCGCTCATAAATATAAATTCAGTTATAAAGGCGTTCACTCCGCTAATGTCACGAACTTGGTATTTTCTGAGCAATTATTTGATTATTCTTCTGCTCAGCCCATTTCTCAACAAAATGCTTGCGTCACTTTCTAAAAAACATTACCTCTACTTTATGGGAATTGTTTTTGTGGCAGTAAGTCTATGGTCAACGCTTGCGGAAATTCACGGAATAAACAATGTGATCAGCGTCAACAAAATACTTGATCCTTATATGGGCAAGAGTCTTGGCGGATTCCTTTTGATGTACATAATCGGCGGTTATCTGAGGTTGTTTGTAAAGCAGAAACCGCTTGAGGAAAGAAAACCGAATTTCCGCTATCTCGGCATTTTCGTCGGCCTTTGCGTATTAGATTTTGTATTGGCATCTGTTTTTCCACAGTACAAGCCGGCATTCGGTATGTTCAACAACCCGATTGTCCTCGCCGAATCGGCGATGTTGGTTCTCTTTTTCAGAGATTTCAATTTCAGCTCAAAATTTGTCAATACAGTAGCCGGCACAACGCTCGGTATATATGCAATCCACGAAAATCCGTATGTTCGTGATTGTCTGTGGAATGTTGCAAACTTCAGCAATAAGCACCTCTATGACACCCTGATTTACATTCCGATTGTAATTATAACAATCCTCCTCATATTCGCAGGCTGTTGCGTAATTGAGCTTTTAAGACTTAAACTCTTCGAATTTGTCGGCAATAAAATCAACGCCCGCAAATCCATAACATCCGGCAACCACTGTACAAAATAATATATCTTATAAAAAACAACACCGACAGATAAAGCCAAAAGCTAACCTGTCGGTGTTTTTATTATTCAAAATATTTTCCGCTGCCCTTCATTTCTGTTTTAATGAAGTGCGACATAATTTTGCCGAGATATTTTTTCATCATTTTGTTATAGCTTTCGGGATTGACTTCACCGCCGTATGCCATAACATCAAATGTTATTTTCGCCTCAACAATCTTTGCATTCAGCCTTAAAAATCCGCAACGCTGATAGAATTTATAACGGCTCATTCGCTGTTTTTGATTGGGAGCATTTTCTTCTTCAAGCTGTTCAATTGCAAGAAAAATTTTTTTGCCATTATACAAATTTTTAAATTCATCAAGCACGGCGACTCCGATTCCGTGTCCCCTCTCCTTTTCGGAAATTGCATAGTAGTACACATAGACAACTTCACCGTCCGTGATTGCATAGATAAGTCCAATCCACTTTTCTTCATCATAAATTGCGTAGAAATCTGCACCGTCATTCTTTGATTTTTTCATCAAAAGCCAAAACGGTACTCTCTCAACGGCAGGAAATGCGGAAATGTATAATTCTTTTACAGATTTATAATCATCAAGTTGTTTTGCGACTTTTTTAAAGCAAATCATAAAAATCCCTTTCGTTACTATAATCACAGGGAATATTGTACCACATAAAGGATTAATTTGCCACAACAGTTTTCGTCTTTGAAAGTTTTCTTATTTTAACATAGTAAACCGCAATCATAAGGAGCATACTTCCTGTCCATGCGGCAGGACCGGCAACACAGATTGATGCGTAACCTATTACAGAACTGAAAATGACGGGCGTCATAATTCGCATAACAACTTCGATAAGCGAACCAATCATAGGCACAATGCCGTTTTTAAAGTCCCTGAATTGTTCCACGGTATATAAACAGCATTGCAAGCGACCACTCAAACGGGCAGTTCCAGAAGATAAACTGAACGGAATAATCAATAGTCTGCTGTGAGCTTCCGCTTGTGAAGATTCCTGTTATCGGCTGAGCAAAAATCATTGAAACCGCACCTATTACAATTGAATATGCAATGCAAATTAACAGGCAGAAATTGACGCCTTTTTTTGATTCTGTCATATCTTCCTGCGCCCTCGTTCTGACCTGCAAATGTTGCGATAACCGTACTCATTGAGTTCATCGGATTCTGGATGAGGAGCTGAACACGGTTGCCGATTGTGTAGGCGGCAACGGCATATGAACCGAACTGATTTACGAAATACTGCAAAACCATCATTCCGATTGAAATTACTGAGTTTTGAAGTCCCATCGGGAAACCGACTTTTAGCTCGTCCCGTACAGTTGAAGTCAAATTTTTAAAGCTGTTTCTGTTCGGCAAAAGCATTTTCACCTTGAAAAAAATGTACACGCAACAGAGAACCGCCGACACAAGCTGAGAGATTACCGTTGCAATTGCCGCACCCGAAACATCCCACCTGAACACTACGATAAATAACAGGTCAAGTCCCACATTCATTACGGATGAAAAGAGCAACAGATAAAGCGGAGTTTTGCTGTCACCAACCGAACGCAGAAGTGATGCCGTAAGGTTGTAGAGCATGGTTGCGGGGATTCCGAGGTAAATTATTGTAAGATATCTGCTTGCATAATCGAATGTATCCGAGGTTGTTCCGAGCATTGTAAGCAGCGGATTAACAAGAAGTACAAATGAAACAGTAAGCACAACAGCCGACACAACGCCAATTATTATGTGGGCGGCAACGCTCTTTTTCACCCGTTCCATATCGTTTGCACCGAAATGCTGTGAAGTGATTACCGAACAGCCGGCGGAAAGTCCTATGAAAAATCCGAGTGCAAAAAAGTTGAGCGAACTCGTTGAACCGACAGCCGCAAGCTTGATTTCACCGAGAGTCTGACCGACAATCAGCGTATCGACAACATTGTAAAGCTCCTGTAAAAGGTTGCCGATTATTACGGGAATTGCAAAAAATAAATCTGACTTGAAATTTTTCCCTGAGTCAGATTTCTAACAGATTTTGAACCATTCATAACATTCACACTTCTTATCAAAAATTTTTATGTTTTTAATATCTTTTTCGTTTAAATATAAGTCCATATCAACGCTATGCTTTGCCTGACGATGCGGCATTTCTGCACTTGATTATAGCACAGCGATTTGTGAATGTAAATGTATAGGAATGACGAAATAAGACGCTTTTGTTTTGAAAAAACTTTTACACAATGCACAGTATTGATTTTGTCCTATTTTATTACAGCATAATTTTATAACCAAATAATAAGTATTTCACATTATCCGATTATTATTGACTGTTTTAAGAATACAACCATTTTGATAAAAATTTGCAAATTGTCAATATTTTGTTATTCTGAGTTTTCAGCAAAAACAAAACAGAGCCGTAAAAACGACTCTGCCTTGTAACATTAGAGAAAATATTTATGAAAACAAACTGTCTTATTAATCAATCTTTTTTAACATTGAAAGCGTCCATACCGGGATAAACTGCGCTGTCACCGAGGAGTTCTTCAATTCTGAGAAGCTGATTGTACTTCGCAACACGCTCTGAACGGCTCGGAGCACCTGTCTTAATCTGGCAAGTGTTAAGAGCAACTGCGAGGTCGGCAATTGTTGTATCTGCCGTTTCACCGCTACGATGTGAAGAAATTGCTGTGTAACCGGCTTTGTGAGCCATTTTGATAGCCTCAAGAGTTTCCGAAACCGAACCAATCTGGTTAAGCTTGATAAGAATTGAGTTACCGCAGCCAAGCTTGATACCCTTTGCAAGTCTTTCTGTGTTTGTAACAAAGAGGTCATCGCCGACAAGCTGAACCTTGTCACCGAGTTCATTTGTAAGCTGCTGCCAGCCTTCCCAGTCCTCCTCGTCAAGAGCGTCTTCGATTGAGATAATTGGGTACTTTTCAACAAGCTTTTTCCAATGCTCAATAAGTTCTGCCGATGTGAACTTTGTGCCGGCCTTTGGAAGAACATATTCGCCCTTCTTCTCGCCCTTCCATTCCGATGATGCGGCGTCCATAGCGATCATAAAGTCCTTGCCCGGCTCATAGCCGGCATTCTTAACAGCCTCAAGAATATACTGAATAGCCTCCTCATTACTTGCAAGGTTCGGAGCAAAACCGCCTTCGTCACCTACTGATGTTGCAAGTCCCTTTGATTTGAGGAGAGAAGCAAGTGCGTGAAAAACTTCTGCACACCAGCGCAGACATTCCTTGAATGACGGTGCGCCTACAGGCATAATCATAAATTCCTGAACATCAACTGTGTTTGCGGCATGAGCACCGCCGTTGAGGATGTTCATCATAGGAACAGGGAGTCTGTTGCCCGAGATACCGCCGAGGAATCTGTAAAGCGGAATATCGAGTGCTGTTGCGGCTGCTCGTGCTGTTGCAATTGAAACGGCAAGAATTGCGTTAGCGCCAAGCTTTGACTTGTCCTTTGTGCCGTCAGCCTCAATCATAGCCTTGTCAACTGCATAAATGTCTGACGCATCCATACCTGCAACTGTATCATTAATTACTGTGTTAATATTTTCAACTGCTTTTGAAACACCCTTGCCGAGATATCTTGACTTGTCGCCGTCACGGAGTTCAAGTGCCTCAAATTCGCCTGTTGACGCACCGCTTGGGGCAGTACCCCTTGCAACAGTACCGTCAACGAGTGTTACCTCTGCCTCAACTGTCGGATTGCCACGGGAGTCAAGAATTTCTCTGCCGACTACTTTTTCAATTTCCAAATAAGTCATTATAATTCTCCTAACTTTTTTCTTGCAGACAACCCTCTCGGGAGGTAAGCACATCCTCCCGAGTAAAGGCTTTCGGTACCCGCAAGGGAAGTCCACATGATTTATTCAAAAGAGTTAGCCTCTGCTAACTGAGTATTATTATATACCACTCAACAAAGAAAATCAAGAGAAATTTTTATTTTTTCTGCAATATTCGTCAGAGATATTTTAAAGCTATTTAAAAATGTTTTTAAATAGTTCTTGACTTTTCGGTAAATCAGGCTATAATAAAGCTACAAGCTATTTAAAATAGTTTTTTTAAATAGCTGTGATAGGACTTTGTGAGGAGGTATCTGCTTGTCACTGAACGGTACACTTAAAGCGCTTTCAGATCCGATAAGAAGAAATATTCTGACAATGCTGAAAGGCAAGAAAATGATTGCAGGCGACATTGCCGAAGAACTTGGAATTTCACCTGCATCGCTTTCATATCACCTCAATCTGTTGAAGAAAAACGACCTGGTGATTGAATCAAAAGAAAAAAATTATGTTTATTATGAGCTTAACACAACCCTGTTTGACGAACTCATAATGTGGCTTAAACAATTTTAGGAGTTGATTTTATGAAAAAGCTGAATAAAATTATGCTTGCACTTTCCATATTGCCCACTTTGCTTACTTCCGTATTTTTATTCTTTATGAATGACACCGTTCCCATGCACTACAACGCAAGCGGTGCTGTTGACCGTTACGGTTCAAAATACGAAACTTCATTTTCCCTGCAATCATTCTGTTTATGTATGCATTTTACATGGTGTATACCAAGATATATACTAAATACAGCACAAACAGCGTTGAAAAGATAAATAACAATGTAAAAATCACTGCGATACTTGTGACATCAATCATTGCGGCTTTCAATATTCTTCAATTGATGTTTCTTATTCTGGCAATTTTAAAGCCCGACAGCACAACTTTTACAGATAATGTGCCGTTCATTATAAATACGGTTATGGGTTTAATGTTGATTATTGCAGGCAACTTTCTTCCGAAAACAAAACGAAATTCGTTTATCGGAGTAAAAACATCATGGACTCAAAGCAGTGACTTGGCGTGGTATGAATCAAACCGAGCCGGCGGAATTGCTTTTGTAGTTACCGGAATTTTGACAATCATTGAAAGCTCATTCATAAAGGGAATCAATTCAACAATTATTATGGTTGCAATTCTTCTGATAAGCATTGCCGTTGCCTACATCTATGCGTATGTAAAAGTAAAAAAACTCCTCTTAATCAAGCACAAAACCGCTGTCGGGATTAAACCTGACAGCGGTTGTTTTTTGAAATATTTACTTATAAATATTCATTAAAATTACTGCTCTGCTTTTTCAGGGAGCGACAAAGCTTTGCCTTTATCATTTTTCTTTGTCAGCGGAGTCATACTCTTTGCACAAATCATCATAGTTGACGCATTATGCAAAAATGCCGAAACCGACGGCTGAATAACTCCCATAAAGCCTGAAAGCAAAAGTGCCGAATTGAAAGCAATTATAAAACGATAGTTTTTGTTGATTCGTTTCATAAGGTCTTTGCTCAACTTGCGAACACGCACAAGCGAACGCAAATCAGAGCCTTTTATGGTAATATCCGCAGTTTCACGGGCAATGTCGGACGCATCGTTCATTGCAACCGAAACATTTGCGGCGGCAAGTGCCGGAGTATCGTTGATACCGTCACCGACCATAATTACCTTCTGACCGTTCTGCTTCATTTCTTCAACATATCTGTGCTTGTCCTCGGGGAGAACCTGACACTTATAGTCGGTAATTCCGAGCATTGCGGCAGTCGCCTTTGCGGCTCTGTAGCTGTCGCCCGTGAGCATAACAACATTCTTTATGCCCTGTTTTTTGAGCATATCAATTGCCTGTTTTGCTTCTTTTCGAGGCGGATCGCTGATGCACAATGCACCCGAAAGTTCACCGCCAATTGCAAGGTAAAGCACGGAACATGAGCCGGACTTTTCGTCAATAATATTCTGCTGTTCCTTTGTAACGGTAACATTTTCGTCCTCAACAACAAAATGCTTACTGCCGATTATTGCACGCTTACCGTGAAGTGTTGTTGCAATACCGTGGGCAACAACATACTCAACCTCTGTATGCTCCTCGGAGTGAGAAATTCCTCGTTTTTCAGCACCGATTACAACGGCATTTGCTACGCTGTGCGGAAAATGCTCCTCAAGACAGGCTGAGATTCTGAGAACCTCGTCCTCGGTATAATCGCCGAATGCAACAACCTTTTCAAGAACAGGCTCTGCGTTTGTGAGCGTACCTGTCTTATCAAACACGATTGTGTCAGCGTTTGCAAAAGCCTCAAGATACTTTCCGCCCTTGATTGTAATATCGTTGTCAGCCGCCTCTTTGACAGCCGAAATTACGGCAATAGGGGTTGACAGCTTGATTGCACAGGAGTAGTCAACCATAAGAAGTGAAACTGCCCTTGTGATGTTTTTTGTGAAGATAAGAGTTGCGAAAAATCCGATAAAGCTGAACGGAACAATTCTGTCGGCAAGAGCTTCGGCACGGCTCTGAACACCTGCCTTGAGTTCCTCGGAATTGCCGATAAGCTCAATAATCTTGCTGATTTTAGTATTTGATGCAAGCTGACGGACTGTTACAACAATACTGCCCTCTTCGATTACCGTACCTGCGTAAACGGAAATTCCCTCACGCTTTAATACAGGCAACGGTTCGCCTGTCATTGACGACTCGTTTACGGTTGCCTCACCGTCTGCAACAACACCGTCAACAGGAATAACCTTGCCTGTCTGAACACGGATTTTGTCGCCGACACGCAGATCCTCAATCGGAATGAGAACATCACCGTCATCGGTAACAAGCCATACCCTGTCGGTCTTGATTGCAAGGCTGTCTGTGAGAACCGCCTTTGTCCTTGCGTGAGTATATTCTTCAAGCAAGCCCGATATTCTGAGCATAAACATAACCGTTGCGGCTGTTTTGAACTTGCGTTGGCACAAGCATGCCACAACAGATGCACCGTCAAGCACATCTACGGTAAGTTTACCGTTCCAAAGAGTTTTGAGAGCCTTTTTAATATATTTTGCACTTCTGTAAAGAGTGATTGCCGTTCTTATCGGAGCAGGAAGGAACATCTTTGAAAGATAGTGCTTTGCAACAAGAGTGAAAAGATTGTCATGAAAATCGCTGTCAATCTTCTGAATTCCAAATTCCGCACTCGGTTCATTCTTTTTAAGAGTTTTTACATTAATAGCTCTTACAAGGTCGAAAATTTTACTTCTGCTGCCCTTTGTGTAATTGACAAGAATACCGCCGTTTGCAGAACTTACCTGTGCCGAATTCACATAAGGAGATGCGGTCACAAGATTATAGATTGCCCCCTCATACTCCTTATCAAATGCATATGCGCCGCAGCGAAAACGAATTCTCTGCGGCTTGTCATAGACAATTTTAAATTTCATTATTCTGTCACTTCTTCAGCGGCAGCATCTTCGTGAATACCTGCCTCTGTTTTAGCATCATAGCAGATATCCGAAGCTTCATCCTTCATATTCTGGAAAGCTGCCTTTGCATCTTTCTGAAGCTTCATACCCTTTGCAAGACCTGTAACTGCAAGACTGCGGGTTTTATCTGCTTTAAGTATCTTTTTGCCTACGATTACTGCTGCTGCGCCTGCAACTGCACACCATAATTTTTCGTTCTTGAATACTTTCAACATATAAAGTCCTCCTTTAACGCTCATATGCACAAATGTACATATATTTAAGTTGTTTTACACAACAACTTTACCACTAATTATATAATATATGACAAATTTGTCAAGAATTTGCAGAGTGAAATTTTCCGATTTTATAAAAAAATTTATCCGAGAGCAACATCAAGAACCATCATCAGCGTAAATCCTATTGCAACACCGATTGTTCCGATGTTGGAATGTTTGCCGTTTTGTGATTCCGGAATAAGCTCTTCGGTTACAACATATATCATTGCTCCTGCGGCAAATGAGAGAAGATACGGCAACAACGGGACTGCTATTCCTGCAAAAATCACCGTAAGTACAGCACCGATAGGCTCTACAACTCCCGACATAATTCCGAGAAAGCATGACTTTTTGCGTGACGCTCCGCCTGCATGGAGCGGAAGTGAAATTATTGCCCCCTCGGGAAAATTCTGTATTGCAATACCTACTGCAAGAGCCAATGCGCCTGCAACGGTTATTCCGGTATTATCGGAAATTGCTCCGACAAATGTTACACCTACCGCCATTCCCTCCGGAATATTGTGCAAGGTAACGGCAAGAACGAGCATAGTGTTCTTTGAAAGGCTTGAACGAACGCCCTCGGGATTGTCGCTGTCAAGGTGCATATGCGGTATAACGCTGTCGAGCAAAAGCAAAAATCCAATTCCGAGCAAAAATCCGACTGTCGCTGGAATCCACGCAACTATGTTCTGACTTTCTGCCATTTCAATCGACGGAATCAACAACGACCATATTGATGCCGCAATCATAACTCCCGATGCAAATCCGAGCAGAAATTTTTGCAGCTTTTGATTGAGCTCACCTTTTGAAAAAAGTACAACGGCTGAGCCGAGCGATGTTCCGAGAAACGGTATTAAAATTATAATCAGTCCGTTTAAAAGCATATTGACCTCCTTATAGTTAGTCTTTGCTAACTGCATTGTAGCACAATAAATTTAAAAATACAATAGCGGAACAGAAAATCTCTGCTCCGCTGCATAATATGATGTGATATGTTAGTCTGTAATAATTTTTATTGAACTGCCCGACTTTGTGCCGACAACCTCGATTTTGTTGCCTATGCTGTTTTTCAGCTCGCTTATGTGGGAAATGATACCCACAAGGCGGTTGCCGTTGCCTGTAAGGTCATTCAGCGTTTCAATTGCAGATGCAAGGCTGTCGTTGTCAAGTGAACCGAATCCCTCGTCAATAAAGATTGAATCAAGTCTGATTCCGCCGTTTCTCTGCTGAATAATGTCGGAAAGTCCGAGTGCGAGCGCAAGTGACGCCTGAAAAGATTCTCCGCCCGAAAGAGATGAAATATCCCTTTCCTTGTTGTTAAAATTATCACGAACGCTGATTTCAAGCCCTGCGCTGATTCGCTTGTCACGGCTTTCACCACGGACAATTTCATAGCGACCGCCAGTCATTTTTGAAAAACGCAGATTAGCATAGTACAAAACCTGTTCAAAATACGAACCCATAATGTAGCGTTCAAAGGTGATTTTGCTGTTATCGGAAACAATTTCACCGTTGGCGGTTTTCTTGAGGTTTTCATAAACATCTGCTGTTCTGAGCTTTTCCTCAAAGTCATTTTTAAGCTTTTCAACGCTGTTGTAAATGTTTTGATTATTGTGCAGACTTCTGTCGCCTGCGGTATAAAGATTGTCCCATTTTTCTTTTTCAGAAGTATAGCTATCAATCAGTTCATTGATTTTAAGGACATCTTCCTTTTGCTTTCCTTCAACTGATTTTTCACAGGCTTCAACCGTTGCCCGAGATTTTTTCAGAGAATCGGTAAAGGTTTCTGCCTCTCGTTTTAATTCTTTTATAGAATCTTCGGTCAACAAATTAAAATCGGGACATTCCAAGATATTATTCTCTGAAAGAACAATATCAAGCTCCGATTTTTTGTTTTCAAGTTCAGATTCAAAACTTTTCAGCTGTTTTGCAGTTTCGTTTTCAACAGAAATCTTGCTGTCAAAATTTGACTTTGCCTTTGAAAGCTCGCTTTGCGCAAGGTCGATTTCCGACTTAATCTGTTCTGCCTTGTCGGCACAAGCCTTTGCCGCATTCAAAAGTTCTTCGACCGATAAGTATTTTATCTCAGCTTTAAGGCTCTCAGTTTCTTCTTTTGCGGAATTATATTTGTTATTTGCCTCAGCATTTTTGCGGATTAATTCGGTATGAACAAGGTCAAGCTTTTTAAGCTTTTCATCAAACCTTGAGATTTCAGCCTTGCAGACCTCACGCTGTTCTCTGACTTTTTCAAGGTCAGAAGCTTCGTTTTCAAGCGCTTTTAATTGCTTCTTTTGTTCCGACAAAAGCTGTGAAATCATTTCGGCTGAAAGTGTTTCGGCATCAACCTCAAGTGCATTCGCAAATTCTGTGACATTTGTTTTGGCGGATTCTGATTCCGTTTCAAGCCTTGTGACCTCATTTGACTTTTTATGAACGGCACTTTCAGCAACTTCACATCTTGCCTTCAAAGCATCGAGCGTATCCTTGTCGGGGGCATTTTCGCTGTGTTTTGCCGGATTCGGATGATGCAATGAACCGCAGACGGGACACGGTTTTTCATCTTCGAGTGTATCGGCAAGCACGCCTGCCATATTCATTATATAAATGTTGTGCTGTTCGTTGTACTCGTTGTTGAGTGCCGTTGCCGACTTTGCAAGGTCGGCACATTCTGCTTTTGCATTAGTCAACTTTGCATTGATTTTTGCGAGATTTTCATATTCCGCAGAAAGCCTTTCAGCCTTGCCTGATTTGTCTTTCAATGCGGTTATTTTGCTCTTGGCGTCAAAAATTTTCTGCTCTGTGTCGCTGTTTTCTGAGATAAATTTTTCCGCTTTTGTCTTTAGATTTTCCGTATCAGAATAAGATTTTCTGTTGTCTGAAATTTCCTTTTCGGAATTTTGCAAAACTGATTCATATACACTCAAATTTGCCGTAAGGTTAAAATATTTTCTGTAAGTATCTTCCTTTGCACGGAGTTTTCCCGATTCCTCGTTAAGCGTTGCGATTTTGCCCTCAAGCGACTTTTTCTCGGCAAAAACATTCTGTTTTAATTTCAAATTTTCTTCGGCGGATTTTCTGTTTATTTCCGCATTTTTACAGTTTTTGAGTGCCGAATCATATCTTTTCCGTGACTCGGCAAAGCTGTCATATTTTGGCTTTACGGAGTGCAGTATTTTTTCGTCATTCTCAGCTTTTTTGAGCATTTCATCGTAATGCGGTTTGCTCTGCAAGAGCTGTTCGAGGCGGAGCTTTTCGGCATCAAGAGTATCGAATTTATTATTAATTTCAACTGCAAGAGCCTTTTTCTTTTCTTCCTCAAGAATTGTCTTTTCAAGCTCTTTTCGCTTTTTTTCAATTTCTGCATTGTCCTTTTTCTGCATCTCGGAAAGTACCGATAGGTGCAAAAGAAATTGCTCAATATCAATTACCGTAAGGTCTGTTCTGTCGGTATAAAGGCTGATTTTTTCGCTGATTTCGGCAAAGCTGTCATCATCGGGAATTTCAACGGCAACGGTTTTTGACTTGATAAGTTCGCAGACTTTTTTCTTTTCTTCAAGCTTTTCAGCTGCCTCTGTTTTCAGCCTGTCCTGAAATTCTTTGTAGATGTCCGTGTGAAAAATTTTGCGAAAAATCTCGCTTCGCTTTTCACTTCCCGACTCAATGAACTTTTTAAATTCGCCCTGTGCAAGCATTGCAATCTGGCGGTACTCATCACATTTCAAGCCGATAATTTCGCTGATTTTATTATTGACCTCGCCCGTTTTTGTGAGCGGAGTTGTAATGTCATCACCCGTAAGCTCTGCTGACGCATCCTCAATTTTACTGCCTGTTCCACGCTTTTTTGCGACCTCATTCGAGGTGGTTCTGATGATGTGGTACTTCTTTCCCCTGTGTTCAAAGTCAAGCTCAACATAGGTGCGTGTGAGCGGTTTTGCAAAGTTACTGCGGAGCATTTCGCCGTTTCGTGAAGAACCGCTTGTTTCACCGAAAAGTGCAAAGCAGATTGCATCGAAAATTGTTGTCTTGCCTGCGCCCGTTGTGCCTGTTATGAGGAAAAGCCCTTTGCCGTCAAATGCCGAAAAATCGACCGTTTCAACATCTGCATACGGTCCGAAAGCGCTCATTTTCAGTTTAATCGGTTTCATCGTTTACACCTCCGATTTCTTTGAAAATTCTCTCAATAATTTTTACGGATTCGGGTTCAATCTCTTTTCCGTTCTGCATTTTATAGAAATCCGAAAATAGTTCAATATTGCTCTTGCCCTCTGTTTTACCGTACATTTCGGGAGTCATTTCAATGCTCTTTTTTCTGTTGACATATTCAAGTCCCATAATGTTGGGATAAATATTTTCAAGTGTTGAAAATGCATTGGTAACGGGATTTTCGTCCGTAAGCTCGGCAAAAACATAGTCATCGGTTTTGTCGTCATATGTGTTGGATATCGGATTTTCTGCAAGTTCACGCAGAGTTCCTTTTATGATTCTCATATCATGCAACGGCTGTACGGGAATTTCTTCAAGATTTAATTTTCCGTTTGAAAGCTCGCCGAAAATCACACATTTTTTGTTGCGACATTCCGTTTTTGAATATTTTATCGGCGAACCGCAATAAGCAATATTTTTGTTTTTGCCCATAATCTGCTTGCCGTGAATATGACCGAGTGCAACATAATCGAACGGTTCAAAAACATACGGCTCAACATTATCAAGCGTACCGAGGCTTGACTCCGAACCCGAGGTTTCACTGCCCGTTACAAACTGGTGAGCAATCAAAATATTGGTTTCATCGGCATTGATATCGGAATGTTCAAACACAACCCTGACAGCAGTTGTATAGTCGGTAATTTTAGCCGATTCTTCGGGATATGCCTTGCGCACAAATGACGGACGGATAAACGGCAACGAGAAAATATTAACCCTTTCTCCGTCACATTCAACAGTATTTTTTCTTGCAACACCTTCAAACACACCGTCGGTAAAAATTCCGTTGAGTTCAATCAGCTTGTTGAAATAACCGATTCTTTCGGGCGAATCGTGATTGCCGCTGATTACAAAGGTTTTCAACCCTGTTTTGCCGTGAAGTCCTGCAATTTCAGTCATAAAGCTGTCGAACAATTCAACTGCCTCGGCAGACGGCAAAGACTTGTCATAAATATCTCCTGCAATCAGCAAAGCGTCGGGATTTTTTTCTTTGATAATCTCAACAATCCGCTCAAGCATATAGCGTTGATCATCAAGCATTTTGTAGCCGTTCACATATTTTCCAATATGCAAATCCGAAATATGCAAAAACTTCATTTTAAAAATACCTTTCAGTTAATCAAAACTTTCCAAACTAATTAAACAACAGGCTATGCGTCAAAAATGTCACACAAAAAAATTCAAGAATGAACACAACCGCACAGCATACGCATGAAACCTTGAAAAGACCTGCGTTGAACCATGCCGCCACAAGACCTGCCGCAAAGGCTGCTATGCCTGCAATCGGACTGTGAGTTGCGTTGATTATTGCCGGAAATGTCATTACCGAAAGCGTTACATACGGCACATAGTAGAGAAACGAACGCACAAATGTGTTTGTAAACTGCTTTTTAACAAGTGTGAGCGGAAGAACACGGATTGCGAATGTTACAGCCGCCATAATGAGTATGTATATATAGGGATTATGCGACATTTTCGTTCTCCTCCTCTTCTTTGACAGGGAACAGCAATGCCGCCGCTGCCGAAATTACGATTGTAAGAATAATCGTGCGTGTACCCTCGTCAATCTGATTGATGACGGGAATATATGCAAATGCAAAACTTGCCGCAAAGCTGACAAGTACAATTCCGAGAAGTGTTTTGTTCTTTCTTGACGGCGGAACGATGATTGCAAGGAACATTCCGAAAAGTGCAACGCTTAGTGCGCTGACAATACGAAGCGGCAACAGATTGCCCGCAATTGTGCCGAGCATACTGCCGAATGCCCAACACGGGCAGCCTATGAGAATTGCGCCGTAGGTATAGAAAGGATTCAGCTTGCCCGACCGTGAAATTGAAATTCCGAAAAATTCGTCTGTAACAAAAAATCCAAGCAACAGCCTGTGGATAATCGAGGTGTCCTTTGAAATACGCTGACTTAACGCACAGCTCATAAGAAGATATCTTGCGTTGGCAACAAGGGTTGCAAGCGCAATTACAAAATATGACGAATCAGCCGCAATTACGGTAAAGCCCGAATATTCGCCTGCCGATGCGTTGCACAAAAGGCTTGCAAGAAAGCTTTGAAACGCATTAAGTCCCGCAGTTTTTGCGGCAATGCCGAGTGAAAACGAAACGGCAAGGTAGCCGAGGCCAATCGGAATACCGTCACGCATTCCCTCAAGAATAACCTTTCGGTTAGATTTTATTAAATTTTTCCCACCCATTTTTAACTCCATACTTTAAATTCATTTTTTACAAAATATTGCAGATATATTTTGCAAGCATACCTTTTATTATAATATTTAACTCGGCAAAAGTAAATAATATATTACACAAATTTACAACCGCTTTTCAAAAAGGTAAAGTGCAACAAAACTTACCTCTTTTCT
>ENA-OQKL01000164-OQKL01000164.1-human-gut-metagenome-genome-assembly--contig:-NODE-164-length-23195-cov-3.051413_pt1 | contig 23195 bp, 15 predicted proteins | sample MGYA00242779_ERZ504800 | MGnify/ENA primary metagenome ERZ504800 (study PRJEB26092, sample SAMD00036410) | human gut metagenome | host: Homo sapiens | study: EMG produced TPA metagenomics assembly of... | reverse complement strand
GCGCTCGCGCAGGGCCATGTCCAGCTCCTGCTCCTCGCGGTCGGACGCATAGGAGTGCGGGCGCAGGACCAGGTAGGCAATGAGGCCTACAAACGGGATGAGGCGATGATGCCCCATGCCACGTAGGCGCTGGCGCCGCGGCGGCGAGCGTCGATGAACACATAGACGACCGACAGCACATACAGGGCGATGATAAAGCCAACGAAGGCATAGACGACGCCCATAAGCTGCGGCGACATGAGCTCGGAGATGTACTTGGACATTACGGGTACCTTTCGGAATATTAACAGTCCGGTCAAGTTTACCACGGGGTTTGTTTATATGGGACCACGGCTAGGGACGGGGCTGGTGCGGACACAAACATCTCAATCTGTAACAGCAACTCGCCAAAAACAGTCCCAGATGTTACAGATTGAGACAAATCTCTGACACCAGGGACGGCAGACGAGGTTATCGACGTTACAGGGTCTCCCCTCGTCTGCCGTTGGCGGGTGTTGCGGGGCTGTTCGCCGCATTGCCGCCGCGTTGGGGGCGTGCAGACCGTAGGATGGTTTTATTGACAGCCTGTCAACTTATCTGGGAGGCACCGTGGCAGAAACGTTTGATATCGCAATTGTGGGCGCGGGCATTACCGGGTGCGCCATCGCAAGGCAGCTCGCGCAGTTTGACCTGTCCATTTGCGTAGTCGAGGCGGCTAACGATATTGCGCTGGGCGCGTCGAAGGCCAACGGCGGCCTGGTGCACGCCGGCTACGATCCGGCGGCGGGCACGGTTAAGGCGCAGGTCAACGCCCGTGGCTGCGAGTTGTACGGTACGTGGGCGCAGGAGCTGGGCTTTCTGTTCTGCCGCACCGGGTCGATGGTGCTGGGCTTTAACGACGAGGACCGCGCGCATCTGGAGCAGCTGCGGTGCAACGGCCATGTCAACGGTGTGCCCGAGCTGTCGATCGTCGGACCCGACCGCATCCACGAATTAGAGCCGCGCGCCAGTGCCGATGCAACGTGCGCGTTGTGGTGCCCCTCGACTGGATTTGTCGACCCGTTTGAGGTTGCCATCGCCGCGCTGGAGAACGCGGTTGCCAACGGCGTGACGTTTATGCGATCCGCGGCGGTGGAAGCGATTGAAGTCGCGGGCTCAGGCGACGACGCGCGCTTTACGCTGGCGACCCCAGTTGGCAACGTGCACTGCCGCTATCTGATAAACGCCGCGGGCAACGGCGCCGCCGACATCTCGCATATGGCGGGCGCCGAGGAGTTCCAGATGGTCTGGCGTCAGGGCAACATCGTGGTGCTGGACAAGGAGCCGTGCACGCTCATGCCGCTCTACCCGGTGCCGACGCCGATTTCGAAGGGCGTTATCGTCACGGGCACCGTGCACGGCAACACCGTGATAACCGCCACGGCTGCCGTGCGCGAGCCGGGTGACACGCAGACCTATGCAAGCGATGTGAACGCGCTGCTGACCGGCGCGCACAAGCTAGTGCCCGATCTGGATACGCGCCGCGTGGTGCGCGCATTTGCCGGCGGGCGTCCGGTCATTAAGGGAACGAACGACTTCTTTATTGGGCAGTCGACCGTGGTGCCGGGGCTGTTCCAGGCCGCGGGCATTCAGTCGCCGGGCGTGGCGAGCGCGCCGGCCATCGCCGAGCGCATGGAGCAGGTGCTGCGCAATGCCGGCGTGACCCTGCGCGAGCGGGACGATTGGGACCCGATTCGCCGTGCACCGGACGACTTCGACCGTACGCCGCTTGTGCGCAAGGAGGAGCTCATCGAGTCCGACCCAGCATGGGGGCAGATCGTTTGCCGCTGCGAGACGGTGCCAGAGGCCGAGATTGTTGCCGCGATTCGACGCCGCCCGGGCGCGGTTTCGGTCGAGGGTGTCAAACGCCGCTGCCGCGCGGGCATGGGCCGCTGTCAGAGCGGCTTTTGCCAGAGCCGCGTGGTGGCGATCCTAGCCCGCGAGCTGGGCTGCGACCCCAGCGAGGTGTTGTTGGAGGATGCCGGTTCTTGGCTGGTTGAGGGACCGCTGAAGGGGGTGCGCTAGGATGACGACGATCGATGTACGCGACGGACGCGTGGAGGCCGGAGCCGCAGATACCGTACCAACGCAGGCGTTCGACGTGGTCGTTATCGGCGGCGGACCTGCCGGCATGGCGGCCGCACTTGCCGCGCACAAGGCAGGCGCGCACGTGGTCATCGTTGAACGTGAGCAGCACCTGGGCGGCATCCTACGCCAGTGCATCCACCCCGGTTTTGGCCTTTCGCACTTTAAGCAGGAGCTTACCGGTCCCGAGTACGCGCAGCGTTTTATCGACCAGGTGCGCGCGACCGACATCGCGCTTTTCTTGGACAGCATGGTGCTTGGGATTGATTCAGGCGAGTCCACGGAAGACGCCACACTCCACACCGTCACGCTCATGAATCCCTCCGGTATGCTGCAGCTCACCGGGCGCGCGGTCGTACTTGCCACGGGCTGCCGCGAGCGCACCCGCAGCGAGATCAAGATTCCCGGCAGCCGACCTGCCGGCGTGTTTACGGCGGGCTTGGCGCAGCGATACATCAATATCGAGAACCTCAAACCCGGCTCGCGCGCCGTCATTTTGGGCTCGGGCGACATCGGGCTTATCATGGCGCGCCGCTGCACGCTCGAGGGGATTTCGGTCGAGGGCGTGTACGAGCTCATGCCGTACGCCAACGGACTGCGCCGCAACGTCAAGAACTGTCTGGAAGACTTTGGCATTCCGCTGCACCTGTCCACCACCGTCACGCGCGTGATCGGACACGATCGCGTGGAGGCCGTAGAGGTAAGCCAGGTCGACGAGCACCTGGCGCCCATTCCGGGGACCGAGCGCATTGTTCCGTGCGACACGCTACTGCTTTCGGTGGGCTTGATTCCCGAGAATGAGCTTTCGGTTGCCGCGGGCGTAGAGCTTGACCCACGCACGCGCGGCGCCGTGGTGGACCAGAGCCTGCAAACGGGCGTGCCGGGTATCTTTGCCTGTGGCAACGTGCTGCACGTGCACGACCTGGCCGACAACGTGACGACCGAGTCCGAGAAGGCTGGCGCAGCTGCAGCGGCGTACGCGCTGGGGACCGGCGCGGGCACCGTTCCGGACTGCGAGCTCACGATCTCCCCTGCCGGCATCGCGGGCTACGCGCTGCCGGGACGCATTACGGCTGTGGCACTCACCAAGCTCAATTTCCGCGTGCGCCGACCCGTCGACGCCGCCCGCGTGAGGATCTTGGCCGACGGCGAGGAACTGTTCGCCGGCAAGGTCCGCACGTTTAAGCCGAGCGTTATGGAAAGCTTCCCACTGCCGGCAAAGGTGATTCAGCGCGCACTCGACCTAGGTGCTAGCGAAATTTTCCTGTCCGTCGATCCCGTCGAGGAGGCATAGACTATGAGCGATAACGTGATCGAAACGCTCAAGTTCAACTGCACCATCTGCCCATCCGAGTGCCTCCTGACCGTGGAGGTGGAGCGTGACGCAGACGGCGCCGTGGCAGAGGTGCGCTCCGTGACCGGCAACAGATGCCCGCGCGGTGATAAGTTCGCACATCAGGAGCTCACCTGCCCCATGCGCGTGCTCACCACCACCGTGGCCGTATCCGGCAGCGACGAGGTGCTGCTGCCCGTGCGCACGGCCGAAGCCATCCCGCTAGAACTCCACGCCCAAGCCATGAACCTCATCCGAGGCCTAGTCGTCAACGCCCCCATCCGCATGGGCGACATCGTGCTGGAGAACCTCCTCAACACGGGCATTAACCTCATCGCCAGCATGGACATCAACCCAGCCTAAGCAGCAAATTTGGGACGGGCTCTTTTAGCTGCTTTTGCAAGGAGTGTCCCAGGTGCCGGCATAATAGGAACGTCCCTAACTGCCGGGCTTGGGATACCATGGTGGCACACTAGCGAAAGGATGTTTCATGGCACATGTCGATGACCAGCGTGTGGCGCGCGTGCTCGATGCGCTCGAGGCTCAGCACCCCGGCGCGCAGCTGCTCGTAAACGACCCGTGGTCGATTTATTACCTGACCGGCTTTTATGCCGATATGTTCGAGCGTTTTTGCGGCGTGCTACTCGTACGCGGTAGAGAGCCCGTAATCTTGGTCAACGCGCTGCATCAGCTGCCCGAGTACGACAACGCCCGCGTCGCCTACCACACCGATACCGATATCGTGGCCGACGCCATCGCTCGCGAGATCGATCCGATCAAGCCGCTCGGCATCGACACCGTCATGCGTTCCGGCTTTTTGATGCCGCTCATGGAGCGCCACGCCGCCAGCGAGTTTTTCCTGGGCGATTTTGCCGTCACCGCCGCACGCACCTACAAGGATGCCGCCGAGCAGGAGCTCATGCGCGTGTCCTCGGCCGCCAACGACGCCGTGATGGCCGATGCCATCAAGCTCGTCCACGAGGGTGTAACGGAGCGCGAGATTGCCGACCAGATGCTCAGTCTGTATCGCAAGCACGGCTGCGAGGGCTTTAGCTTTCCGCCCATCGTGAGCTTTGGCGCCAACGCCGGCGACCCGCATCACGAGCCCGACGATACCGAGCTTAAACGCGGCGACGTGGTGCTGTTCGACATTGGCGGACGCCATCGCAACTACTGCTCGGACATGACGCGCACGTTCTTTTGGGGCGAGCCGGACGAGGAGACGGCGCGCATCTACGATATCGTGCGCCGCGCCAACGAGGCCGCCGAGGCGCTCATCGCACCGGGCGTGCGCATGTGCGACCTGGACCGTGCCGCGCGCGACGTGATTGAGGACGCGGGCTACGGCGAATACTTTACGCATCGCCTGGGTCACTCGATCGGCCTGCAGGACCACGAGCCGGGCGACGTCTCGCTCGTCAACGAGCAGGTCGTAGAGCCGGGCATGACGTTCTCCATCGAACCGGGCATCTACCTCCCCGACCGCACCGGCATCCGCATCGAGGACCTGGCCCTGGTGACCGAGAACGGCGTCGAGATTCTCAACGCCTACCCCCACGATCCGGTCCGCCTAGACTAGGCAATGTGTCAAAGGGACAGCCCCTTTGACACATCTTGCAAACGCTGCACCACGAAAACGGCCTATCTACTACGTTTAACCCGCATGAGTCGACCATGCGGGTCTTTTTTGAAAAATGGCGAGCCATCTACCTGCGGTTTTGATTTCGCAATTCTCTGTATGGTCGAGGGTTACCGGTCAAACGTAGTAAATAGGCCCATTTCGTGGCGAGCAAGTCAACTCGAGGCGCAGGGCAGCCAAAAAAGCCCCGTCCCAAATTGACTGCTTTTGAGTTGCGGTGATATACGGACTGTTTGAGGCTTCTGGCTTGTAAAACAGTCCGTATTTCACCGCAACTGATGAGGGGATGGGTTAACGGAGCAGCCCCGCTACTTCGCCGGCTAGGGTGATGGTGCCGGCGGCTACGAAGGGCTCGCCCGCGGCATCGAAGGCAGCGAGGGCCTCGGACACGCTCGGGTATACGCCCGCGAGCTTATCGGCACCCACCAGGGCAGCGAGCTCCTCTGCCGGCAGGGCGCGATCGGAATCGGTCTGGGTCACGACCGCGTGGGGGAACGCCGGAACCAGAACGTCAACGATACCCGCCACGTCTTTATCGGCCAGCGCTGCACACAGCAGCGTGGGGCGGTTCTCCACGCACGGATCGATCTCGTCCAGCGCGCTCACAAAGTTCTCGCAGCTCTGAGGGTTATGGCAGGCGTCGATCAGCTTGAGCGGATCGGTTCCCAGCACATCAAAGCGACCCGGCGTGGGACAGCCCATAAGCGAAGCATCGAGCTTTTCATGGTCGAGCTCGCGGCCCAGATAGCCCTCGCACAGCATAATCGCGCACGCAGCATTCTGCGGCTGATAGGCCGGCTTGACCATGCTCGACGTATAAATCGCACGCGGCGTGGTGCAGCTGAACTCAACCGTATCGCCCACATGCGCCGGCACCTTGGTCGTGGCGTGGCTCACCACGAGCGGCACGACGCTGCACTCGCGGCAACGGGCATCCATCACGCGCTGAACGCTCGACTCGTGCGTACCCTCGCCCAAAACAACCAACCGCCCAGGCTTAATAACCGCAGCCTTCTCCCCAGCAATGGCCTCGAGCGTGTCACCCAAAATGCGCGTATGATCGAGCCCAATGCCCGTAATGGCAACGGCCACGGGATCGGTCGCACTCGTGGCGTCCCAACGGCCGCCCATGCCAACCTCGAGCACGGCAACATCCACCGCGGCCTCGGCAAACACGACAAGCGCGGCAGCCGTCAGCAGGTCAAACGGCGTGATGGTATAGGCGCGCTCCCCCGCCGCCACACGACGAGCATTCACGCGATGCCCCGCCTCGACGGCGGCAGAAACGCCACGGGCAAAAGCCTCGTCGCTCACTACGTGCTCGTCGACCTCCATACGCTCGGGGTAGCGCACAAGCTGCGGCGACGTATACAGCGCGGTCTTTAACCCCTCACCACGAAGGATGGCAGCCGAAAAACGCGTGGTCGAAGTCTTGCCATTGGTACCGGCAACCTGAATGCAATCGAAATGCTCGTCCGGACGTCCCAGCTCATCGAGCATATCGACAACCGTCTCAAGCAGAGGCCCAGCATCCCCAGAAATCCGCCCCGTATCAGCAGCAAGCCCGACAGCTTCATCAAACGAAAGCAACTCAAACGAGAACGGCACAGAATACGACCCAGAACGCTTAGCCATAACCCAAAGTCCCCTCAACATAAAAAGAGGCCCGAATCAACAACGAGCCCCTCCCATTCAAAATATCAGCCAAACACCGCTTTGCAGCGAGATCAAGGCCACGACCAAGTGGCCCTAACCCACCAGTTGCAAACAACCACGTAACCGCACTAGGAGCGGCCCGACGCTTTGCTCGATACAAGTTCCGCACGCAAAGGACAGCACTTAATGTGCTGTCCGTCTTGCGCAGGACTGTCCGCAGTAGCGAGCAAAGCGTCGGGACGCGCCCCCGAGTAAACCTTACGAGAAGTCAGCAACCTGAGCAGTCAGCGCCGCCAGGATCTCCTTGAGCTCAGCTGCACGGTCCCTCTTCTTCTGGACCACCGCGGGCGCGGCCTTGGCCACAAAGCCCTCGTTGGCGAGCGTCTTCTCGCAGCCAGCGAGCTCCTTCTGAGCCGCGGCGATCTCCTTCTCCAGGCGCGCCTTCTCGGCCGAAAGGTCAACCTTGCCTTCGAGCACCACAAAGACCTCAACGCCGCTGTCGACCACGGCAATGCTCGCAGCCGGCTTCTCAACGTCGGTACCCATAACCAGCGAAGCGGTGTTGGCCAGCGGCTCGATGGTCGAGCGCAGGCTCTCGAGCTTCTCGATGTCCTCGGCACCGGCGCGCACGACCACGTCGAGCTCGGCCTTGGGGCTCAAGCGATAACGCGAACGCGTGGCGCGGGCGGCGGACACAACGGTGCGGCACAGCTCAAACGCGCGCTCGGCGTCCTCGTCGACATACTTGGCGTAGTCGGCGGGCTCGGGCCACTTGGCGATCATGAGCGCCTCGGCGCGGTCAACGTTGCCCTCGGCGTCCAGATCGAGCACGCTCGCCGGCATGTTGTCCCAGATCTCCTCGGTAACAAATGGCATGAGCGGGTGCATCAGGCGAATGGAGGTGTCGAGCACAAAGATCAGGTTGCGCTGCGCCTGCAGACGGCCCTCGCCCTTCAGGCGGGCCTTGGTGACCTCGACGTACCAGTCGCAGACCTCGTTCCAGAAGAACTGCTGCACGCCGCGGGCCATGTCGCCAAAGGTGTAGTTCTCGATGCCCTCGGTGACCATCTTCACGGCCTTGGCCAAGCGGCTGAACATCCAGGCGTCGGCCGGCGTCTCCACGACGGGCTCGCCGGGCGTGTAGCCCTCCATGTTCATAAGCAGGAAGCGGCTGGCGTTCCAGATCTTGGTCACAAACGACTTGGCCTGGTCGGTGCGCGGGCTGTCGATGAGCTTCTTGGTCTTCTTATCGATGTTCGCGTCGAACTTGACGTCCTGGTTGTTGGTGCACAGCGTGAGCAAGTTGAAGCGCATGGCGTCGGCGCCGTACATGCCAATGAGGTCCATGGGGTCAACGCCGTTGCCCTTGGACTTGGACATGCGGCTGCCGTCCTTGGCAAGGATCGTCGGGTAGATGACGACGTCCTTAAACGGAACCTCGTCCAGGAAGTACAGCGAGCTCATGACCATGCGGGCGACCCACAGCGCGATGATGTCGCGTGCGGTGACGAGCGCCGTCGTGGGGTGATGGCCCTCGAGCAGCTCCGGCTTTTGCGGCCAGCCCTGCGTGGCGAAGGTCCACAGCTGCGAGCTGAACCAGGTGTCCAGCACGTTCTCGTCCTGATGCACGTGATGGCCGCCGCACTTGGGACACACATCGGTGTCCTCGGTGAGGGCGTCCTCCCAGCCGCAGTCCTCGCAGTAGAACACGGGAATGCGATGGCCCCACCACAGCTGGCGCGAGATGCACCAGTCCTTGAGGTTCTCCATCCAGGTGGTGTAGGTCTGCGTCCAGCGCGCGGGGTGGAAGGTGACCTTGCCGGAGTTGACGGCGTCGAGCGCCGGTCCCTTGAGCTTGTCGACGGCCACAAACCACTGCTCGGACAGCCACGGCTCCAGTGCGGCATCGCAACGGTAGCAGTGCATGACGGAGTGGTCGTGGTCCTCGACGTGATCGAGCAGGTCATGCTCCTCGAACCACTTAATGACGGCCTCACGGCACTCCTCGCGGGTCATGCCGGTGAACTCGCCATAGCCCTCGACGACCACCGCGTGCTCGTCGAAGATATTGATCTGCGGCAGGTCGTGGGCCTGACCCATGGCGTAGTCGTTGGGATCGTGGGCCGGGGTGACCTTGACAAAGCCGGAGCCAAAGTTGGCATCGACGTGCCAATCCTCAAAGATGGGGATCTCGCGGTCGACGATAGGGAGCTTGACGGTCTTACCCACGAAGGCGGCCTTCTCGGGGTCCTTCGGGGAGACGGCGACGCCCGTGTCACCGAGCATGGTCTCGGGGCGCGTGGTGGCGACGACGATGTAGTCCTGGCCGTTAACCGGCTCGGTCAGCGGGTAGCGCAGGTGCCACAGGTGGCCCTTCTCGTCCTTGTACTCGGCCTCGTCGTCCGAGATGGCGGTAGTGCAGTTGGGGCACCAGTTGACGATGCGCTTGCCGCGGTAGATCAGACCATCGTGGTACCAGTCGCAGAAGACCTTACGCACGGCTTGGGCGTAATCCTCGTCCATGGTAAAGCGCTCGTTGTCAAAGTCGACGGAGCAGCCCATGCGCTTGATCTGCTCGACGATGATGCCGCCGTACTCGTGGGTCCAATCCCAGCAAGCGTCGACAAACTTGTCGCGACCGATCTCCAGGCGGCTGATGCCCTCGCTCTTGAGCTTCTTGTCGACCTTGGTCTGCGTGGCAATACCAGCGTGGTCGGTGCCCAGCACCCAGCGCGTGGACTTGCCGCGCATGCGGGCCATACGGATGATGGCGTCCTGGATGGAGTCGTCGGTGGCGTGACCCATATGGAGCTTGCCGGTCACGTTGGGAGGCGGAATGGTGACGGTGCAGTCGCCCACGCCCTCGCGGCGCTTGTAGTAGCCGCCGTCGAGCCACTTCTGCAGGATCGCCGGCTCGTTGGTCGACGGATCGTAGTTCTTGGGCATTTCTTCCATATATCTCTCCCTGTCCCGCCGGGGAGGAATGTAGGCCCGATTTTCGCTCGGTCAAGTCCTGGCTCGCACGAAGACCACATTAAGTGGTCTTCGGCTCGTGCAGAATCTACGAAAATCGGGTCTACATTCCTCCCCTTAGGTATCGATTACTTCAGTCTGAAGGTACTAGCTAAACAATCTCACAGAATAGCACAGGCATACCTACCAAAAAGGGACAGGTTTATTTTGGCAGGTTTTATCAGGCAGAATGACGTTTGCCCATATAAAACCGACCAAAATAAACCTGTCCCTAAAAGGCAGGTCCCGCAGTGGTTGCCGCGGGACCTAAACGGGCGCTATTTACCCGATAGATGCGCTGGGGTTGCTCTTCGCCTTTTACGGAGGCTTCGGTCACGACGACCTTGGCGACGCCCTCCTCGCTGGGGAGGTCGAACATCGTCTGCTGCAGCACGTCCTCGCAGATGGAGCGCAGGCCGCGGGCGCCGGTCTTGCGGGCGAGTGCCATGCGGGCGATCTCGTGCAGGGCCGCGTCCTCAAACTCAAGCTCAACGTCCTCGAGCTGGAACATCTTACGGTACTGGCGCACCACGGCGTTCTTGGGCTCGGTCAGAATCGACACCAGATCGTCCTCGTCGAGCGCCTGCGTCTGGGTGACGACGGGCGTACGGCCCACAAACTCGGGGATCATGCCAAAGGCGTTGAGGTCCTGCGGGAGCACCTGACGCAGCAGGTCGTTCTCGTCGACCGAAGTGGGGCCGGCGATCTCGGAGTTAAAGCCCACGCCCTTGTTGCCAACACGGTCGGCGATGATCTTATCCAGGCCCACAAAGGCACCGCCGCAGATGAACAGGATGTTGGTCGTGTCGATCTGCAGCAGCTCCTGCTGGGGATGCTTGCGGCCGCCGGTGGGCGGAACGCTTGCCACCGTGCCCTCAAGGATCTTAAGCAGTGCCTGCTGAACGCCCTCACCCGAGACGTCGCGGGTGATGGAGAGGTTCTCGGCCTTGCGGGCAATCTTGTCGATCTCGTCCACATAGATGATGCCCACCTGCGCGCGCTCAATGTCGCCATCGGCGGCGTTGATAAGCTTGAGCAGGATGTTCTCCACGTCCTCGCCCACGTAACCTGCCTCGGTAAGCGCGGTGGCATCGGCGATGGCAAACGGCACCTCGAGGATGCGCGCGAGCGTCTGGGCCAACAGGGTCTTGCCGGTACCGGTGGGACCGAGCAGCAAGATGTTGGACTTGGCGAGCTCCACCTCGTCCATATCGTCGTCGAGCTGCGAGTCCAAGCCGTCGTCAAAGGCCGAAAGCGCGGCGCCGCCCTCGATCACGCGACGGTAGTGGTTGTACACGGCCACCGACATGGCGCGCTTGGCGTCCTCCTGGCCCATAACATAGGCCGAAAGCTCGTCATAGATCTCGTGCGGCGTCGGCACGTGCGTGATGACCTGGCGGGCGTCGTCCTCCAGCTCAAAACCCTCGGCCTCGGGATCTACAGCAGGCTGACCGGCAGCCTGACCGTGGTCGTTGAGGAAGCCCGGCAGCTTACCGCTGCGGGCAGCGTCCATAAAGTCCGAAGCCAGCGACTCCTCAAGAATCTCGGAGCAGGCAGCAACGCACTCGTCGCAAATGAAGATGTTGGTCGGGCCCTTCACCAGGCGGCGAACCTGACCCTGCTCTTTTCCGCAGAAGGAGCAGCGAATGGGGTTGCCGTTCTCGTCGAAGCCGTCCTGCATGTTACCGGCCATCCTAGGCGTCCTTCGCGGCGAGGTCGCGCGAGGTGACAATGCGGTCGATCAGACCGTAGTCGAGGGCCTCGGCAGCCGTGAGGTAGTTATCGCGCTCGGTATCGGCCTGGACCTTCTCGATGGGCTGACCCGATGCGTCGGACAGAATCTGATTGAGCTCGCGACGGGTCTTCTTGATCTCCTCGGCCACAATCTCGATCTCGGTCTGCTGGCCCTGCGCACCGCCGCTGGGCTGGTGAATCATGACCTTGGAGTGCGGCAGGCAGAAGCGCTTGCCCTTGGCGCCGGCCGAAAGCAGCACGGCTGCCATGGACGCGGCCATACCGACGCAAATGGTGGAGACCTGCGGCTTAATGAAGTTCATGGTGTCCAGAATCGCCAGGCCGGAGTAAACCTCGCCGCCGGGCGAATTGATGTAGAGCGAGATATCCTTCTCGGCATCCTGGCTCTCAAGATGCAGCAGCTGGGCAACGACCAGGTTGGCGCTGACGGAGTTGATTTCCTCGCCCAAGAAGATGATGCGGTCGTTGAGCAGGCGCGAATAGATATCGTAGCTGCGCTCGCCGCGCGGCGTCTGCTCGATAACGTATGGCACGAGGGCGGAATCGAACTTGGCGATCATACGCATCTCCATTTCTCTTACGGACCAAATTGGTTCTAGATAAACGTACGGTGCCCGCATGCTATGCATTGGCTGGCACCGTACGAAGCAACCGGATAACCGGTGTATAACTTTACCCCATCACGGACGCATGCATGCGCTCGCGGGCAAGGTGGCGAGAATTACTCGGCGTCTTTGGCGGTCTCATCGACCTCGGTCACCTTGGCGTTCTCGACCAGGTGATCGACGGCCTTGGAGCGACGGATGGACTCGCGGACGGCAGGCATGCGGCCATCGGCAATGAACTCGGCCTTGGAAGCCTCGACGTCCTTGACGCCAGCCTTCTCGAACTCGGCGTTGACGTCGTCCTCGGTGACCTCGATCTTGAGCTCACGGGCGAGAGCGTCGAGCGCCAGGGACTCACGGGCAACGTCGTTGGCCTGCTTGTGCAGGTCGCCGATGAACTGCTCCATGGTCAGGCCGGAAGCGGGCAGCCAGGTGTCGAGCGTCATGCCGCGGGCAGCGAGGTTGGACAGGAAGTTCTGGCCGAGCTCCTCAAAGACGGACTGCTCGTAGTCGACGTCCATCTCGTCGAGCTGCAGACGCTCGGCGAGAGCGGAGACGCAACGGTTCTCCTTCTCGGCCGGGAGGCGGGAAGCCTTGTCCTGCTCGATCTCGATCTTGATGGCGTCGCGCATAGCGTCGATGCTGTCGAAGCCAAAGTCGGACTTGACGAGCTCGTCGGTGAGCTCGGGGGTGTTGCGGACCTTGATGCCCTTGACGGTGACCTCGACGGTGTGGGTCTCGGCCTCCTCGCCCTCCTCGACCTCGTCGGTCCAGGTGACGGTCTTGACGTCGTCAACGTTAGCGCCGATCAGGGCCTCGTTGAACTCCTTGGGGTTGCTGTCGCTACCGGCGATGAGCATGCGGCCCTCGGCGGCAAAGTTGTCGGCGTTCTCGACGGCCTTGAGGTCGACAGTGACGTAATCCTCGGCCTCGACGGCGCGACCCTCGACGTCCTCGAAGGTGGCACGGTAGTTGAGGAGCATCTCGACCTGGTTGTTGATCTCGGACTCGGTGACCTCCGCAGGGGGCATCTCGATCTCGACAGCGTCGAAGGAGGAGAGCTCAGCGGCGGGACGCAAGGAGAACTCGACGGTGTAGGTGTAGTCCTCGTGATCCTTGGCGAGGTCGAGCTCCTTGTAGTCACCGCTCTTGGTGGGGACGATGTCCAGCTCGTTGAGGACGGCGGGCTCGTTGGCGGCGATCAGGTCGTTGGTGGCCTGAGCGAGGGTAGCCTCGGCGCCAAGAGCGGAGTCGATGACCGGACGGGGGGCCTTACCGGCGCGGAAGCCCGGGAAGCGGTACTTCTTGGCGGTGTCCTTGTAGGCCTTCTTGATCGCGGCGTCGACGTCGGCGGCCGGGATGGTGACCGTAGCGGTTAGCTTGGCGTCCTTGACGTCAGAAGCGGTGATGTTCAACACGTTCCTCCTCATACTGCCCAGCTTATCTGAGGTGCTGGTACCTTTATGCAACAAAGCGTCGCGAGGGCATAAGCCGACGCGGGTGCGTTGGTGCGGGCGAAAGGACTCGAACCTTCACGGGAATCCCACCAGAACCTAAATCTGGCGCGTCTACCAATTCCGCCACGCCCGCATGAGCGCACAGACTAGGAATGATAGCAGATACGAACGACAAGCGCACGCACACCTTTTACAGGCTCACGACCTCACCACGAGTGCAAAAGGCGGGACGAGTTGCCCCGCCCCGCCCATTACGACTTGTTCGCTGACCCGCTACTCCCCCAGCAGGGCCTTCTCGGGCGTGATCGGCAGCGAGCGAACCTGATGTCCGGTAGCGTGTGCCACGGCCGAGGCAACGGCGGCGAGCGGCGTGTTGATGACGACCTCGCCGATCGACTTGGCGCCAAACGGGCCCGTCGGCTCGTAGCTCGGCTCAAAGGCCACGCGAATGCTGCCGATATCCAGGCGCGTGGGCAGCTTGTAGCTCATAAAGTTGCCGGTGCGCAGGCGGCCGCGGTCATCATGCTCAACAATCTCGTAGAGCGCGTGACCGATACCCTGGGCAATGCCGCCCTCGGCCTGAACGCGCGCGAGCGCCTCGTTGATCACGGTGCCGCAGTCCACAGCCGCCGCGTAGTCCACCACAGTCACCTTGCCGGTGGCCTTGTCGACCTCGACCTCGGCAATGCCGGCCATAAACGGCGGGGGCGAAACGGGCAGGCAGGCTGAGGCGTGCGAGGTGAGCGCGTCGCCGCCCGCGATGTTCTTGACGCACAGGTTGGCAAAGTCGCGCAGTGTGAGGTAGCGGTTCTGCTCGCGCGCGGCACGCTCGTCGGACAGGCGCACGTACTGGCCATCGAAGACAACGTCGGCGGCGTCCACGTCCCACATCTGGGCGGCCTTGGCGCAGATCTTCCCGCGCAGCTCGGTCGCGGCGTTCTTGGCTGCCAGGCCCGTCACGTACGTGCCCGAGCTCGCGTACGAACCGGCGTCGAACGGCGACACGTCGGTGTCCACGCCGCGCACCACGATCTGTGAGCTCTCCACGCCCAGCTCCTCGGCGGCAATCTGCGCCAGGATCGTGTCGACGCCCATGCCGTTATCGGTAGCGCCGGTCGAAAGCGTAATGAATCCATCCTCTTCCAGGCGCATGTCGATGCCGGCGATATCCACGTTAGAAATGCCCGAGCCCTGCATGGTGAGCGCGCAGCCCAGAGCACGCACGCGGTCGCCCAGGTCCACGGCCAGCGGCTTGTCGCGCCAGCCGATCATGTCCATCGCACGCAGCAGGCAGCGGTCGAGCGCGCAGGCGTTGAGCTTCTCGTTGTAGTACTGCGGCATGATCTCGCCCTCGCGCACGATGTTCTTAAGGCGCAGGTCGGCGGGGTCCATGTGCAGCATGTCGGCGAGCTCGTTGACAGCGCTCTCCACGGCAAACTGGCCCTGGGTGGCACCGTAACCGCGATACGCGCCGCCGCGGTTGGTGTTGGTGTAGACGGCGTCCCAGCTAAAGCGGCTCGCCTTCACGTGGTTGTAGATGGGCAGGCTCTTGTGGCCCGAAAGGCCGATCGTCGTGGTGGCATGCTCGCCATACGCACCAGCGTTGGACAGCGTATGCAGGTCGATGGCCGTGATGGTGCCGTCGTTCATGGCGCCCAGCTTAACGGTCATCTGCATCTGATGGCGCGAGTTGCCCGCGGTGATGGTCTCCTCACGGGTGTAGCAACAGTAGCTCGGACGGCCAGTCTGCTGGGTCACAAACGCCACGAAGATCTCGCAGCAGCCCGTCTGCTTGGAGCCAAAGCCGCCACCGATGCGCGGCTTAATGACCTGCACCTGCGACTGCGGGATATCGAGCGACTGCGCGACCATGCGGCGCACGTGGAAGGGCACCTGCGTGGAGGTGGTCACCGAGATACGCCCGAACGCGTCGGTCGTCGCGAAGGCGCGGAAGGTTTCCATGGGCGCGGTCTGCGTGGCCTGGCTGGTGTAGGTGCGGGTAAAGACAATGTCGCTCTGGGCGAAGGCCTCGTCCAAGTCGCCAAAGTCGCTGGTACCGCTGCATACCAAGTTGCGCGGGACGTCGCCGCCCTGCGGGAACATAAAGGTCACGTCGCCCTCGGGGTGGACCACGATGTCATTATCGAGTGCCTTGGTAAAGTCGAGCAGCGGCTCGAGCACCTCATAGTCCACCTTGATGAGCTTGAGTGCCTTGTCGGCAGCCTCCTCGGTCTCGGCGGCGACGATCGCCACCTCCTCGTTTTGGTAACGGACGAGGTTCTCGAGAATCAGGCGGTCGTAGGGACTCGGCTGCGGATAGCTCTGGCCGGCGATGGTAAAGCGACGCTGGGGCACGTCCTCGTAGGTGTAGACGCCCACCACGCCGGGCACCTTCAGGGCGCGCGACGTATCGATGGAGCGGATCTTGGCGCGCGCATACGGGCTGCGCTTGAGCTTAACGATGAGCGCGCCGGCGGGCACCAGGTCACCTGTATAGACGGGACGACCCTCGAGCAGCGCCTTTGAGTCCTTCTTGGGCTGCTTGTGGGTAATCTGCTTATAGGAGACGCCGTCGCAGCTGGTGTCGTTGACCGGCAGCTCGGGCATCTCAAAGCCCACCTGCACGCCGGACTCGTTGAGAAAGCGGACGATGGCGCGCAGCTGGCTCTCGTAGCCGCTGCAACGGCAAAGGTTGCCGGCCAGCTGGCGCGACAGTTCCTCACGCGTGGCGACGAGGCTCGGGGCCTCCTTGGCGGCGCGGGCGAGCGCCAGCACGTTCATGATGAGGCCGGGGGCGCAAAAACCGCACTGCTCGGCGCCTTCGGCAGCCATCGCACGGGCAAGCGCCTCGGACTCGGCCTTGAGGCCCTCGAGCGTGGTGACGGTGTGGCCCTCTACACGGGCGGCGGGAACCGAGCAGCTCAGCACCGGGTCGCCGTCGAGCCACACCGTGCACAGACCGCAGTTGGTGGTCTCGCAGGCGCAGCGCACCGACGCGCAGCCCTGCTCACGCAAAAGCGCAAAGAGCATGGTGTCGGGGGCAATCTGAACCTTGACCTTGCGGCCGTTGAGCGTAAAGGAAAGATCGATGAGTTTGGCAGCCATTAGCGCACCTCGCTAGAATCGACGCCGGGCACGCGGCGGCAGGAATACTCGTCCGTGGCAAACTTAGGCACTTGCACGGTCTCGAGCTCGCGGGCAAGCGCGGCCGAAAGCTCGATGCCGGCGGCGCGGCGAACGGCCTGCACGGCAAGCGGCGCCGAGATGCGGCGGCGGTAGTCGGCCGAGCCCCACATATTGGTGCCGTAGCTCAGCGCGCGCACGGACGCAGCCAGGGCGCGCAGCTCGTCCTCGGAAGGCTGCTCGTTGGTGAGACCACACGCCTCGCCCTGCAGCAGGGTTGCGCGCAGCGGGCGGGCGCCCACGGTGACGTGCCAGGTGTTGTCCCACCAGGCGGCGGTGACGTTGAGCGAGGGGAAGTCGGTCGCGGCCTTGCGCACGGCCTCGTAGCTTACGCGGTACTCGTGCTTAACGACCACGACGCGCTCAATCACGTCGCGCACGTAGCCCATATCCACGAACTCGGCAAGCGGTACGCGGCCGGCGCCCGTCAGCTCAACATAGGAATCGAGCGCCAGGAAAGCCGAGAGCACGTCCGAGAAGCCAAAGCGGCCGTAGATGCTGCCGCCCACCGTGGCGGTATTGCGCAGCTGCACGCCCACAATGTCGTGAACGGCGAACTCGAAGACATTGTTGACAAGCGCGTTGAGCTCGGCATGGCGCTCGAGCTGGCGCAGGGTGCACATGGCACCGATGCGAAACTCGGTCTCGGCCTCCTCGATCTGATCGAGTCCGCAGACCGAAAGGTCAATCGCCGTCGCCACGCGACGCGATCCCAGGCGCATCCAGATGCCGCCGCCCACAATCTTGTTGTTGCGGTTCTTCTGTAAGAGCTCATAGGCTTCGGCCGCGTTTCCAACACGGACGTAGGTACCGAACTTGAGCACGTTCTCCCCCATCTCTTTACTTGTCCAGTACCCCTAAGTGTACCAAACGAGGGCGCACGACCCTCACCACCATAGAAAAAGGCTCCCGGCAGGAATTGCCGGGAGCCTTAGGCGCATCAGCTGGTGCTGTGCGGAGCTATGTCAAGCTGGATTTAGCAGACGCCCTGGGCCATCATGGCGTCGGCGACCTTCAGGAAGCCGGCGATGTTGGCGCCCATGACAAAGTTGCCCTCCTGGCCATACTCCTTGGCGGTGTCGTCAACGTTGTGGAACATGCCGCGCATGAGCTGCTCGAGCTTGCCGTCGACCTCCTCAAAGGTCCAGGACAGGTGCTCGGCGTTCTGGCTCATCTCCAGGCCGGACACGAGCACGCCGCCGGCGTTGGCAGCCTTGCCGGGCATAAAGGCGACGCCGTTCTCCTGGAAGTAGGTCGTGGCCTCGATGGTCGTGGGCATGTTTGCGCCCTCGCCGACCACCTTGCAGCCGTTGGCGACGAGCGCCTGGGCGTCCTCGAGCAGCAGCGTGTTCTCGCGAGCGCAGGGCAGCGCGATGTCGCAGGGCAGCTCCCACACGCCGCGGCCGTCGCCCTCGTGCCACACGGCGTTGGGCTTCTCGTCAACGTACATGGCGAGCGTGACGCCCTTGTCGTGGCCGGAGCGCTTCTGGTTGTAGACGTGCTCGAGCACGGAGTAGTCGATGCCGTCGGGGTCCTCGACCCAGCCGTGGGTATCGGAGCAGGCAAGCACCTTGCCGCCGAGCTGGGAGACCTTCTGGACGGCATAGATAGCAACGTTGCCGGAACCGTGAACGACGACGTTCTTGCCCTCGAAGGAGTCGCCGCGGCTCTTGAGGTACTCGTCCACAAAGTAGACCAGGCCGTAGCCGGTGGCCTCGGTACGGGCGAGCGAGCCGCCAAAGGAGAGGCCCTTGCCGGTGAGGACGCCGGTCCACTCGTTGGTCAGGCGCTTGTACTGACCGAACAGGTAGGCAACCTCGCGGCCGCCAACGCCCAGGTCGCCGGCGGGAACGTCGGTATTGGGGCCAATATGGCGATAGAGCTCGGTCATGAAGGACTGGCAGAAGTGCATGATCTCGTTGTTGGACTTGCCCTTGGGGTCAAAGTCGGAACCGCCCTTGCCGCCGCCCATGGGCAGGGTGGTCAGGCTGTTCTTGAGGATCTGCTCCAAGCCCAGGAACTTGAGCATACCCAGGGTGACCGTCGGGTTAAAGCGCAGACCGCCCTTGTAGGGTCCAATGGCAGAGTTGAACTCGACACGATAGCCGCGGTTGACCTGGACCTTGCCCTGGTCATCGACCCAGGGGACACGGAACATAACGATGCGCTCGGGCTCGACGAGGCGCTCAAGCAGGGCGGCCTCCTCGTACTCGGGATGGGCGTCGAGCGCCGGCTGGATGGTGCCGAGGATCTCGGTCGCGGCCTGGATGAACTCAGGCTGCTCGGGATAGCGGGCCTTGAGCTCGTCGAGAACTTTCTGCGTGTAGCTCATGCTTCCTCCAATGATAGGAAACGAAAAGTGTCGGTCGCGGCACCCTGTGCGCCGCGAACTTTATCGTGTATGGATAATATCGCACTGTTGCGGGAAAGTTTCGCATAAGCAGACGAGCAGATGTTTCGTTTTGATTACGATGCAGGTAGAGGCGTTTTTGAGTGCCTGACGTGCAAGTTGCGTGTTTCGAAGCTGTTTCCCGCACGTTTCAAAACCACCACAAAGGGGACAGGCAGCTTTGCGGTGGTTTTGGCAAGATGCGTTGGCGGGAACGTATGTGAATCGAACACATCCAAGACGTTTTGCACGCCTCGCAACGGTTTTGAGGACCGCGGGGCCCACCGGAGCCCATCCGCTCCCAAACATGGCGGTATTTTACCAAACTAGCAATACGACGACCCCTAGCGCAGCGATCTTAGGCCGCCGGCATCCTTGTCGAGCACCGTAAAACGCACCGCATCCAGGTGCTCCAAGATGCTAATGGCTCGTTTGCGCGACACGCCTAGGGCCTCGCGCAGCACACTCGTGGTGGCAGCGCCGCCGGCAGTCTCGATAGCCGCGGCGACGACCTCACGCGCATGGGCCTCGGCGGCGGCAGACAAGGCAACGTCGCGTTCGATCTTAACGATCGCGCGGTTGAGCGAAAGCTCGCGCAGGGCACGCGTCATGGCGTCGCGATCGAGTTGCAGCTGCTCACCCACCTCGGGCAGCGTCGCCGCACCGAGACCCGCCTCGTCGAGGGCGGCCACGATACGCTGGCTCGCCTCGCGCACCACGCGTATCGCCGCGGCGGCAGAGTGCGGGTCGAACACCTCGGACGCCTCCTGGGCGCAGATGCCGCGCGCACAGCCCTCGAGGACGAGCGCGGACGCTACGTCTTCGCCCGCTGTCGGCCAGGCGGCATGCGCGACCTCGCCCAGTGTGAAACCCGTCTGCTTGGGCGCGGCCCCGTGCATGGCGGCCAGCGTGACGGAGAGCGCGGCGAGGGCGGCATCGAGCACAGCGGGGGCGGCGATAGAGCTCCTCGGTCGAACGCTCGGCATGAAGCGCCACGGCATCGCCCGAGGAAACCGTCCCGTGCAGGAGCGCTGCCGCCTCGGCGCCCGAAAGATCGAGAGCACGGGTTACGGCCGAGGCAGGCACGGGCAGGCACTGCAGTTCCAACCATGCGACAACGGCGGCGGCGCGGTCGCCAGCATCCAGAGCCCCAAGCAACGCGCACTCGCCCGCGGAGAGGTCGCGCGAGCGGCGGCACCGCGAAAGAAGAACGCGTCCGCCGCCGAGCAGCGAAATCGGAGAGTGCGACAGGATGACGGCATGATCGCCGGCGCGCAACGGCAACGGCCGCTCCAAGCGCACCTGCACCACACGCGTCTCGCCGACCGCGAGGGGCGGCTCGTCGTCCAAAAGCATAATGCGACCGAGCACCTCGGCCGTGCCCGCCATCACGTGCACGCGCGTGCCCGAGGCAAGAACGCCGGATCGCGCGCCGTCGTGCCCCACATATGTCAGCCACATCAAAAAGCGCAGCGTCTGCCCCACGCAACCCTCGACGCCGAGCATCTCGCCGCGCTTGAGGTGCGCCACGCCATCACCCACCAGGTTCAGGGCGACACGCTGACCCGGAACCGCGCGCTGGGTATCCCCGTGAACTTGCATGCCACGCACGCGACAGTGCGTTCGCGACGGCAGTGCGACAAGCTCGTCGCCAACCGATACAGGCCCGTCGTGCAGCGTGCCCGTCACGACGGTTCCGGCGCCGCGGATACTAAAGCAGCGGTCGATAGGGAGACGGGGCGTATCGCCCGAGCCCGCAGTCGCCTCTAGGCGCTCCGACAGGCACGAGCAAATCGCGTCATCGAGCACCGCGAGCAGCTCGCCCAGGCCCTCACCCGTCTTGGAGGACACCGGCACGACCGGTACCCCCGCAAACACGGTCCCCTCAAGAAATGCCTCGACGTCGAGCTCGGCGAGCTCCGCCGTCTCGTCGTCGGCCAGGTCGCACATAGTCAGCGCCACCACCATATGCGTCACACCCAACAGCTCCAGCACGCGCACGTGCTCGCGGGTCTGCGGCATCACACCCTCCACGGCCGAAACCACCAGCACGGCCACGTCGATGCCCGTGGCGCCCTGCACCATCGCGCGCAGATAGTGCGCATGCCCGGGCACGTCGACCAAGCCGACAATCTTGCCGCTCGGCAGCGCCAGCTCGCCAAAACCCAGCTCCGTGGTCATGCCTCGGCGCCGTTCGACCTCCAGGCGGTCGGGATTTTTGCCGGTCAGCGCCTCGATAAGGGCTGACTTTCCGTGGTCGACGTGCCCCGCCGTCCCGACGACAACGGGACATTCGACAAGCTCACGCGCACTCATCGACGCAAACCCGCCCGCACGGCATCGACCAACGCAGACGCGCACAGATCAAGGTCGGTATCGTGCAAAAGCGTGCGGACGTCAAACAGCACCTGTTCGTGCCGCACGCGCGTGACGACCGGCATGTCGGGTTCCTGAACCATGGCGCGCTTCAGGCCATCGGCAGATAGGCGCCCATCGACGGGGCAAACGGCAACGCAAAAAGTTGGGAGCTCGACGGTCGGCAGCGAACCGCCTCCCGGAGCAGAGACGCCCTCGACAACCTGCAACTCCACCGCGTCCTCGCACTGAGACTCGCGAAGTTTGCGCAGCATGCGGTCATGCAGGCGCTTTGCCTGACGCTCGAGCGGAGCCGGCGCGCCGGAAAGCATGTTGAGCACCGGGATCTCCCGATGTGCCGTATCAGAACCGGCCACATATAAGCGCAGGGTGGCCTCGAGCGCCGCGAGCGTGAGCTTGCCGGGGCGAAGCGCGCGCATAAGCGGATGAGAGGCGCAGGCGGCGATCGCCTGGGCGCTGCCGAGGATAATGCCCGCCTGCGAAGCACCGAGCAGTTTGTCCCCCGAGCACGAGACAACGTCGACGCCGGCGCAAAGCGAGGCGGACGTGGGTCTCTCCCCCGCATCGGCGAGCACCCCATCTGCAAGCAAAGCGCCCGAGCCTTGGTCCTCGTAAAGCAAAAGGCCGTGTTCATGCGCCAGCGCAGAAAGCTCCGCCGCCGAAACCTCCTCGTGGAAGCCCTCGATACGGTAGTTTGAAGGATGAACTTTCAGGATCATCGCCGTGTTGGGCGTAATGGCGCTTCGGTAATCGTCCAGATGCGTGCGGTTGGTGGAGCCCACCTCGACAAGCTTGGCACCCGAGGCTGCCATGATGTCGGGGATGCGGAAGCTCCCGCCCACCTCGACAAGCTCGCCGCGGCTCACGATGACCTCTTTGCCGCATGCATGCGCGGCAAGCACCAACAGCACCGCCGCAGCGTTATTGTTGACAACCAAGGCGTCCTGCGCCCCCGTGAGTGTGCGCAGCAGGCGCGCGGCATGTTCCTTACGGCCCCCGCGAGCGCAAGTCGCGACGTCATACTCGAGCGTGCTGTAGCTGCGGGCAACGTCGGTCACCGCCTGCACCGCTGCGGGAGCGAGCGGAGCACGGCCCAGATTGGTGTGAATCACAACGCCTGTCGCGTTGACGGCGGGACGCAGGGTCGGCAGCGACAGGCGGTGGCACCGCCGCTCAATGGCCAAGGCGAGCTCGCGCTTGTTCCTTGCGGGAACGCCGGAGCGAATCGCCGCGCGCTCGGCATCGAGCTCGACATCGATCGCCTCACGCACGATCTTATCGCCCGCATCGCCGGCAGCCTTCATGACCGGCCACTCCGCCAGCAGCTCGTGGACAGCGGGAATGGAGCGCAGGCGGTCGCGCACCTCGGCAGGCATGGATTCGCAGTCGCTCATGGAAAGCCTTTCGACATATTCAATAAAAAGCAGGTCCCCCACGATCATCGTCGGCCACCAAATGGCGACGCGCACGCAAAAGGGACAGGTCCATTATGGCAGCTTGCGGCAAGACGGCGCAGCGCCTCGCTCAAAACCCTGCCAAAATAAACCCTGTCCCTTTTTAGGTCGGTTATGGCGTGGGGCCTTTAGGCCTCCCTGTTGGCGTAGATAAACCAGTAGCCCAGCGCAACGATCAGGGCGCCGCCCACGATATTGCCGAGCGTGGCGACGGAAAGATTGAGCGCCAGGCC
>ENA-OQKL01000162-OQKL01000162.1-human-gut-metagenome-genome-assembly--contig:-NODE-162-length-23278-cov-2.740918_pt1 | contig 23278 bp, 28 predicted proteins | sample MGYA00242779_ERZ504800 | MGnify/ENA primary metagenome ERZ504800 (study PRJEB26092, sample SAMD00036410) | human gut metagenome | host: Homo sapiens | study: EMG produced TPA metagenomics assembly of... | reverse complement strand
GAAGACCCCCATCGACATCATCCGCAGTGCCGTGAGGTAAACTCCGTCATCAGCGATGAGGGCCTTTCCAAGGAGTACGGCCTCGCCATTGGGCGCAACCTCGACCTCAACTGCCGCAAGGGTCTCATGACCCTCGATCTGACCACCAACTCCATGATCGCCGCCGCTGCGGGCGCAGACGCCCGTATGGCAGGCGCTCCGGTGTCGGTGGTGGCAAACTCCGGCAGCGGCAATCAGGGCATCACTGCGACGATGCCCGTCGTGGCTGCTGCCCGCTGGCTGGACATCGACGAGCCCACCATGCTGCGTGCCGTCACCCTGTCGAACCTCATCGCCATCCGCATCAAGTCGAAGTTTGGCCGTCTGAGCAACCTGTGCGGCGCCACCGTCGCCGGGACTGGCGCGGCCTGCGGCATTACATACCTGCTGGGCGGCGGCTACCATGAGATATGCTGCGCTATCCAGAACATGGTGGGCAATGTCACCGGTATGGTGTGCGACGGCGCAAAGGCCGACTGCGCCCTGAAAATTTCCACCTGCGTCAATGCCGCCTGTCAGGCAGCGGCCATGGGTACCCGCGGCGTCCGCGTCCAGAGCACCGACGGCATCGTGGAAGAGAACGTGGAGCGCACGCTGGACAACTTCGCCATCCTCAGCACCCACGGCACCAGCGACAGCGTCATCCTCGACCTGATGCTCAACAAAGAACATACTCCGGACGCCGAATAAGCGTCCTCGCAGCACCCTGGCAAGCCTGCATCCGCATCCTGCAAAAAACGCCCTGCGCCCGAAGCGCAGGAGAATTAGGGGTAAATTATTATGAAAAAACTATTCAATAACCTGCCGTTCCGGCTGCTTCTCGGTATCATCATCGGCGTCATCCTGGGCCAGGTCTTCCCGGAGAGTGTCATGAAGGTGATCGTCACCTTACAGTATATCATGGGCCAGCTCATCACCTTCTGTGTGCCGCTCATCATCATCGGCTTCATCGCCCCGTCCATCACCAAGCTGGGCAGAACGCTTCCCGCCTGCTGGGCGTGGCGATCGTGATTGCTTACGTTTCCTCTGTCTGCGCAGCCCTCATGAGCACCGGCGCAGGCTACGCCCTCATCCCGCACCTGTCCATCGACACTGAGGTGGCCGGTCTGCGGACCCTGCCCGACGTCGTGTTCGAGCTGAACATCCCCCAGATCATGAGCGTCATGAGCGCCCTCGTGCTCAGCGTTCTGGTGGGTCTGGCCGCTACCTGGACTAACAGCAAGCTCACCTGCGACTTCCTCGGCGAGTTCCAGAACATCGTGCTGGACATCGTCGGCAAGATCATCATCCCCATGCTGCCCTTCTATATCGCCGCTACCTTCTGCAACCTGAGCTATGAGGGCATGATCACCCACCAGCTGCCCGCCTTCATCCAGATCATCCTCATCGTCATGGCAGGCCACTATATCTGGCTGGCTGTCCTGTATCTGCTGGCCGGCGCATACTCCGGCAAGAACCCCTGGGAAGTCCTCCGCCACTACGGCCCCGCTTACCTGACCGCTGTCGGCACCATGTCCAGCGCCGCCACCCTGGCAGTCGCTCTGGACTGCGCCCGCAAGAGCAAGGTCCTGCGCAAGGATATGGTCAGCTTCGGCATCCCCCTGTTCGCCAACATCCACCTCTGCGGCTCTGTCCTGACTGAGGTCTTCTTCTGCATGACCATCTCCAAGATCCTCTACGGCCACCTGCCCAGCATCGGCACCATGCTCCTCTTCTGCGCCCTGCTCGGCATCTTCGCCATCGGCGCTCCCGGCGTCCCCGGCGGTACCGTCATGGCTTCTCTGGGCCTCATCACCGGCGTTCTGATGTTCGATGACGCCGGCACCGCTCTGATGCTCGCCATCTTCGCCCTGCAGGACAGCTTCGGCACCGCCTGCAACGTCACCGGCGACGGCGCTCTGACCCTGATGCTGACCGGCTACGCCGAGAAGCACGGCATCAAGAACAACGACAACATCCAGAGCCCCGTCCTGTAAAGACTGCTTCAAAGGATTTGAGCGCATTTCCCTGAAAATACCAGAAACCGGGCTGCGTCCCCCATTCTGACCAGCCCGTGATATGCAAAAAGGGGCCTCCTGCAAAGGAGGCCCCTTTTGTTATGCATGGATTTACTGATTGGGAAAAGGGCAAAGTGTGTCGCTGACGCCAGAGATATAATTCATATCGACGTCGTAGAATTTCGCCAGCTGGATGAGGCACTCGACCGGGATGCGCACTTTGCCCTTTTCGTAGTCGGAGTAGGTGGTCTGTGCAACGTGAATGGCATTTGCGACCTGTGTCTGATTGAGGTCGTGGTCGTTGCGCAGTGCCTTGATGCGTTCTGTGTATAGCATAGGATTCACCTCTTTGTAGAAAGTCTACAAAGGATGGCCCGAATATCTTGATTTTTAACGGATAATCCGTTAAAATAAGAGCCGAGACAGAGACTTGGGCGGAAGGGCTTGAACTACTGACGGAAAGGATGGGCGAGATGAACATATGCTCTGAAGCGGTGATAGATTCAATTCGACAGGGAGTTTCAAATATTCCACCAGAGAGCGGGGGAATATTAGGCGGAAGAAATGACGTGGTTACAAATATCTGCTTGGATAAAGGAATATTGGGTAAACATCCTTGCAGTTATACACCTGATACACGCTTCCTGAATCAGAAAATCAACCAATGGGCTGAAACTGGGATACAGTTTATGGGAATGTTTCATGTGCATTTCGGCGGCACAGAAAGCCTTTCCGAAGGAGATAAAGAATATATCGTTCGCATTATGGAAGTAATGCCGAAAAAAATTGGTTGTCTGTACTTTCCTGTTGTTGTAATGCCGGAGCGTAAGGTGGTGGCATATAAGGCAGTACGCAACAATGAGAAAGTCGTAATAAAAAGAGATTGTATCAAATGTCAAGGAGGAACTTAACATGAAGAACGTGAAAAACAAGAAAATGATGGCTGTTGTTCTGCCGGAGGGATGCTTCTACGGAAATTGCAGCGACTGCGTCTATGCTGACCGGAGTGACTGGAGAGACGGCGAGGTATACTGCCTTTGCGAGAAAGGCTGGACACACGGCTATAATCGCCCGAGTGACCGGAACGGCTGTGCCTACTATGAGGAACGCTGATAACGAAAAAAGGGAGAAAGAACTATGACGGTTGCATTGTGCATGTTTGCCCTTTGGGCATGGGGCGGATGGATCTCGTGGAAGGGCATTGAAAACGGAAATGGCTGGATCGGTGTTATCCTTTCCGAGAAAATACGCAAAAGTCTGAACAAAAAAGAAAACTGGTGGAAAAAGGCGCTTCTTTCGGTGGCATTCGGCTATGTTGCAATGGGTGCAAAGGTGATAGAGTGGATCCTTACTTTTGTCATGCGCATGGTGGACGGCTCGCTTTTTAGATGAGCTGCCTTAGAAGGAGACAGTCAAAATAGAAAAATATCACGCGACGTGGATTCTTACAGCTTACGGCGGCGACGGCTCTGGTGTGTGCAACAGCACCGCTGACGGGATGCGAGAAGTAAAAATAAAAAGAAACTCATTATCGGTACATGGTACCGTCAGGGTTCGGATGACTTGGCGTTCACGATTTATGATGACGGAACCTGCATGATTGATAATGACTACGGAAAAGGAACATGGTCGATTGCGAACGAAGACCAGTTTACGCTTACCGGATTCTATGGGAATAGCGAGATTTTCACGATAATCGCTATCGATAAAAAATCAGTGACCTTTGGCCCGCCGAATGCGGATAAGAATACCGACCAGACAATCGTATTCTGGCATACGGCTGAGGATGCAAAAAAGAATGCTGGGTAAATGAGGAAGGACAGAAAGAGGTGAAATCTATGAGAACCGCTCAGAGACTGGCTGCACTCGGAGTTGTGGCAGCGATTGTTCTTTCGGGATGTTCTAATGGAAAAGACAGTTACTCATCTGCGGAAAAAGAGGAAAGCGGCCAGCCACTTCAGTCGGCTTCGATAAGTGCGAGTTCTAGTGTGGAGTCTGCGGAGCTTGCCGAAAGTGCGAATGCAGGGTATCCAACATTGAAGGAAGTAGCGCAAAATTATAATGGCTGTGCGCTTGAATACCCGAATATGGAAGAGCTTTCGGTCGGAATGCTCTATGGTGATAGTGGGAACAGATACTGTCTGTTTGACGTGGACGGAAGAGTTCATCATGTCTTTGAAAGCGATACTTACATTGTTTCTGGGTTTTTATAACGGAATGTGCATGACCAGCAGAAGGACAATGGTTAGGGAAGATGGAACAACATTCTGGCCATCGTATGTTCCTGCGGATGAGGTGCTGGTTGCGTACCTGAAAAATGAGTGTGGAATACTTCTCTGGACGGTCAAACAAGAAGATACGTTAAATGGCTCAAAAACAATTTTGACTGCATGGAATACTTCGGATGGCTCGATGCGCTTTCAGTGTGATACGACACAGCCTGAATTCGAGAAAAATGATCCGGTGACAATGTACAAGAATTTGACGCAGAATCTTGACGTTATTTCTTATGAAGGAGCCGGCGTGTACATGATTATAGATCGAATCATGGGCAGACACGTTGAGATTGGAATATATAAAGGGACAGAAGAAGCAACTCAAAATTATTATGTGGCAACTTCTAAGAGCGGGAATATTCGGTATATTAGTGTAAAGGATGGTAGCTTGAATGAGCTGTCAGGTTGGAATAATTTGATGCTACATCGCGGCGGTAATATAGTCTTAAGTGAAAACCTGATTTTTCTGGATGCACAAATAAATGAAGGTGGCGGCACAAAGTATCCGACGGGGTTTTATGATGTCCATTTGAATCAAGTAATCGACCTGAGCAAATATAATATTCAATCAATTTATGAGGATGAACCCCGGTTTATCAACGGCTATGCAGTCTTACAGATGAAAAATCCAGAGGGTGTTCCATTTTGGGGCGTTATAAAGAGAGACGGAACATGGGCGGCGGAACCGCAAAAAGGTTCAGTCAGATATGTATACCAGACGGCTGATGGTGTTCTTATTACTACCTGCGAAGAAAATATAGAGCAGTGGTATACATATGACCAAACCGGGACAAAGCTTGATGAATGGGACAGAATAAAATTTGACGGCTCTTATGGATATGCACAGGATAGTTCGTCAGGACACAGGGGAATCTGTGAAGTCTATAACGGGTATACATATGCTAGTTTGAATAGCCATGTTGCAAAAATCAGCAGTGACGGTTCTTACGAATATCTGTCTTGACGCCCAAGGCAAAAGCTAACAGTGACATTTGGCTGGAAAAGGATTCATGGCAAGTGAAAATCGGACGAGTAACAAACGGATAGAGAAAGGTGTAAAGTTATGTCCAAGAAGGAGAAGACGATTTTATACACAATATGTGCCGTTATTGTGTGTGCTGTAGTTGCAGTATGTGTGACTCAGAATACTACCGGCAGCCGCGAAAAAGAGATGAAAAAGCTTCTGGCAAACAACTGGTATCGGCAGTGGTCGGAGAGTGTGAGCTTTACGCTTTACGACGATGGAACGGTTACGATTCCAGGTTCTTACGGTCAAGGAAAATGGGCACTTGTAAATGATGATGTTTTGAAAATCTCGGATTTCTATGGTGAAACTATGACACTGAAAATTGACGACCTCGATGACCAATGGCTTGTGGTCTATGAAATGGAAAACGGACAGCAGAGTGAAGAAAAAATTACATTCTGGAACACAGCGGAAGGCGCACAAACGCTCCGTGCAAAATTTTGAAGTTAGGAGTCGAAACTATGTCAAATGAAATGAATCGTCGTAAATTCCTGAAGCTTACTGGCACCGTGGTGCTGGCGACATCTGTTGCGGGAGCACTGGGCGGCTGCTCGGGCGGAGGCGGCGGGGGAGAAGGCCCGGATTCTTCTTCCTCTGACAGTACATCTTCCAGTTCGTCCTCTTCTTCCAGCAGCTCTTCGAGTTCTTCCAGCTCGTCTAGTTCGTCTTCGAGCTCCTCTTCGGAGATGGAGCCTACGAAGATCATTTGGAAAATCAGCGATAAAGGTGACGGCACGGCAACATTGGTCGGCTACGATGATATGGGCGCACAGCCGATGGGGGAGATAATCCTTCCGACAGAGTGGTCTGGGCGGACGATTACAGGGCTTGCTGATAACCTTGGAGGAAAAATCACAAAACTCATCGTTCCGGGAACCTATAAAGATGTGAGAAGTGCCGGAAGCAATAATCTGCAGGAACTGATTTTGCAGGAAGGCGTAGAAAGTGTAAGTAGATTTGACGGAAGCAAAAATCTTTGGAATGTCCAACTGCCTTCTACTCTAAAAGAAATTGGATACGAAGCATTTTGGGATTGCCAGAGCATTACAACCATCAAATTTCCGGCAGGCCTGCAAAGCATCGGCTATTATGCATTTAAGAATACTGGCCTGCTGAGTGTGACGTTGGGTGAAAACATCAAAGAATATGGCGAACAGGCATTCGCAGAATGTAAGAATTTGTCAAGAGTCGAAATGTACGGCTTAAATCCGGGATGGCTGATGTTTAATAATTGCGTGAGCCTTACAAATGTCACGCTTTCGCCTGAATTGACGAATCTGGAAAGCGGTATGTTTGAGGGATGTGCAGCACTGAAAAAAATAAACATTCCCAAAAAGGTGACGAGAGTGGGCGGATATGTCTTCAAAGGCTGTACGTCTCTGGCTAAAATCACACTCCCGGCCACGGTGACGACGATTGAAGGCGAGGCCTTCCGTGGAACGCCGATTTCGAAGCTTGCAATACCTTACGGCGTAAAGGAACTTGGATGGGATACATTCACGGATTGCGTGAACCTGCGGTCAGTGTGGGTCCCGAGCACGTTGCAGAGCATTGGGCCTTATTCTTTCAGCGGCTGTAAAATGTTTAGTGATGTGTATTATCAGGCAGGCAAACAACAGTGGGTGCTAATGTCGGTGAATGACAGCAATACACTGTTCTTGGCGGCGGATATTCACTATAACGTGTCGCAAGCACAGTATGAGATGGTAGTTTAACAAAAGCGCAGTAAAAGCTCCGCATCGAACTCTGAAATAGGAAGTTCGATGCGGAGCTTTTTCCATAGGGTGAGAGCGAAATCCCAAAAATCATACAAAACCTTCTTTATTTTGTCATAACTGTCCCGTATAATAGAATATAGGTCAACATCAGAATTGCGGCCAGCACCCGGCGGGGGCTGGCTTTGGACTGGATAGAGGAGGAACACTCACATGGCAAACGAAAAGATACTCGTTGTGGACGACGATACCAACATCTGCGAGCTGCTGCGGCTCTACCTGACCAAGGAGGGCTATCAGGTCACGACGGCCAACGACGGCGAAGAGGGCCTTGAAAAGTTCAACCAGCTCAAGCCCGACATGGTGCTGCTGGACGTCATGATGCCCAGGATGGACGGCCTCGAGGTCTGCCGCCGCATCCGCAAGCTGGGCAACACCCCGGTCATGATGCTGACGGCCAAGGGCGAGACCTTCGATAAGGTGCTGGGCCTCGAGCTGGGCGCAGACGACTACATGGTCAAGCCCTTCGACACCAAAGAGGTCGTGGCCCGCATCAAGGCGGTGCTGCGCCGCTGCACCGTCACCACGTCCCAGACCGAGAGCTCCGAGGGCGTCATCGAGTTCGACAACCTCCGTCTTGACATGAACAGCTACGAGCTGCGGGTCAAGGGAAAGGTGGTGGAAGCTCCCCCGAAGGAGCTGGAACTGCTGAACTGCCTCGCCTCTCACCCCAACCGGGTCTACACCCGCGACCAGCTGCTGGACGAGGTGTGGGGCTTCGAATACTACGGCGACAGCCGTACCATCGACGTCCATGTCAAGCGCCTGCGCGAGAAGCTGGCCGGTGCTTCCGATAAATGGGAGCTGAAGACCGTCTGGGGCGTGGGCTATAAATTCGAGGTGCGTCAGTAATGCGCAAAAGTGTTTCCGTTGCGTTCTTCTCGCTCATGAGTACCCTGCTCATCTTTGGCACGGTGATCATGGGCGGCTCGGAGCTGGTGCTGTTCAGCAACTACTTCGCCCAGGAGCGGTACGACGTGCTGGACGAAGTGGTCAATGTGGCCCAGCGCACGGCGTCCCATCTGGTGCAGGAAGCCGCTCTGCCGGAAGGCGAAGAACTGGAAGCCCTGAACACCAAGCTCGAGCTCATCGGCGAGAGCGCGGAAGTGTACCTGTTCTTCACCGACTGCGACGGCAACGTGGTGCTGGCCTCAGACCCGGACGATCTGGCCGGGGATGTGGTAGAGGCGTCCGTGCTGGAAAAGTCGGCCAAGGCCAAGGAGAATTATCACATCTTCGGTACGCTGGACGGCGTACTGACCGAGAAGAGCTACATCTCGGTGCATGAGATGCGCAGCGAGAGCGGCGAGTGTACCGGCTACCTTTTCCTCTGCTCGTCGGGCGACCGGCTGGTGGAGTTCCGCACGGGAGTTCTTCTCGAACTTCTTCCTCTCGGCCTGTCTGATGCTGCTGGTGGCCAGCGTCCTCACCAAGGTGATGATGCATAAGCTCACCGACCCCATCCAGAAGGTGACGGATGCGGCTCAGCGCTTCGGCGGCGGCGACCTGTCCGTCCGGGTCGAGGGCGTGGACGGCGAAGGCGAAGTGGCCGACCTGGCCCGCACCTTCAACCAGATGGCGGACAATATCCAGTCCAACGACAACTCCCGGGGCCAGTTCATGGGCAACATCGCCCACGAGCTGCGCACCCCCATGACCACCATCAAGGGCTTCATCGACGGCATTCTGGACGGCACCATCCCGCCCGATATGCAGAACCACTACCTGCAGCTGGTCAGTGAGGAAACGGGCCGTCTGGCACGGCTCATCCAGAACATGCTGGATCTTTCCAAGCTGGAAAGCGGCGAATATCAGGTGAATGCCCGGATGTTCAACATCTGGGAGACGATCACCGGCGTGGCGCTCTCGGCAGAGCAGCGCATCAACGACGGCATGATCGACATCGACGGCCTGACCATGGACGAAAAGGTGCTGGTCTACGCCGACCCCGACCTGATCCATCAGGTGGTGTATAACCTGCTGGACAACGCCATCAAGTTTACGCCTGCGGGCGGCACCATCCGCTTCGGGGTGGAAAAGCTTGGCCCGGAAGCCGAGATCTCCATCTGGAACTCCGGTCAGGGCATCAGCCCGGAGGCGCTGCCCTACGTGTTCCAGCGGTTCTACAAGGAGGACCGCTCCCGCGGCCTGCACGCCCGGGGCGCTGGCCTTGGCCTGAACATCTGCAAGGTGCTGGTGAACCTTTCCGGCGGGCAGATCCGGGTGGAGAGCCAGCAGGGCGAGTGGTGCCGGTTCGTGTTCACCCTGCCCACCGTGGCCCCGAACCCCGGCGGCATGAAGCGCCTGCCGGACGAAGCCGGCGGTGAACCCACCGTGGAAGACCCTGCAAGCATGAAGCCCGTAGAATGAACTTCCAGCCAGACTGCCCCGGACCCGGGGCGGTCTGGCTGTTTTGGCGTGGGGAAACTTTGCCGCTGGGGGGTTTTCCGGCGACTGGGGGAGTTTACTTCGCAAATGGACAGATCTTTCCAAATACGTCATTTCGGTGAAAAAGCCGTTGGCGGGTTTGATTTTTTGCTCGTTTTCATGTAAACTAAAAGATAACCATGCCCATGCTGTTTTTGCGGTTTTGAAACCGTCCAGTACAATGGGACAAATGGGAATAAGAATTTATAAAATAACGGAGCGTAAAGATAGAATATGGCAATCGTAAGTCCTTCGATCCTTTCCGCTGATTTTGGCAAACTGGGTGCAGACTGCCGCATGGTGCTGGATGCCGGTGCGCAGATGCTGCATTATGACGTGATGGACGGCCACTTTGTGCCCAACATCAGCTTTGGCGTGCCGGTGCTCAAGAGCCTGCACAAAAATCTGCCGGATGCCTTTTATGATGTGCACCTGATGATCAGCCATCCGCTGCAGTATGCGGAAGCCTTCATCAAAGCCGGTGCCACCCTGTACAACTTCCACCTTGAGTGCGAGGACGATATCCAGGCCACCATCGATGCCGTCCGGGCGCTGGGCTGCAAGGTGGGGCTGACCATCAAGCCCGGCACCGAGCCGCAGGCGCTGGCACCGTATCTTGACCAGCTGGATCTTGTGCTGGTGATGAGCGTGGAGCCCGGCTTCGGCGGGCAGAAGTTCATGCCCTCGGCGCTGGACAAGCTGCGCTGGCTCAAGGCAGAGCGCGAAGCGCGCGGCGCACACTATCTGCTGGAAGTGGACGGCGGCGTGGACAATGCCACCGCGCCCCAGTGCGTGGAAGCGGGCGCTGATATTCTGGTGGCGGGCAGTGCAGTGTTCGGCGCAGCAGACCCTGCTGCAGCCGTGCAGCACCTCGCCAGCCTTTGAAAGGATAACCATTTATGGATGAATCTTTGATCCGGGAGCAGGAGGCACAGCTCCAGAAGACCGGCCGCTACTATAAGCATATCTGCTTTATGGCGGTGCCGGTGCTGTGCATGGCCTGGTTTTCTGTACGGTGTGCGCCCGCTGCTGCTGTGCGGCATTGCGGTGCTTACCGGTAACCTGTGCGACCGTCTCGTTTCGCTGCTGCGCCGCCGCGTGTATCAGGGCAGTGACTTTTCTAACGAGAGCTTTGCGCTCGTCATTGCCCTGCTGATGCCGGTGACGGTGGATATCTATGTTCTGATCGCCGCAGTGCTTGCCGGTGTGCTGATCGGCAAGGAGATCTTTGGCGGCTACGGCAGCTACCCCTTCAACCCGGCTGCTGTGGGCTATGTGGTGGCGGCAGTGTCATGGCCGGAACAGGTGTTCCGCTATCCGCAGCCCTATACGAACATCCCTTTGTGGGACGCTTCCATGGTGCCGGTCTCCAGCGCCATTGAGGACACCCTGCGCAGCGGCGGCATGCTGAACATCGGCTCGCTGGCGCTGGGTCTGGGCGAATATGCTGCTCCCATGGGCACCGGCGCTGCGCTGGTGATCCTTGCCTGCGGCCTGTTTTTGTGGACCCAGAAGGATGCCCACATGTCTGCATCGATCAGCTTTCTTGTGACCTGTGCGGTCATTGCGTTCTTCTTCCCGCGGCAGGCGGGCCTTGCCGACAGTGCCGTGCTGTCAAATATCCTGCCCCGCCTGCAGTGTGTGCGGGATGAGCTGCTGACTGGCGCGATCCTGTTCAGCGCGGTGTTCCTGATCAACGAGCCTTACACCTGCGTGCACCACCGCATGGGCCGTGTGCTGTACGGCGTGCTGGTGGCGTTGTGAGCATGGGCTTCCGCTACTATGGCGTGTACGAGACCGGTGTGTGCTTTGCACTGCTGGCGGTCAACAGTGTGTCGGCATGGATCGACCGCACCGAGGCAAAGCTGTATCACCTGACCCATCTGCAGGCAGATGCCGGAAAGGGGGCAGCACAATGAGACGCGCAACGGCTGAACTGATCGTAAAAGATCCCAACAAGTTTGCCCACCATGACCGTGTGTTCCTGAATAACCCGGTGGTCATGCAGGGCATGGGCCTTGCCCCGCTGGTGGTGCTTGCCACCAGCGGCCAGAATGCGGTGATGCTGGCGGTGGCGGTGGCGCTGCTGCTGGTGCCCTCCCGCGTGCTGGCCTGTCTGCTGAGCCGCCTTGTGCCCCTGCACGACGAGGATCCCGCCCCGGAAACGCTGCAGAAAAAGCTGCTGCCCCGTGCACTGGTGTACGGCTTCAGCACGGCGGTGGTGTATCTGGCGGTGTATCCCATCCTGAATATACTGTTCAGCACCAGCCTGCTGAGCCTTGGCATCTACCTGCCCCTGCTCACGGTGGAGCCGCTGCTGACCTACCGCTTTGGCCGCGTGCAGGAGACGGTGCGCAAGGCTGTCTCCAAGGGCCTGCGCATCACGGTGGGCTATGCTTTGCTGCTGGTGCTGCTGGGCTGCGTCCGTGAATGGCTGGCCGCAGGCACCATGTTCGGTGTGGTTATCAGCCGCCCGGTGCTGCCCATGGCAAGCATGCCGGCAGGCGGCTTTATCGTGCTGGGCGTGCTGTGCGCCGTATGGCGTGCACTGGCCCAAAAGCGCAAGGCATATCTCACCAAAGAGGCACGCAACCTTGTGGATGTGCATTCCCAGAAGGAGGCGGACCGCGAACAATGAGAGATGTTGTAACAACAAGCGCAGTGTTCTTCAGCTATGCACTGCTGGCGGTGTTCGCGCAGAACGCCGTCTTTACCCGTGCACTGGGCGTTTCGCGTCTGGTGCAGCTGGTGGGCGATGACCGCACCAGCAGCTGGCTGTTTGGTATGCAGCTGTGCATCACGCAGGTGCTGGTAACGCCGTTTGCGTGGTATGCCGGCAGCCGGATCGCGCCGCTGGCAAACCGTGCCCAGCTGCGCCCGCTGGTGTATGTTGCCAGCATTGCCGTGGTGTGCGTTCTGGAGCACGCCGTGCTGTGGCTGGCGAAGGGCCTGCCGCACCGCAGCGCATTGCTGCGCATCGTGCCGCTGGCGGGCCTGAACAGCTGTGTGCTGGGCACTGTACTGGTGGAGCGCACCCAGAGCTTTACGCTGGGGCAGAGCCTTGGCTTTGGCCTTGGCAGCGGCCTTGGCTATGTGCTGGCGGTGCTGCTGGTAACGGAAGCCCGCCATCGCCTGCGCAGCAAGGCCATCCCGGAAGCATTCCGCGGCCTGCCCATCACGCTGGTGTATATCGGCGTGCTGGCACTGGCAATCTATGGTTTCACCGGACATTCTGTGATCCTGTAACATTGGCAGGGAGGAGAATCGACAATGGCAAAGTATAAACGTCAGAAGGTCAAGCGCTACCGCCGCAGCTTCTACAGCCGCGGTACACGCATCAAAAAAGGCATCGGCATCGTGGTGCTGGTGCTGGCGGTGCTGGGCGCAGCCTGGCTGGCAGCACCCCACGTGCTGGACTGGGCTACCCACACCTGGTATACTGTGGTGAAGAACCGTGATCTGGAAGCTGAATCGGCATCCCGCGCAGCCGCCTCGTCCGAAGCAGCTGCATCCTCGGCGGTACAGGAAGCGGCTTCGTCCCAGCCGGAGCCGGAACAGCCCAAGGAGCTGGACGGCAAGGCCATTACCGGCGGCAGCTGGGCCGCAGTGGATGTGAGCACCCTTGCCGATGATGCGGCCATCCGTGCAGCGGCGCAGCAGCTCAAGGCGCAGGGAGCGGATTACGGCCTTGTGACCCTGAAAACACCGGATGGCAGCATCTGCTACGCTTCGCAGGTGCCGGCTGCCGCCCAGAGCATTGCCGACACCACCGTGGACCCGGCCCGCATCGCGGCCATCTTCCGGGAAGAGGGCGTAATCCCTGTGGCCCAGCTTGCAGCCTTCAAGGACCCCATCTCCTCCCGCACCGACCGCAGCATGGCCATCCACTACGGCGACGGCCTGTGGCTGGACGCCCAGAAGGGCGGCAATGCATGGCTGAATCCCTACTCCGCTGCGGCAGTGGAATATGTAGGCGATCTGGTAGCCGAGGTGCAGGGCATGGGCTTTGAGCAGGTAGTCCTGACCAATGTCCAGTTCCCGAAGCTCAGCCGCAAACAGGACTACGGCGAGACTAGCGGCGTTTCCCGCGCGGATCAGCTCAAGGCGGATATCGCCGCCCTGCAGAGCCGCTTTGCGGGCAGCATGACCCTGTGGTTCAGCTACACGCTGGATCAGTGCAATACCAACAGCGTGTCGCTGGATGTGCCCGCTGTGACGCTGGGCATGGACAACCTGCTGGTGACGGCAGACAAGGCGATGGACGCCGACAGCCGCACCGCACTGGAGCAGTCTGCCGCCGGACAGGGCGTGCAGCATCTGGTGCTGCACAGCGCCGACATTTTCCAGTAACGTCTCTGGTTTTATAAGAGGGAGGAATCTGCTATGAATACCAAATCCTGCTTTGCACCGGCCCACATCCTTCTGCCTTCGGAGCAGATCCCACTGGAAAAGTGGGGCTGCATTGCCTGCGATCAGTTCACCAGTGACCGGGATTACTGGCAGAAAGCCGAGGCTGCCGCGGCAGGCAGCCCAAGCACCCTGAACATGATCCTGCCGGAGGTCTATCTGGAAGACGGCGATGCCGATGCACGCATTGAGAAGATCCATGCCACCATGGATGACTATGCCCGGAACGTGCTGACCCGCGCGGTGGACGGCTTTGTTTACGTGGAGCGCACCGAGCAGAGCGGCAAGGTGACGGCAGGGCCTTAGTGGGCACTGGTGGATCTGGAAGCCTACAGCTACCGCCGGGGCGAGTAAATGTACGGTGCGTCCCAGCGAAAGCACCGTGGAAAGCCGCATCCCGCCCCGCATGAAGGTGCGCACCGGTGCCGCGCTGGAAACGCCCCACATCATGATGCTGGCGGACGACCCCGGCTGCACCCTCATCGAGCCGGTGGCGGCGCATAAAGCCGAACTGCCCAAGGTATACGAGGGCGAATTGATGCTGAACGGCGGCCACATTGCGGGCTGGGCTGTGGAAGACCCTGCCCTCATTGCGCAGATCGAAGATGCGCTGGCTGTGCTGGGCAGTCAGGAAGAATTCGACAAAAAGTATCCGGATGCCACCCGCCGCGACCCGCTGACGCTGGCCGTGGGCGACGGCAACCACTCGCTGGCCACTGCAAAGGCCTGCTGGGAGGAGCTGAAAAAGACACTCACACCGGAGCAGGCAGCAAACCATCCGGCCCGCTGGTGTCTGGCCGAGGTGTGCAATGTGCACTCGCCTGCCATCGAGATCGAGCCGATCCACCGCGTGCTGTTCAATGTGGACTGCGCAGCGGTGCTGCTGAGCCTGATCACGTGGAGCGATTCCAATATGGCCGGCTGCAGCTTTGGCGGCAGCAAGCAGCAGCCCTTCACGCTGGCCGGGCCGCACATGTCCAACGTGCTCAGCTTTGAGGACCCAACCGCACCGCTGACCGTGGGCACCATTGACGAATTTATCGAATACTATCTTGAGCACCACAAGGAAGCCCGCGTGGACTATGTGCACGACGAGCCTGCTGTGCGCGCCCTGTGCAAAAAAAGGTGCTGTGGCATTCCTGATGCCGCCGTTTGCCAAGAGTGACCTGTTCAAAGGCGTTGTGATGGGCGGCGTGCTGCCGCGCAAGACCTTCAGCATGGGCCACGCAGAAGAAAAGCGGTACTATGTGGAGTGCCGGAAAATTACGGAATAATTATTGGAGAACCATGACATTTAAAGAATTGAATCTGTCCGCCCCGCTTCTGCGCGCTGTGCAGGAGGCAGGCTATGAGACCCCGTCGCCCATTCAGGCGGCGGCGATCCCGCCGGTGCTGTCCGGCCGGGATCTGATGGGCTGTGCCCAGACCGGTACCGGCAAGACGGCTGCTTTTGCGCTGCCCATGCTGGACCGGCTCACGGCCAATGCGCCCCGCAGAAAGGGTGCCATCCGCGCCCTGATCCTGACCCCTACCCGTGAGCTTGCTTTGCAGATCGGCGAAAGCTTTGATGCCTACGGAAAGTATCTCAAGCTGCGCAGCACCGTCATTTTTGGCGGCGTGGGCCAGGCACCGCAGGTGGAAGCGCTGAAAAAGGGCGTGGACATCCTGATCGCCTGCCCGGGACGGCTCAACGACCTGATCGGTCAGGGATTTATCGATCTCTCGAACCTTGAGATCTTTGTGCTGGACGAAGCCGACCGGATGCTGGATATGGGCTTTGTGCACGATGTGAAGAAGGTGATCGCAAAGCTGCCCGGGGAGCGTCAGAACCTGATGTTCAGCGCCACCATGCCCACCGAGATCGAACAGCTGGCCGCAGGCATCCTGCGCAAGCCCGCCTTCGTCAAGGTGGACCCGGTGTCCAGCACCGTGGACCGCATCCAGCAGAGCCTGTACCATGTGGAAAACGGGCAACAAGAAATTCCTGCTGCCGTGGCTCATCAAGAACCTGCAGCCCCCGGTGGTGAACGCGCTGGTGTTCAGCCGCACCAAGCACGGCGCGGATAAAATTGCAAAAGACCTCACCAAGCAGGGCATCCCGGCGGCGGCCATCCATGGCAACAAGAGCCAGACCGCCCGCGTGACCGCGCTGGAAAACTTCAAGGCCGGTAAGACCAAGGTGCTGGTAGCCACCGATATCGCCGCCCGCGGCATCGACATCAGCGAGCTGTCCCATGTGTTCAACTACGACCTGCCCGAGGTACCGGAGACTTACGTGCACCGCATCGGCCGCACGGCCCGCGCCGGTGCCGACGGTACGGCGGTCAGCTTCTGTGCACCTGAGGAGCAGGAGTATCTGGCAGGCATCGAAAAGCTGAACCGCCGCAAAATTCCCGTGGTGAGCGGCCACCCGTGGGACGGCGTGCCCGCGCCGGTGCGCCCGGAGCCGCCGGTGCGCGGCAAAAGCCCAAGGCAGCCGCCGCTGAACCGGCAGAAAAGCCTGCCGCAAAGCAGCCGAAGCCCGCAAAGGCCGAAGCAAAAAAACGCAAAACCTGAAAAAAAGGCTGCACCCGCACCCAAGGTGCAGGCAAAGCCCGCAAAAACCGAAAAAGAGGAACCACTCATGGATGATACCAAGCGTACTACCGGCGGACGCAGCAATGACCGCCGTTCCAATAATAACAGCCGCCCGCGCCGGGAGCAGAACGCTCCTGCCCGCGGCAGCAATGCGCAGCCCAAGTTTGACCCGCATTTTGTGAGCGCCCCGGAGGCCACTCCGCTGCGCCCGGCCAAAAAGACTCCGGCTGCACCCGCCGCCCCGGCCATCCGTACGGCTGCACAGCCTGCTCAGCAGAACAGCAGCATGCAAGGCCAGAAGAGCCGTCGCAATGACCGCAGCGACCGTCCGGCCCGCCAGAACAGCCAGCCTGCCGCCCAGAGCCAGAGCGCAGAGCAGGGCCGCGGTGCAAACAACGGCCAGCGCGGCCGTCAGAATGCGTCCCGCAATGCACAGCCTGCACCGGCCCGTGCCCCCAGAGCGGAGAGCAGCCGCCGCGGCCGTGCCGCTGCTGCAAGGGACGAAGACCCGGGCCTTATGCTCATCAGCCGTCGTCCGCCGCAGCAGAAGTTCACGAACTTTGAGGAGTATATGAACGCCCACGGCGGTGCAACTGCACCCATTGAGGACCACAGCGACGAAGTATGAGCAAAAATGAACCGTTTGCCCCATGGCAGTGCCCGCTGTGCGGGGAGAAACTGACCGGCGACAGCACCCTGAAATGCACAAAAGGCCACTGCTTTGACCGCGCCAAGGAGGGCTACTGGCATCTGCTGCCGGTGCAGAGCATGCGCACCAAGGCCCCCGGCGACAGCAAGGAGATGGTGGTCGCCCGCCGCGCGTTCCTGAATGCCGGATACTACGGCATCTTTGGCAAAGCGGTGGGTGAGCTGTGCGCAGAGTACGGCCAGCCTGCCAGCCCGGAGGCGGCGCTGCATCTGCTGGATGCAGGCTGCGGCGAGGGCTGGTACGACCGCTGCATCGCGCAGGCGCTTGCCGAAAAAGGCCGCCGGGTGCAGCTGGCGGGTTTTGATATCGCAAAGCCTGCGGTGCGCCTTGCGGCCAAGGCCCTGCCCACGGCACAGTATGCGGTGGCATCCAGCTTCAGCCAGCCGGTGCGCACCGGCTGGGCCGACCTGCTGCTGAACTGCTTCTCGCCCTTTGCACAGGAGGAATTCCTGCGGGTGCTGCGCCCGGGCGGACGGATGATCTATGTGGTGCCCGGTGCCGAACATCTGTACCAGATGAAGGCCGTGCTCTACGAAAAGCCCTATAAAAACCCGGTGCAGCAGATCGCCTATGACGGTTTTGCCGCCATTGGGGAACGGAAAGTGACCGGCCGCGTCACGGTGCCCCACGAACAGCTGGAAGCGCTGTTCGCCATGACACCCTATTACTGGAAAACGCCGCGCGGCGGGCGGAGCGCCTTGCTGCGCTGTCCCAGCTGGAAACCGATATCTCGTTCCGGTTCCTTGTATTTGAAAAGCTGTAATGATAGCAGTTTGCGTTTTTAATGCACAAGCAACATCCGCAAACTGCATATCGCAAATATGCCGTTTTAATAGGCACTATTTTTGAAAATTGCGATAAAAAGCAGAAACGCTCGTCATGCAGAATTGTGTGACGAGCGCGTTTTTTTGCTTCAGTTTCTGTCAAAAGCCCCGTCCCCGAGGGGGCTGTCGAGCGAATGCGAGACTGGAGGAGTTCCGTGTGATAGGTCGTCCACGAAAAACACCACTGCCCCCACCGCCGGAGGATAGGAGAAGTCCGGCAGGTGAGGGCAGCAGTGCTGTATCAGGATAGAGAGATCGCTTAGTGTTTTTCGCCCTTGGGCAGCAGACCGGCACGCTCCAGGGCCGGACGCAGGGCGAGGTACAGGATGACCGCACACACGGTGGAGGCCACGCTGTTTACAAAGGTGACGCCGCCTGCAATTTTGGTCAGCGCCTGTGCCACGGTGTATTCCTGACCAAAGATGTACACATTGCGGAAGTAGCCCAGGAACGGGTCGGTCAGCACGTTCAGCAGCAGGCCGGAACCGGCAGAAACGATCACCTTGACGAGATAGCCGGAGCTGTGCTTGTCGAGGTCGCGCAGCTTGAATGCCTTGTGCGCCACGGCACCGCAGGTGATGCCGATGATGAACTTGAGCACAAAGGTGGTGACGGCGTAGCCCGGGTCACCGGCCAGAATATCGGCCAGCGCCAGACCAATGGCACCGGCCAGACCGCCGGACACACCGTCCAGCAGCAGGGCGGTCAGGGCGGTGAAGGTGTTGCCCAGATGGAACGAAGAGCCGCCGTAGAACGGCACACGGAAGAACAGATAGGCCACGAGGCTCAGCGCGGCCATGACGCCGGTGAGCGCCAGCTCGTGGACGGTGAAGGTGCGCTTATACAGCACACTTGCAAAGACGATAACGATGACGACGACTGCCAGCAGCAGCCACATTGCAGTTGTTGACATGATTTTCCCTCCCAGTTTTACGAAATACCCACAAAACCGATTGACTTTTTTGGCTCTTGCGGGTATGCTCCTATTATACGCAAAACTGGCACTGTGCAAATACCCAGAACAAAGATTTTTTATGGGTCCAGTTTGGCACACTGCCCGAAAAGGAGGGGCTTTTTATGGTCCATTTGACGACAGCACTGGACGCGGCGTCCGGTGTGCCGCTCTACGAACAGCTCTACCGCAGTCTCGCCGCCGAGATGCGGACGGGGGCGATCTCGGCCGGGACCCGGATGCCCGGCAAGCGGCGGCTGGCGGCAGAGCTTTCCGTCTCGGTGAACACGGTGGACACGGCCTATCAGATGCTGGCGGCGGAGGGCTATCTGGAAGCGCGGGAGCGCAGCGGCTTTTATGTACAGGAATATCTGGCCCTGCCGTCCCGGCCTGCCGGCGGGCCGGAACAGCCCGCACCGCCAAAACCGGAACCGCCTGTGCTGCCGGTGCGGTACGACCTTTCCACCCGCGGGGTAGACCCGGAGCTGTTCCCGTTCCGCACATGGGCGCGGCTGCAAAAGGAGCTGCTCTATTCTTCGCCCCAGCTGCTCACCCACGGCGATGCGCAGGGCGACCCGGCCCTGCGGCAGGCGCTGGCGGAATATCTCTCTGAATACCGCGGTGTGCAGTGCGGGCCGCATCAGATCGTGGTGGGGGCGGGATTGGAATATCTGCTGGGCCTGCTGGCACCGCTGCTGCCCGGCCCTGCAGCGGTGGAAACGCCGGGCTACCCCCGTGCTTTGCAGGTGCTGCAGAACAACGGTGTGCACTGCTGCTGCCTACCGGTGGACGAGGACGGCCTTTCGGTGGAAGCACTGAACCGGTCGGATGCAGCGGTGTGCTACGTCACGCCCAGCCACCAGTTCCCCACAGGCGTTACCATGCCTGCAGGCCGCAGGGCCGAGCTTCTGCACTGGGCAGCCCGCAGGCCGGGCGGGCGGTATATTATAGAAGATGATTACGATTCGGAGTTCCGTTTTGATACCCGGCCTCTGCCCAGCCTGCAGGGCATGGCGGGTGCAGACGGCCCGGTGGTGTACCTCTCCACCTGCTCCCGCAGTCTGGCTCCCAGCATCCGTATCGCCTATATGGTGCTGCCGGAGCATCTTCTGCCTGCATGGCGGAAAAAAATCCGCCTGTACTCCGGCACGGTGAGCCGGTTCGAGCAGCAGACGCTGGCCCGCTTTATCGACCGAGGGCTACTTCACCCGGCATCTGGCCCGGGAGCGGGTTGCCTACAAGGCCCGCCGTGCGCCCTGACCGCTGCCCTGCCGCGCCTTTGCGCCCGGGGTAGCTCACCCTCACCGGGCCTGCACACCGGCCTGCACCTGCTGGCAAAGCTCAAAGACCCGCCGCCGGATGCTGCGCTGCGCTGCGCGGCGGAAGCCGAAGGCGTGCAGCTGAGCCTGCTGAGCGATTACGACCTGACCGGAGAAGCACCCTCAGCGGCGGGCACGCTGGTGCTGGGTTATGGCTCGCTGAAGGACGAGGCCTGCGCCTCGGTGGGCGAAACATTGAAAAAGGTCTGCATGGCAGCGCGGGAAGCATCCGTGACTGTGTAAGTGCCGCTGGCGGCATTCCACTGGCCGGGCAGGGCCTGCGCCGCCACAGCGGCGTTGTTGTTAGCAAGAAATTCCAGTGTGCGTTCCAAAGCGTCATAGTCCAGCGCGGTCAGGTCGGTGAGCAGGGCCGAACTGCTGGCACGCAGGGCATCCGGCAGGGTGGCGGGCAGCAGGTCCAGATCCTGCCGGAGAAAAGCATCCCACACGGCAGCGCGGGCCGCTGCGGTGCGTGCTGGTGAAAAGGCTTCGTCGGCCTGCAGCTGGCACAGGAATTTGTGCGCGTCCCCGGCGGAAATGCCCTGCACGGCCCGGCTGCGGCCATAGCGGGCAAGCTCTTCCTCGGTCAGTGCGCCGGTAAAGCCTACCCGCACCGGCCCGTACCGGCTGGCAATGCGCTCCAGCACATCGGGAGAAAAGGCCAGATACCTTGTGCCCTCCGGCAGGGCCAGCACCTGTGCCAGCGCTTCGCGGCAGCGGGCCGGGCCAGCGGCGGCATAGCAGCGGGCAAGGGATGTTTCTTCTTCTGCAAAAGGCACGGTGAGCACGGCAGGCACGCTGAGCAGATGCACGCAGTTCTGGCTGGCGTTCAGGTAGGCCAGCACAAAGCCGGGCTGTTCGCCGGAGACGCACAGCAGCACAGTGAGCTGGTCGGTGGTCTTGGGCAGCTGGATGGGCACACCGCTCTCGCTGCGGGCAGCCTGCCGCAGCTGGGTGCGCAGCTGCTGACGGGACAGCAGCACTGTGCCGCCCACCAGCGGCACCAGCACCAGCAGCGAAGCAAACAGTGCTGCCCAAAAGGGCTTCCAACCTCCACTGCGCATGGGATACACCGCCTTTCCTTTGCATAAAGCTTTGGCCTGCAGGCAAGACTTTATGCAGAAAAGGAGGCGTTTGCAGATGAAGAACAAAAAAGAGACAGCACCGACCACAGAGAAAGAACGGGAGAACTTCTGGCTGGAGATCGGCCCCGCCAGCGCCTATTACGGCACAGATTCTTACGAGACCGCGAAAGAAAACGGCGATGCCAGCCCGGATGGCAAAGCCCGGGGGTTTGAAGGCGCAGAGCCAAAAGAAAAGTAAAATAAATTTATGGCAGCGCTATGATGAGGGAGGATAAAAGTAATACCAAAACAAAATTCATCTGTCGGCATAACAGATGAAAAAGCAGCGTATGATATACAAAATGTCTTGTGCACAAGGACAGAATATGGTATAGTCTTTCTATCGCGCACAACTGTGCGCCGGAAGAACTGAAAAAGACGTGCACGGCGGGGAAAGACCGTGCACTCTGGAGAAGCCCGCTTGTAAAGTGGGTGCCGAAGGTGTAAGGCCGCAGGGAAAGCGGCTGTATCTCTCAGGCAAAAGGACAGAGCCATCGTCTTTGCGCAATGGGGCGCAGCCGGGAATGCGGCGCACCCCGGCTGCGGAAAATGAGAGCGCTCCGAATTTTGCGGGCAGAGCCTTTGGTGGGTTCTGTCCGCTTTTGTTTTGTGTATAGGGGGAAAGAGAGAATGGTCGAGATGATCACGCAGGTGAACAATGCCATCAATGGCGTGGTGTGGGGGCCGTTTGGTCTGGCACTGCTGTTCTGCACCGGCTTCTGGATGAGCGCCCGCACGGGCTTTTTCCAGTTCCGCAAAATGGGCTACTGGCTCCGGCACACCATCGGCGCGATCTTCACCAACAAGGACATCACCGCGCACACCAGCAAGGAGGATATGGCCATCAGCCAGTTCCAGAGCATGTGCACGGCGCTGGCGGGCACCATCGGCACCGGCAACATCGTGGGTGTGGCAACGGCCATCGTTTCCGGTGGGCCGGGTGCCATCTTCTGGATGTGGGTCATGGCATTGCTTGGCATGATGACCAGCTTTTCGGAGAATGTGCTGGGCGTGTACTACCGCCGCAAAAACGAAAAAGGCGAGTGGTCGGGCGGTGCCATGTACTACCTCACCGATGGTCTTGGCGCAAAGAAGGGCTGCAAACAGCTGGGCAAGGTGCTGGCAGTGCTGTTTGCCTGCTTCTGCATTCTGGCTTCCTTCGGCATTGGCAACATGAGCCAGATCAATTCCATCGCGGGCAACATGAACGCTGCTTTTGGCGTACCGACCCTCGTCACCGGCCTGTGCCTGATGGTGGTCACGGCCCTTATCGTCATTGGCGGTTTGAAGCGCGTTGCCGCTGTTACCGAAAAGCTGGTGCCGCTCATGGCCCTGTTCTACATTGCAGGCGCGCTCATCATCGTAGTGCTGCACGCGGGCAACATCCCAGCGGCATTTGCGGCTATTTTCAAGGGTGCGTTCAACCTGAATGCTGCAGGCGGCGGTGCGCTGGGCTACGGCATCAGCCAGACCATCACCTGGGGCTTCAAGCGCGGTGCCTTCTCCAACGAAGCCGGTCTCGGCTCTGCCGTCATGGTCAACTCCGCTTCCAACGTCAAGGAGCCGGTGCATCAGGGCATGTGGGGCGTGTTTGAGGTGTTTGCCGATACCATCGTGGTCTGCACGCTCACTGCTCTGGTCATCCTGACCACCGGCGTGGTAGACCTGCAGAGCGGCGCTGTACTGGCCGGTGTGCAGGACAACGCATTGGTGGGTCAGGCCTTCACCGCCGCATTTGGCAGCTTTGGCCCCAAGTTCATTGCCATCTCCATTCTGCTGTTTGCCTACTCCACTACGCTGGGCTGGAGCCACTACGGCACCAAGG
>ENA-OQKL01000159-OQKL01000159.1-human-gut-metagenome-genome-assembly--contig:-NODE-159-length-23486-cov-5.851021_pt1 | contig 23486 bp, 16 predicted proteins | sample MGYA00242779_ERZ504800 | MGnify/ENA primary metagenome ERZ504800 (study PRJEB26092, sample SAMD00036410) | human gut metagenome | host: Homo sapiens | study: EMG produced TPA metagenomics assembly of... | reverse complement strand
ATGATGGTAATGCGGACAAAGCAAATGAGTTACTTGATTATCAAACAGTTGAAAATGCGATTGAGTCTTTGTTACCGGGAAAAGAATGGGGAGAATATTTAAAAAATCATTTCAAACCATTTCTTAATGTAAGGTTAAAGACTCCGGAGCAGAAACAAGCCTTACGGAATATCTTAGAGTATTGTGATAATACAACATTGAAAATTCCTTTTATTATGGGATTAGGTGTGAAGATGGCGCACGGAATTGTTCAAGAAACAAGAACCGCAGAGGAAATGATTTCCTACTATCGTGATATGAGTGAAAGCGAATATGAAAGATTAAAAGAAGTGGTATTGAAAGGTGCTAAAATAAAAACTGGCATTATGAAATATCACCCGTCGTTTGTTGCACAAAGAAAAATGCAGAAAGAGTTCCAAGATAAAGGATATAACGATATATTCATTCCTAACTTGATGGCTCTATCTCCGCAGTATGCAGAATATAAGAAAGCATTAGATAAGGTGAATGATAGAATGTGTAGAGAACTTGGACTGCATTATGATAGCAACTACAACTTAGTTATAAAAAAGGATAATTACTAAGTAAAGTTTAATTACCCTTTGAGAGAGGAACAACCTTTCTCAAAGGGAGTTTTTTTATTTACACGCTTATTCGCAAACTTGGGACAAGTACCTTTTCTTCATATAATAAAAGCAAAGGAAGGAGAGGATTTGATATGGGTAATCTTTTATCAGAGGTACACCCTGAGCTTATTGAACAATGGTCTGAAAGAAACTTACCGCTTACGCCTGATAAAATCACATACGGATCAAATAAAATAGTTTGGTGGAAAGGAGCTTGTGGTCACGAATGGCAGACCAGTATTAAGGCTCGCTCAAACGGTGAGAACTGTCCGATCTGCTCAGGTGCAAGAGTTGTAGAGGGTATCAATGATTTAGCAACGCTGAAGCCGGAACTTGCAGCCGAATGGTCGAGTAAAAACAAGACATTAAAACCGACAATGGTAAGTGTCGGTTCCCATAAAAAAGTGATTTGGAAAGGCAAATGCGGTCACGAATGGAGTGCAACAGTTAAGAGTAGGGCTACAAACGGCACAGGCTGTCCGTATTGCTCCCATAATAAAATCTTAGTAGGATTTAATGACCTTGCCTCACAGCGCCCTCAAATCGCTTCTGAGTGGTCTGAGAGAAATTACCCACTAAAGCCTGATATGGTTACGGTCTTTGCAAATCGGAAGGTATGGTGGCGGTGCAGCAAAGGTCACGAATGGAACACGCTCATTTCCACTCGTTCAGGCGGAAGCAGGTGTCCTTATTGCAGCGGTCAACTTCTGCTGAAAGGATTTAATGATTTCGCTACGACACATCCTCAGCTTGCACAGGAATGGTCAGACCGTAATCTGCCTCTTACTCCTGATATGATAAACGAAAAGTCCCGCAGAAATGTCTGGTGGAAGTGCAGAGAGTGCGGGTATGAATGGCAGTCCGTTGTCTATGCCCGTGTAAAAGGAACGGTATGCCCTGTCTGTGCGGATCGGGCGGTTATGGCAGGGTATAATGATTTAGCAACGACGGACGCACATCTTCTTCCGGAATGGGACTACGAAAAGAACAAAGATATTTCCCCAAACAAAATATCAAGGCACTCAATGCAGAGCGTGTGGTGGAAATGTTCACTCGGACACTCGTGGAAGGCTAAAATTTCAGAAAGAGCGATTGAAGGAAAAGGCTGTAAGGTGTGTGAAAAAGACTATCTGACGGTTTTTCCGAAGTTGGCAGTTATGTATTATGCAGCGAAGAAGCGCATAAAGGTACAGACGGATACGGATAAGATTATCGGCATACCGCTTGAAATCTATTTGCCTGAAGAAAAAGCAGCGATTGAAACGGTTAGTCGGACAGAGAATGTAGAAACCTTGAAAGCATATCTGTGCCGGAAGCGGGAGATCAAACTGATTAAAATCCCCTATACATTAGGAAACAGCGAAATAGACTTCGCTATGAAAATCAAAAAAGCGTTTCGCAGCTTACATATTTTCATAACCTCGAATGAAGATGAGGATACAGCGTTTATCCGGCAGAGGTTTTTTGAATGGAGAAAAGGACAGAAAAAATAAAGGAGGCGGTTTGATGAAAGACAGGCAATTTCATATCTATCTTGATGACGAGGAGTACGGACAGGTTTTGCAGGCGTTGATCGCCCTTAAAAATAATCTGATAGCGCAAGGCAGATATACGGACGCAGTAGATGATGTCCTTATCAAATTTACAAAAGCACGAAAGAAAAAGATGACTGTGCAATACATCTGAATAAAACCGCAGTTATGCCGCTTGTTTCTTTACGGAGAAGCAGGCGGCTTTTTTGCGTTTTTAGGGCAATTTTCAAGGTCAAAAAAATTTTTTTCAAATTTTTTTCGGAAAAGGGGCGATTTTGGGTGTGCATTTTGACCCCCTTTGTCCAAATGAGTGAAGGGGTTATTTTCCCGATAGGGATTTTCCACTTCACAGTATCTTGAAAATTGAATAGTCAGGCGCTAAGGACATTAGTTCTGATGAATAGCCCGAAGGTGGGTACGCCGAGACTTTCCCATTGTATTTATGGAGAATGAGCGAGAATCCCCGACCTGAAATTCAGCTTGCTACTGAAACGGCAATGACAGTCAGAATGATAATGATACTTCTCTACGGAGCTGGCGGAGTACCCGGCAGAGGTGAGATTCCTATGATACGGTTTCGCAAACTGTAACCTTAGTGCTTCCCGTACAAAGCGAATCGCTTTCCGCAGGGGGCGTTGAGAACAAATACTGCGGTCTTTACATAGCCGCCTCTTATTGAGGCAGGCTGTGAAATCTATGAAAGGAGGTAAAGCCGGAGATGTCAAACTGCAAGACGATTGCGGTATGCAATCAAAAAGGCGGTGTGGGCAAGACCACGACTACGGTTAATTTAGGCGTCGGACTTGCTATGCAAGGGAAAAAGGTGCTTCTGATTGACGCTGATCCGCAGGGCGATTTAACGACCTGCCTCGGCTGGAGGGATAGCGACAGCCTTTCCGTAACGCTGACAGAGAAGTTACAGGCGATCATATCGGAGCAGGAGCAAAATCCCTTTGACGGTATTCTGCACCATAAAGAAAAAGTAGACCTTGTACCGTCTAATCTCAGTCTATCGTCATTGGAAATGACGCTTGTAACGGCGATGAGCCGAGAGAGCGTCCTGAAGAATTATCTGAGCCTTGTAAAAGACAAATATGATTATGTCCTCATTGACTGTATGCCGAGCTTGGGTATGATTACCTTTAACGCTCTAACGGCGGCGGACAGCGTGATTATCCCTGTTCAGGCGCAGTATCTTCCCGCTAAGGGAATGACGCAGCTTTTGGGGACGATTGCGAAAGTGAGGAAACACACAAACGCCGATTTGAAAATCGACGGTATTCTTCTGACGCTTGTGGACGGAAGGACAAATCTTGCGAAAAGCACAGTGGAAGCACTCAGGGAGAATTTCGGCAGCCATATCAGGATATATAGATCAATGATTCCGGCAGCCGTAAAAGCCGCAGAGGTATCTTCTAAAGGGACGAGTATCTACGCCTACGAGCCAAACAGTCCGGTGTCTAAGGCTTACGCCAGTTTCACAAAGGAGGTGTTAGCCGATGGCAGGCAGAAAGAGCGACTTCACGCTGCCCACGAACACGCTCGATGAGCTGTTTTCCTCTCAGGAGGAAAGGGACGAAGCGAAGCTGTCTAAAATCAGGGATATTCCGCTTGAGGAAATCGACGATTTCCCCGACCACCCGTTTAAGGTGCGGGAAGATGAGGATATGTTTCAGCTTGTGGAAAGTATCAAAGAGCGTGGCGTGATTACTCCCGCTACGGTAAGGCAGAAGGAGGACGGCAGATACGAGCTTATTTCAGGACACAGGCGAAAAAAGGCTTGTGAGCTTGCCGGATTTGAAACGCTCAGATGTGAGGTGGTAGACCTCGACCGTGATGAAGCTACGATTTTAATGGTCGAAAGCAACTTCCAACGGTCGCAGATACTTCCCTCGGAAAAAGCCCACGCATATAAAATGCGGCTTGACGCTATGAAAAGACAGGCAGGCAGACCGAGAAAAGAAAATTTAGTCCCAGTGGGACAAAATTATTCAAGGGAAGAACTTGCGTCTCAAAGCGGCGAGAGTCAAACGCAAATCCAGCGTTATGTGCGCCTTACAAATCTTGTTCCTGAATTGCTCGAATTTGTAGACGAGGGCAGGATTAAAATGCGCCCCGCCGTTGAGCTGTCCTATCTGAACGAGGACTGCCAGAGGGATTTGGTGGACGAAATCGACCTAAACGACTGTACCCCGTCCCACGATCAGGCGATCCGTATGCGAAAGTTTTTTGAAGAAGGCAAGCTGACTACGGAGGCGATCTCTGCGATTATGAGCGAGGAAAAGCCGAATCAGCGTGAGAAGATTGTTTTGCGTGGGGACAGGGTGCGAAACCTGATCCCGAAAAATATCCCCATCAACCAAACGGAGGAGTATGTCTGCAAGGCACTGGAGCATTACAACAAGTTTTTGCGTAACCGTGCCGAGCGTGACAGCAGGTAAGGCGGAGTGTGTTTTTCTTCTTCCCCTTCCTCACACTCCAACCCCTGAAACTACCTGACTATCCGAAAGAATAAATCTATCTCTCCTGATTACAGCTATCTCACCTAACTCAATCTATCTCAGGAAAACGCACCATTCCAAAGCACAGGAGGTATGCCCTATGATGTAAGATTAACCTTTGTTTCACACCTTTGCCTGAAACGCTGTTTCGCATTACAATGGCGGCAGAAAAGGAGTGAAGCGCAATGAAAACAAAAACGATTGCTTTTTTAACGGCTCTTTTGCTGATCGTGCTTGCAGGCTGCAACAATGCCCCGCCGAATGAAGACAAGCCGCAGCCGTTTTCTTTTTCGGAGAGTGTTCAAAGCACCTCTGAATCCGAAGCGCCTGCGGGAAAGGAAAGCAAGGAGGTTGAAACAACGCCTGAAGCCGTGCAGGAAGTAAAGCCGGAAAAGCAGGAAGAAACGACGGAAACGGATACGGTCAGCACCGAACAGCCTCAGACTGTTTCTGAAACCGGGCAGGCGGCACAGCCCGCCGAACAACCCGATAAAGCGGATAAGACCGAACATTCCGTATCCACACCGCAGCCGGATATTCCAAAGGAAAGCGAAACGCCTGCGCCGCCTGAAACGGAAGAAACACCGAGCGAAACTAAAACTGACTTTGACATTAACTACTGGATTTCCTTTGCAAAAGGCTACGCTCAGAGCGTGGGGCTTCTGTTAGACAGCGAGGCGGTTTACTGTTGGGATAATCCGATCCGTGCCGGAGCGCACTGCAAATATCTTGAAAGGGATATTCACAGCCGCTTGGATCGGTACAAGGCTGACGAAGAAATCACAGCCGTATGGATTTGGGCGGAGGAAGTCTCTGACGGAATCTACGACATCTATATCGGCTACGCTTAAATTAAATGTTCCATTTTGAGGACGCACCGAAAAAACGGTGCGTTTTTTCATTTCAAGGAGGATTTCAGATGAAAATTAAGAAACCAAAGCGCATTATGTCGCTGTTTCTTGCGGCGCTAATGTGCGTGACTTCCCTTGTAGGGATTGGTACGACTGCCTATGCCGCAGAGGAAACGGACGATGTGTACCTTATCTCGTATCCCCGTGACGGGGACTCGAATTACAACGCCGAATGGGGACACGGCAGCCTTACCTTTATGAACGGCTGGAAAACAGGCACTTCCCGTTATACAACCGTCCGTGCGATGGGATCGTACAACGGAAATATCTGCTACTGTATTGAGATCGGCGTCCCGCAGCAGACCGGAGACAGCTATACCAAAAAGGGCGAGGATTTTTGGGACAACTACCCTTCGTCCTATAACAGCACCATTTCTCCTGATGATATTAAGCTGTTCATCGGTCGTATCTTCCAGTACGGCTATACGGGAACAATCTCAACCTCGTGGCGTTCTCAGAACGAGGGCGGCGATAAGCTGGCTCACGCAGTCGCTACACAGCTTCTCATTTGGGAAACCGTCATCGGCGAGCGTGATGAAAACTTTAACAAGGTCAGCACAGGCGGCAAGGACGCTGTTCTGGATCAGATCAGCCCTAACCACCCGCTTTATGACAAGATTATGAGCTACTACAACTCAATGGCGGCAAGTGTGCAGAAGCATTCCAAGCTGCCGAGCTTCCTTACCAAAACGCCGGGGAGCGCACAGGAAATCGAGCTTGAATGGGATGGCTCTAAGTACACGGTTACGCTGACGGACAGCAACAATGTCCTTTCGGGATATAAGTTTTCGTCCAATGATTCGGGCGTTCAGTTCTCCGTAAGCGGCAACAAGCTGACGATCACTGCCGAGAAAGCGCCGAGCGACGGGCTGACGATTACCGCCGAGAAAACAGCGCAGAGAAAAGGCGTTATCACTTGGACGGACGGTATCTATGGACCGAACGGCGGTGTGCAGGATACCGTAACCTATGCTCAGACGGTCAATGATCCGGTTAAGGGATTCCTTAAGTTAAAGGTTTCCTATGGATCAGCGAAAATCGTCAAAACCAGTGAGGACGGTAAGGTTGACGGGATTTCCTTCCGTATTCAGGGCAACGGCATTGATAAAACCGTTAAGACAGAAAACGGCGGTCAGATTCAGGTAGATAACCTAATGCCCGGAGTATATACCGTAACCGAGCAGGAATATGACCGCTACGAGCCGCAGGAGTCCCGCAGAGTAACCGTAGTTGCGGGGCAGGTTGCGACCGTCAATTTCAACAATACGCTGAAGCGTGGCGATATTGAGGTTATCAAATCCTCGGAGGATAACTTCAATGAGGGCGTGACCTTCCACCTTTACGGCACATCGCTCTCCGGTATTGCCGTGGACGAGTATGCAGTTACGGATAAAAACGGTGTGGCGACCTTTGAAGATGTGCTGATCAGCGGCACAACGCCGTACACCATCGAGGAAGTGGATACCGCAATCCGTTATGTCGTTCCCGAAGATCAGACTGCACCCGTCAAGTGGAATGAGGTTACTACCCGCAATTTCACGAATATCCTGAAGAAGTTTACCGTTACCGTAACCAAGAGCGACGCTGAGATGGGAACGGCTCAGGGCAACGCCTCGCTTGCAGGCGCAAAATACGGGATTTTCAAGGGCGAACAGCTCATTGACGAATACTATACCGATGAAAACGGTCAGTTTACCACAAAAGAATATATCTGCGGTGCGGACTGGACAATCAGGGAGCTTGAACCGAGTGAAGGCTATTTGCTTGATCCGACCGTCCACAAGGTCGGCGCAGAGCCGGAGCTTTATACCATCGAGCATAACCAGACCGCAAATGATGTAAACGAACAGGTCATCAAGGGCAATATCGCCATTATCAAACATACGGACGATGGCGAAACACAGATTGAAACGCCCGAAGAAGGCGCAGTTTTTGAAGTATATCTAAAATCCGCAGGCTCTTTTGCGAACGCAAAGGAATCCGAGCGTGATACGCTTATTTGTGATGAAAACGGCTTTGCACAGACAAAGGATATGCCTTACGGCACATATACCGTTCATCAGGTATCCGGCTGGGAAGGTAGGGAGCTGATGGATGATTTTGAGGTGTTCATCGCAAAAGACGCTCAGACCTACCGCTACCTGATTAACAACAGCAATTTTGAAAGCTATATCCAAATAATCAAGGTAGACGCAGAAACGGGCAAGACAATTCCTTATGCGGGCGCAGGATTCCAGATTTATGATCCGTCCGGCAATCTTATCACGATGGAGTTTACTTATCCTACCCTGACAACCGTTGACACTTTCTATACCGACGCTAACGGCTCGCTCGTAACGCCGGAAAAGCTGCCATACGGTCAGGGCTTTTCTATCGTTGAGGTACACAGCCCTTATGGATATGTCCTTGATTCCACACCCGTCTATTTTGATGTAACAGAAGAAAATTCTTCTGAGGAAAGCGGGGTTACAGTGATAAAAGTTGAAAAAACCAATATGCCGCAGAAAGGCACAATTATCATTGAGAAAACGGGCGAGGTTTTCTTCGGTGTTTCTGTAAGCGGCGGAACAGATGAAAACGGGCAGGAACTTCCCATTATTTATCAGCCGATTTACGAAACACAGGGGCTTCCCGATACAGTTTATGAAATCCGTGCCGCCGAAGATGTGGTAACGCCAGACGGTACGCTGAGGTACAGCAAGGGCGAGCTGGTTGATACGGTTACAACCGATAAAACCGGCTTTGCAAAAAGCAAGGAACTCTACCTCGGAAAATATGAGATAAAAGAGGTCAAGGCAGGCTATGGAATGGTGCTGAGCAGTGAAGTCCATACCGTAGAACTCATTTACGCTGGACAGAATGTAGCCGTAACCGAAACGGCGACTTCCTTTGTCAATGAACGGCAGAAGGTTGAAGTAAGTCTTGAAAAAGCGCTGGAAACAAACGAGCTGTTTGGTATCGGCAATAACGGAGAAATCAAAAATATCAGCTTCGGCTTGTTCGCCGATGAGGAGCTTGTATCCGCAAGCGGCACTTCCATTCCGAAAGACGGACTGCTTGAAATCATCACGCTTGATGAAAACGGCAGAGCGACCGTGGGGACTGACCTGCCTTTGGGCAGCTATTATGTAAAAGAGCTTGCGACAGACGAGCATTATCAGCTCAGCGGTGAAAAATATCCGGTTGTATTTGAGTATGCGGGACAGGAAACCGCAACGGTTGTGATTGCCGTAAATGACGGAGAGCCGATGGAAAACAAGTTGATTTACGGCTCGGTATCCGGCAAAAAGGTTGATGAAAACGGCGAGGGACTCGGCGGTGCGATCATTGGTCTGTTTAAGAGCGATGATGTTGAGTTTACCGAAGAAAACGCCTTGATGACCGCCATATCCGGCGATGATGGCAGCTTCTCCTTTGAGAATGTGCCTTACGGAAACTGGTATATCCGTGAGATCAAGCCGCTTACTGGATTCGTCCTTAACGAAACGGTCTATGATGTGAACATCTCAGAGAATGAGCAAGTTGTTGAAATTGAAATCGTCAATGAGCTGGTGCGTGGCAATATCGCTCTTACGAAGGTGGACGCTGAATATACCGATACAAAGCTCACGGGCGCTGTGTTTGAGGTCTATAAGGACTCCAACGATAACGGCGAGCTGGACAGCGAGGACGAACTGCTTGGCACACTGACCGAAAAGGAAATCGGGCAGTATGAAATGAACGATCTGCTCTACGGACGCTATTTTGTGAAAGAAAGCAAAGCGCCGGAGGACTTCGTTCTTGACGAGGGTGTGTATGAGGTATTCATCGACACGGACGGTAAGACCTATCAGGTGGAAAACACAGAGGGCAAAGGCTTTGCAAACGAGCCTATGCGTGGAAACCTGAAAATCGTAAAAACATCGTCTGACGGAAAGGTGGAAGGCTTCGCTTTCCGCATTACCGGAGCAAACGGCTATGATGTTACCCTTGAAACAGATGAAAACGGCGAGATTTTCCTTGAAGGACTGCGGATCGGCGAGTACAAGATTTCCGAAGTGAATAATTCGGCTTCCGCTATGTATATCCTGCCTGCCGACAAGGAGGCTGCGGTACAGGTAGGCTCTACCACAGTCGTTGAAATGCACAATGAGCTGAGAGATACGCCGAAAACCGGAGATGACAGCAAGCTCGGTCTTTGGCTTGCCCTTGCGGGCGTATCGGCAGTCGGCATAGCGGCTTGCGGTATTCTCGGCTTTAAGAGAAAGAAGAAAAAGGAGGATAACTGATGGAACTGAAAGCGATTATCGGAATTGCTCTGGTCGTCTTTATCGTAGGCGGCTTTATCTTTTTGCAAATCCGTAACAGAAAGAAAAAGTAAGAACTTCTGCGGGGGCGGGGCTTAAAAACTCCGCCCCTTTTTCTATTTTGGGAGGCTTAAATGAGAAACCTGAAAACGATTGAAAACCGAGTGCTTGCGGTGTTAAGGGAACACCCCGAAGCACGAAATGACGATATGAAGCTGTATCTGCTCGTCAGCAAGGCGTGTATCTATGATACCCACGGTATCAGCTATTTCAGCTTTGAAGATGTGATGAGCAATTACAAGGCTTACGGTATCCCTTGTTTTGAGAGTATCCGAAGGACACGACAAAAAATTCAGGCAAAATACCCTGAACTTGGCTGTTCCCCCGAAGTGCGCAGAGCAAGGCACAAAATGCAGCGTGTCTATTCTGACTACGCTAAAAGCTAAAGGAGGTAAAAGAAAATGGCAGCGAAAAAAGGAGCAAATGCCGCTTTGCAGCAGAAAGTAAAGGTGCTGGCGAAGCTCTATGATTCCGGCTGTAAAACGGAAAAGGATTTGAAGGGGCTGAGCCTGCAAAGCATTTTGAAAATCCCCGATATATCCGTTTCCGATATGACGGTTATCACAGAGCTTCAGGAGCAGATCGCAAAAAACAGGCTCTTTTCCTATTTGGGAGGTGCGGATGATGAGCAAAAGTCAGAACAGAACGGTGGATAAGCATATTATCTGGAGCGATATGAATCTCAACCCTGATGATTGGCGTGACAGCTATAAGGATTTCCTTGAAATCAATGAAATCGACGGGAATCCGAATGACGAACACGGGCTGTACGAATATATGGTTGAAACCAATGGCGAGTATCTTTCCGATGAACGGGAAAATCTTAATGTCCAGCTTGCTCAGCCGATTATTGTCATCGGCGACATCGGCAGATGGAACGGCAGAGTGATGGGATACAAGATGATTGATTCCGGCAATATTAAAGATTGCCTTTATTCTGATACGGATATGACCGAGTGGTATGTAGATCGGTACGGCGACCTTCGTGCCGACGCTGTTCATCACGACGGGACAAATCACTATCTGTACCGTGTGTTTAAGGATACTGCCTCGCCGGAACAGATTGAACGCTTACAGGAAAAAATCTATTACGGCAAAGCGACAAGGGCAGATATAACAAGGGTAACAAAACGGCTCGGAGATGAAATAGCCGCAGTTTACGGCTTTCATATACCGAAACAAAGAACAGCAATGGAGCAAGCGAGGTGAGAAAATGAAAATCCGACCGCTTCATACGGACGAACAAAAATACACTTACAGACAAAGTACGCAGATCGAGGGACAGACCGGAAGTATCGGTTATCTTCGTGGCGACTTCGGATCAGGCAAAGAGTTCTTTTCCTCTTGGTTTGACCATAGGCGGGATTTGAAAACGGATAAGTTCAAAAGCGAGCTGGACGAGGTTATCAACGCCCTGCGTTCTGAAGAATACGGGCTGTTAAAAAGCCGCACGGATATGACGCAGTATGCGGCGAAATATCCCGACAGCGCCTTTCAAGGCAACTATGCGACCGAATACGGTTTCCGTGCCGACACCGAAAAATACAGCTTCCTGATACGGTGCAATCCTGCCCGTGGGGACTACAATTTTTACTGCTACTGCTATGTGCGGGAATGGCTTGACCGCCATATGGAAAAGGCGAGCCGTGGAATCCGCTTTATCACGCCGGATTACAAAGAAAAGTTCAAAATCCCCGACGGGGATAAAATCCGCATTACCCTGAGCGACGGAGAGCAGCTTGACCGCACCTGCCGATATATTGACGATTATCATTTGGAGGTTGGCAGTAACCTCTATCACATCTGCGAGTTTGCCGAGCGAATGGAGCAAAACGGCAATACTGTGATTCCGCTCCGTTCCTCTCTGCCGGAGCAGTGCTATGTGTTCGTGCAGACGGAAAACTGCGTCGGCATTGTCAAAAAGGGCGAAAGCGGATTTTACCGCACGGATATTCAGGGCGGCAAGCCCAGTGAAACAAACGCCCTTGTGAATGAGATGAATGAAAAACTCGGCTTGTCAAAAGGTCAGGCAGAGGCAATGAAGGCAGGCTCAATGTTCGGTTGGGATACCCCTGCCGCCGATCCGAAAAGCTATGATAAAAACGGTATCCCCGTAAGACCGAAACAGAAAGACTATGAAAGATAGGAGGTGCATAACCGATGGCACGAAAGTACGACCTGATTTCCGAGCTGTACCGCCGTACCGCACACGCTGTTGTTTCCGATGTTCAGAACTGGCAAGCCTTTTTGCGCTGCGCCTGTCGGAACTATCGTCTGCGATTTGACGAGCAGCTTCTCATCTACGCCCAAAGACCGGACGCAACGGCGGTATTGGAAATCGAGCGCTGGAACGATAAATTCGGGCGTTGGGTAAACCGTGGCGCAAAGGGTATCGCCGTATTTGAGGACGCTGAGCGGAGCAGGCAGCGCTTAACCCATTACTTCGATATTTCTGATACGCACGCAAGCCGCTACTCCCGCCCCGTCCCGCTTTGGGATATGAAACCGGAATATGCGGACGATGTGATCGAATCCCTTGAAAGCACCTTCGGCGAGCTGGAAAACAGGGAAAGCCTTGCGGACGCTGTGCTGAGCGCCGCTAAAAACGCCGTGGAAGATAATATCCCCGACTATTTGGGCGATCTGATGTATGCCGCAGATGACAGCTTCCTCTACGGTCTTTCGGAAGATATGATTACCGCTATGTATAAGAAAGCGGTAACAAACAGCGTGGCGTATATGATGATGACAAGGCTTGGGATAGATACCGAGCCTCTTTTTGAAGCGGAGGATTTCACTGTCATTACAAATTTCAATACGCCGGAAACCTTAAACGCCCTCGGTATTGCGTCAAGCGATATTGCGGAGATGGGGCTTGGGGAAATCTCCCGTACCGTTCTTGCCCTTGAAAGGCAAAATCGCATCATTGCGGACAGAGAGAAACCGGAATACAATAAGGCTGAAAATAAGAGCGAAAGGAGCTTTGAAAATGAACGAGCTGACATACACAATGCAAGGCGATTACAATCTTCCCGACCTGACAATGCCCGAACAGCCGGAAGTGACTTTGGGCAGGTACGCTCAGATGAGGCGGAAATTTCTCAAAGAACATCACAAAATCCGGTACTACAATCTTCTGACGAGCTGCACCCTGACACAGCATTTGGCGGAAACCGAGCAGACAGCGCTCCGCTTGGAAGAAACCCTGATAAAGCAGATGGCGGCGCAGGAGGGCTTGACCGAAAGCCTGAAAGCGGCGGATATGATGAAGTGGGTGCAGGGAATGAACAATCTGAGGAACAGAGTGCAGGAGATCGTGAAAGCGGAGGTCATCTTCGCTTAGATTACTACGACCGAAGCAACGAGGACAAGAGCCTGCCGTTTTTCGGCGGGGACGATACCATCCGTGAAATCCTCGGCACAACGCCCCACCTGAAAGCCTCGAAAGAGGAAATTCGTGCTTTCTATGAAAGCAATCCCGATAACGCCGCCCGTACCGAATATATCAAGGGTATTTTCAATAACGATTATACTGAACTGATTTTGAGCGACGGGCGGCGAGTCGGGTACAAAACTTGGCAGAATGTGCTTCAGCTTTGGGAGGGAAATTATGCAGATCGAATAGCACAAGGTTTCTATGATTGGGGCGTGATCGCACAGTATTTTGAGGCAATGCGGCTGCTCGGCGAATTGCAGGATACGATGAAGCCGTTACCGTCCGTAGACGGGCAACTGAACTTTTTGGATATGCAGGCAGAGGAAAAGACCTCTGCTTTTTCTTTTTCTCAGGAGATTATCGACGCTGTTCTCACTCGTGGAAGCGGCGTATCGGAGGGAAAGTTCCGTATCTATGAGCAGTTTGAAAAGAGCCTATCCACAAAGGAAAATGCCGATTTTCTGAAAAATGAATACGGTTGGGGCGGTGCTTATCCCGTTATTGTCGGCGCAGGCATTGACGAGCAGCACGACGGGAAAGGTATTTTGATCTCAAAAGGCATTGGGGACGATAAGCCGCATATCCGGCTGAATTGGACTCAGGTTGAGAAGCGGATAAAGGAATTGATACGGCTTGACCGCTATCTCAATCCAAAGGAAAAAGAGATTTATCCGCAGTGGCTTGAAAAGCAGGAGGAACGCCGAGCGGAACTTGCCGAAGAACAGAGAAACCGTGAAATCCTCTCCTCTGCTCCGCCCAAGCAGGAATCGGCGCAGGCGGCTGAAAGCGAGCCGCAGCAGGAAGCGCAGTATGCCTATCATCTCGGCGATACGGTATATATCGGCGCTGACGAGTATGAAATCCTTGCCTTTGATGATAAGCGTGTCGTTCTTCACGATATGCAGTATCCGCTGTTTCAAAAGGAATTGGAGAGAGCAGAGTTTGACCGCAGGGTGCGGGAAAACCCGATGAACGACCACCTGAAGGTAACGAATCAGGCGGCGGTTGCAGAGCAGCAGCCTCGTTTCAATTCTATCGAGTTTGAAAAGCTCATTCCCCACCGTATGCGTTTCAAGGAAACCGATTTGGTAAACGGCAATGAGATGTATTGGGTAACGCAGGAGATTTTTACTGCCGGGGATTTAAGGAAGTTCCAGCAGGCTGTTCAGAGCTACGACGGGGATATTAAAAAATTCTATGTTACACCCCGTGATCTAAGCCCGTCCTACTCTTTTGAGGAGGATATGGAAAACAAGGTTTTGGCAGTTGTCACGCCCGATACTATCCTGCAAGACGATTATATTCAGGCTGTCCGAAGCGAAGGACTCGGCGATTACCTTCAGCCGGAGGAAAAAGCTGATCCGGCTGAATCGCCTGCCTTTGACATTGGTATGGGGTATCTCGGCAACGGTCTTACCGTCTGGAACAGAGCAGTTGAGGAAAGCGGCGATTACCAAACGATTGCCCATATCAACGATGAGGGCGAAATCCGCTACTATGTGGACGGACTGCCCGAAAATGTAGTGGCAAGGATTGAGCAGGCGGCGGCACGGGAACAGCAAAAATCGTTATTCTCTGCCGCTTATAAAGTCGGCGACAGAGTGTATTTGGACGGAAAGCCTTTTGAAATCACACGGGTAGATGACTGGAATGTAGAGCTGATGGATCGCTCTGTGCAAAATCCGCAGCCCCGTTTGGAGCGCAAAGATAGCTTTATGCGCCTTGTTCAGCAGAACGAGCGCAGCAGCTTTACGGACGCTTATCGTGCGTACAACGAAATCAAGAGTGCTAATCCCGACAGCCTTGTGCTGTATCAGATGGGCGATTTCTTTGAAGCCTACGGTGCGGACGCACAGACTGTAAGCGAAGCGTTGGAGCTGAATCTTGCTTCCCGTTCTATCGGCGGCAATCAGCGAACACAGATGTGCGGCTTTCCGGCAAACCGCTTGGAAACCTATGTCAATATGCTTCTTGACCGTGGCTTTGATGTGGCTGTTTCTTCCCTTGAAAACGGAGAGCGCAGCACCCGAAACATCGTATCGACCAATAAGGAAGATCCGGTGCAGTCGCAGCCGGTCGGCAGAATCGACTATCTGCATACGGACGGGACGGTGCGGGAAAGCGTTGAATACACCAGCCCCTATCAGTTTGAAAAGGATATAAAGGAAGAAAATTACTACGGTGTTCCTTTTACCGTCGTTTTCTATAAGGATAAAGACGGGAACACTATACCGCAGGATTTTATCAGCAGCCTTGATCCGCAACCGAAAGGCGTAGAAATCATTGATTCGCCCTATCTTGCAAACGACAGGGCGGCAGAAAATACGCTCCCGCCCGACGAGAGATTTTTCGTCATTGAAACCGATGATGGTTATGCCATTTGGGACGATTTGACGGAAGCGATCTATATCGACGATGAGGGCGTCAGCGAGGAGTTTAAGAGCGAGTGGCAGGCAAACGACTACTTGGAACAGGTCAAGAAATCTGTTTCCGAACTGGATACGGCAAAAGCGCTCATAGATGAGTATTGCCGTGAGGAGTTTGAGCGTGACGAGGGTGCGGATTACACAGACCTTTCCAATGTGGAGCTTGCTTATACGACAACCGAAGATGATAAGCACGAAATTCAGGCGAGAGTTAATCTTGTGGATTACCGGCTTGAAACCCTTGTAGACGGAAAAGTTGTCAGGAGCGAACAGTTTTCTTCTCTTGAAGATATGATCGAAAGGAGTTTGCAGAGCCTTTCCTTTAACGATCTTGTGTATCTGTCTGACGAGGAAATTGAAATAGCAGAACAAAATTCTGTCGAACAGCCTGAGCAGAAAGCAGCCGAGCCATTCACGCCTGCTTTCAGCCAGCCGAAGCGCTCACGGGTACAGACCTTTGATCTGCACCCTGAAATCCCGTTGTCCGAACGGCACACCTTTGACCTTGCTTCCCACGAAGTGCCAGAGGCAGGCAAAAAAGAACGCTTCGGCTGGAATATGGAGGCAATCAGGGTGCTGAAGGAATGTGAGTTTGATAATCGTTTTGCAACGCCCGAAGAACAGGAAATCCTTTCGCAATATGTCGGTTGGGGCGGTATCCCCGAAGCCTTCGATGAAAATAATCCCTCTTGGGCGGACGAGTTTATCGAACTTTACACCGCCCTTTCTCCTGATGAGTATGAAAGCGCAAGAGCAAGCACTCTGACCGCCTTCTATACCCCGCCCGTTGTCATTTCCTCAATCTACAAGGCAATGGAGCAGATGGGCTTTCGGGAGGGCAATATCTTAGAGCCTTCCTGCGGAATCGGCAACTTTATCGGTATGCTGCCCCAGTCTATGCAGGACAGCAAAATCTACGGCGTTGAGATTGATAAGATTTCAGCGGGGATTGCACAGCAGCTTTATCAGAAAACCTCGATAGCGGCGCAGCCGTTTGAGGAAGCAAATATCCCCGACAGCTTTTTTGACGCTGTGATCGGGAATGTGCCTTTCGGCGATATTCGAGTGAATGACAGGAGGTATAACAAGCATAATTTTTTAATCCACGACTACTTTTTTGCGAAGTCCTTAGACAAGCTTAGACCGGGCGGCGTGATGGCGCTTATAACGAGCAAAGGCACAATGGATAAGGAAAATCCAGCCGTGCGGAGATATATCGCACAACGAGCCGACCTGCTCGGCGCTATTCGCCTGCCGAACAACACCTTTAAGGGAAACGCCGGAACAGAGGTCGTTTCGGATATTTTGATATTACAGAAACGAGACAGACTTATTGACCTTGAGCCGGAGTGGGTACACCTGAACACCGATGAAAACGGCGTGAAGATGAACGCCTACTTCGTCGATCACCCTGAAATGGTATTGGGCGAATGGAAAACTGTATCCGGCAGATTCGGCGAGGAAGATACCGTTGTCCCTTATGAAAACGCCGATCTTGCAGAGCTTTTGAACGAAGCCATTTCTAATATCCACGCAGAGATTACAGATTACGAAGTGGACGAGGAACTGACCGAAGAAGATAACTCCATTCCCGCCGATCCCGAAGTACGCAACTTTTCCTATACGGTTGTGGACGATAAAATCTATTACCGTGAAAATTCCCGAATGACTCCGGTTGAATGTTCGGCAACGGCTGAAAACCGGATTAAAGGTATGATTGCCATACGGAATAGTGTTCGCAGCCTGATTGAAATGCAGACTGCCGATTATCCCGATTATGAAGTTGAAAAGGAACAGCAGAAGTTAAATGCGCTTTACGATACTTTTTCCAAGAAGTACGGACTGATCAATTCCCGTGCGAATGTGTCCGCTTTTTCGCAGGACAGTTCCTTTGCCCTGCTTTCCGCACTGGAGGTGCTGGACGAAAACGGGGAGCTTGAACGCAAGGCGGATATGTTCACGAAACGGACGATCAAGCCTCACACCCCTGTTACTTCTGTTGATACCGCCAGTGAAGCACTTGCTGTATCTATGGGCGAGAAAGCCTATGTGGATATGGAATATATGTGTTCTCTCACGGGCAAGACCGAAGAAGAAATCTATCAGGAATTAAAGGGCGTAATCTTCTTAAACCCGATGTACGGCTACGGAGGCAGTACCGAGCAAAAGTACCTGATGGCGGACGAATATCTCTCCGGAAATGTGCGGGAAAAGCTCGCTTGGGCGAAAAAATCCGCAGAAGTCTATCCCGAAGATTACAAAATCAATGTGGAAGCGCTGGAAAAGGTACAGCCGAAAGACCTGACTGCCAGTGAGATTTTCGTGCAGCTCGGTACGACTTGGCTGCCGGAAGAAATCGCACAGCAGTTTATGTACGAGTTTTTGGATACGCCCGTTTATGCGAGATGGAATATCAAAGTCCATTACTCAAAGCTGACGGGCGAATGGAATGTGGAGGGCAAATCCTACGACCGTGGAAATCTGAAAGCCTACAATACCTACGGAACAAAGCGTGTCAATGCCTACAAGATCATCGAAGAAACGCTCAATATGAAAGATGTGCGTGTTTTCGACTATATCGAAGATGATGAAGGCAAAAAGAAAGCTGTCCTCAATAAAAAGGAAACCGCTATTGCCCAGTCGAAGCAGGAGCTTATCAAGCAGGGCTTTCAGGATTGGGTATGGCGTGATCCCGCAAGACGGGAAAAGCTGGTACGGCTGTATAACGACAAATTCAACAGTATCCGCCCCCGTGAGTATGATGGGAGCCATATCATTTTCAGTGGTATGAATCCGGAAATCGAGCTGCGGGAACATCAGAAAAATGCGGTCGCTCATATCCTTTACGGCGGGAATACCTTATTGGCACACGCTGTGGGTGCGGGCAAGACCTTTGAAATGACTGCCGCCGCTATGGAGTCCAAGCGGCTTGGACTTTGCAATAAATCCCTCTTTGTCGTGCCGAATCATTTGACGGAGCAGTGGGCGGCGGAGTTCTTGCAGCTCTATCCTGCGGCAAATATTTTGGTTGCTACGAAGAAAGACTTTGAGATGAAAAACCGAAAACGCTTCTGCGGCAGGATTGCCACAGGCGATTATGACGCTGTGATTATCGGCCACTCGCAGTTTGAAAAAATCCCGATAAGCATTGAAAGGCAGAGGGCTGTTTTAGAACAGCAGCTTGACGATATTATCGAAGGGATTGCGGAGGCAAAGCGAAACCGTGGCGACCGTTTTTCGGTCAAGCAGCTTGAAAAGACGAAGAAATCCCTGCAAACGAAACTGGAAAAATTAAACGATCAATCAAGAAAGGATGATGTCGTAACCTTTGAAGAACTCGGTATAGACAGGCTTTTCATAGATGAAAGTCATTATTACAAGAATCTGTATCTTTACACGAAAATGCGGAATGTGGGCGGTATCGCTCAGACGGAGGCGCAGAAATCTTCCGACCTTTTTATGAAGTGCCGCTATCTTGATGAGATTACCGGAGGGCGTGGCGTTGTGTTTGCGACGGGTACGCCGATCTCGAACTCAATGGTAGAACTTTATACCATACAGCGGTATTTGCAGTACCGGACGCTGCAAGACCACGATTTACAGCACTTTGACGCTTGGGCGTCGATGTTCGGCGAGACGGTCACGGCAGTTGAGCTTACACCCGAAGGAACAGGATACCGAGCGAAAACACGCTTTGCGAAATTCAATAACCTGCCCGAACTGATGGCGATGTTTAAGCAGGTGGCGGACATCAAAACGGCGGATATGCTCGATCTTCCCGTACCGGAAGTGGAGTATCACAATATCGCCGTGAAGCCCTCGCAGGTGCAGAAGGAAATGGTCGCCTCTCTCGGCGAACGAGCCGAAAAGATAAGGGGCGGCAATGTAGATTCCAGCGTGGATAATATGCTCAAAGTTACAAACGACGGGCGGAAGCTTGCCCTTGACCAGCGAATGATGAATCCAATGCTGCCCGATGAAGAAGGCAGTAAAGTCAACGCCTGCGTAAATGAAGTGTTCCGTATATGGGAGGAAAACAGCGATAAAAAGCTGACGCAGCTTCTCTTTTGCGACCTTTCCACTCCAAAGGGCGCAGGCGAATTTTCCGTCTACACGGACATACGACAGAAGCTGATCGAGCGTGGTATTCCCGAATCGGAAATTAAGTTTATCCACGAGGCGGATACCGAAACAAAGAAGCAGGAGCTGTTCAAAAAGGTACGCCGTGGCGAAGTGCGAATCCTGATGGGCAGTACACAGAAAATGGGTGCGGGGACGAATGTGCAGAACAAGATCATTGCTTCCCACGACCTTGATTGCCCGTGGAGACCTGCCGATCTGGAACAGCGAGCCGGAAGAACAGTGCGTCAGGGTAATGAAAATCCGAAGGTCGGCTTGTACCGCTATGTTACGGAAGGTACTTTTGACGCATACTGCTGGCAGCTCGTTGAGGGCAAGCAGAAGTTCGCAAGTCAGATTATGACGAGCAAATCGCCCGTGCGTTCCTGCGAAGATGTGGACGCTACTGCTCTTTCCTATGCGGAGATCAAAATGCTTGCGGCAGATAACCCGCACATCAAGGAGAAAATGGACTTGGATATTCAGGTGCAGAAGCTGCGCCTTTTGAAGTCTAATTATCTTTCCGAAAAATATGAGCTGGAGGACAAAATCATCAAATATTACCCGACAACAATCGCCCGGATAAAAGAGACGATTGCGGGGCTGGAAAAGGATAGATCTCTTGCAAAAGAACACCCGAAACCTCTTGACGATACCTTCGTAGGAATAGAGGTTAAGGGTGTTTCTTATTCCGAAAAAGCGGAAGGCGGACAGAAAATCATTGACGCCTGCAAAGAGATGACCTCGCCTGATCCCGTCCCTCTCGGCAAGTACAGAGGCTTTGATTTGGAGCTTTCCTTTGATACCTTTGAGAAAGCCTATCAGGTAAAAATCAAGGGCAGCCTTTCCCGTTCCGTTTCTTTAGGTACGGACGCTGTCGGCAATATTACCCGAATCGACAATGCCATTGAGAAAATTCCTGAACGGCTGGAGGCAAAAAGCAGGGAGCTTTCGACCCTCGAACAGCAATTCGCTACTGCGAAAGCAGAGGTTGAAAAACCGTTTGACAAGGAAGAAGAACTGACCGAAAAGACAAATCGGCTCAATGTCTTAAACGGCTTGCTCAATGTAGACAAGCGGGAAAACTGAGCTGGTGGACGGTGCGCCGGATGAGGGCGACAGCGTACCTGTTTCAAAGGAAAGAGCCTATGAGCGATAACCTTCTTAGCGGTATGGGAGAAGTCTCATACCGCTTTTACATAGTAAGTTCTCTGAACTGCTGTGTCAGTTAAAAATAGAACTGTGGCTTCCTTGTGCGGGCAATGATTTGTCTTTATAATATGAGACATCATATTAAAGAAAAGAGGTTAAAACCCGATGGAAGAAAACTGTTCTATCAAACTGTTTGAAAGCGATCTTGAAAGTATGCTGTCTCAGGTAATCGCTAAAGCCCGTTCCCGTGATGAGAAATTGAAGGCTGCAAAGGAAAAGGCGGCAAAGATTAAACATCAAAACGAGAAACTCAATGCTGTCTTGGATTTGGAAAAGCCATCTGCTCTTACCGAAGAAGAATGCGAACTTTTAATCCAGTACCTGCTTGCAGAAAACAATGTTGTATTGGAAGAATACCGCATTTGTTATATGCGGGGGCTGATGGACGGAATGGAAATCAAAAAAACAGTAGAATAAAACTTACATAGCCGCTTGGTTTTACAAAAATCAGGCGGCTATATCTATCACGGCAAGGTGGAAAAAGACATAGTGCTGTGATATAATAAAGTGGCTCTTTGAGAGTCAATGTCAAGAAAACTGAGGTTATTTTCCTATGAAAAATATTTTGATTCACGGCTTGGGACAAAACGGTAAGGATTGGGATACCATTAAAAATGAGTTGGAAACGAGGGGAATTTCCTCTGTCGCTCCTGATTTATTTGACCTTGCAAAAGGCAGGAAATTAGACTATCCCACAGTATATCAGGCATTCAGCGAGCTGTGCGAGTCTTACCAAGACAAACTAAATCTTTGCGGGCTTTCCCTCGGCGGTCTGCTTGCGCTCAATTATGCTATCCAGTATCCGAAAAAAATAAACTCTCTTGTTTTGATCGGAACGCCGTTTGAGATACCGAAAGGACTGCTGAAATTTCAAAATATTGTATTTAGATTTATGCCCAAAGCCGTATTTCAGAATATGGTCCAGCGGATGCTGCACGCATGTCAGGCTCTTGGTGGGATAATAATCCTTGTCATGGATGTGCAGATAGTTCTGGGTGACGGCATCCAGCACTTCTTCACTCAGCAGATAGTCGTCCACAAAAGGCTTGGTGGTTTCGCTGGCAAACTTCATCATCATGCCTGCCGGGGTATCGGCATTCATGTTGGCATTTTCGCGTGTGATGTCGTTGGACTTGATGTTGATGATTTCCAGGAACATGTCGCGCGTCTTTGCTTTGCGGGCAATGCTTCGCTGGTTGCGGTAAGCGATGTATTTCTGGGCAACGTCCTTGCGGCTGCTCTTCATCAGCTCCACTTCCACCAAATCCTGGATGGCTTCCACCGTCATCTGCGAATCTCCCTTGAAAGAGATGCGGTCCGTAATCTGGTGTATCAGTTGCAGGTCTTCCCCCTTGTCTGTATGCAACATGGCTTTGCGGATGGCCGTTGCTAGTTTTTTCTTCGTTGAATCCGACGACGCGCCCGTCGCGCTTGAGTACTGTCTGTATCATAACCTTTTATGCTTAAATGTGACTGTCTTTTTAGTTTAATTGCGGAAACAAAGATATTATAGTTATTGATAGGTTTTGCTTTTTGGAAAACTTTTTATGATTTAAAAAGTGTTAATCTATTGATTGTTAATGATGTAATTGTTTAAAGTGGAAAACTTCTAATGAAAAATAACTTTTAAAGTTATTCATTACTGACTATTATTGCATGCATAAACATCATCTGATTTCGAAGTGTCAAATGAAGATAAATCTTTTGGGCAGATTGTGAATCTTCGATTTTTTTAGTTATATTTGCAACGAATTGGTTTATTTAAGGTTTTTAGTCCTTGATAATACTTCTTGTTGCCATTCGATTGTATTGCTTTGCTGCTCATGGTATTGGGGCAAAAGTATCATTATTATAATAATCAAAGAAAGGATGAACATGGCAAATGTATTTCCTCCGTTTAAAATTGATATAGCTGGGGCTTTTTGTGTACCTCGTGCATTGAAGGATGTCCGCGAGCAATATCAGAACGGGCAGGTGAGCCGGCAGATATTGCAGGCTGTTGAAGATGCGGAAGTGCGCAGTCTGGTGGAACGGCTGGAGCTGGGAGGCATGAAGGTTGTTTCCGATGGTGGTTTCCGAAGTCGCGATTTTTTGGAAAGCTGGGAGGGTATTTGTTCCAAAGACGGCCGGCCTTTCTCCGAAGGCTCTCCTTTGGAGATTACAGGACGGCTCAGTTTGCTACGGCATCCTATTCTGGAAGAATTCGCATTTCTTGATTCCATTGTGGACGGAGGGGTTGATGAAAAAAACTTCAGTCTGGTTCGGGCGAGCCAAACAAGAAGAAGGTTGCTAAGATCACAAAGGCACAGGTTCAGGAAATCGCTGAGCTTAAGATGCCTGACTTAAACGCAGCTTCACTTGAGTCTGCAATGAGCAT
>ENA-OQKL01000153-OQKL01000153.1-human-gut-metagenome-genome-assembly--contig:-NODE-153-length-23907-cov-4.105214_pt1 | contig 23907 bp, 16 predicted proteins | sample MGYA00242779_ERZ504800 | MGnify/ENA primary metagenome ERZ504800 (study PRJEB26092, sample SAMD00036410) | human gut metagenome | host: Homo sapiens | study: EMG produced TPA metagenomics assembly of... | reverse complement strand
GGAGACATCGATGAAAGCGAATTCAGAAAAAACTAAGCAGAGTAAAAAAGCGACGCGCCGTGTACTGGCAGGCGTTTTGTGCGGAGCCTCCGTTTTGAGCCTGGTGCTGTCGCTCGTCATGCCTCCGATCTCGCAGGCCATTGCAAACGATGCCCAGACGGTTCCTACCGAGGAAACTGTGATGGGGGGGGGTTCCTCAAGTGAGTCTGCTGATGTAGAAAACACCAACAACGGGGACGCCGAAAACCGGAATAGTGACGACGCTGAGGGTGGCGAAGGAGAAGATGCCGCTGCGGCGGATCTGCCTGCCGATGACACGGGAGCCGAGAGCGCTGCGCAGCCCGCGGATGATGGGCAGTCTGTCTATAAGGCCGCTACTGTTGCAAATGAAGGTGAGGCTCGGAAACTTGAAATAGATTCGGAGGGGTACGCGCTGCTGAAGAGTGACGAAGACCTGTCTACGTACCTTGACCTTCCCGCGGCGGAAAAGCCCGCAAAGCTGCGTCTGACTGCTGATATTAGTTCGAGCGCTCCGATCTTAATCAATCACGACACTACGATCGACCTTGCGAATCACAAGCTTTATTACAGCAACGGTAACCTTATGCAGGAAACCAAAGAGCCTGTTTGTGCATTTATCACAATTTCAAAGGGCTATACGCTAACTGTCAAAGGTGAGGCGAATGACTCGAAGACTGAAGCTACCAGTGGTGAACCTGGTCAGCCAGCAAAGATGCAGTTCAATGGTGAAAGTGTTCCACAATCACTTACATACTACGTAACTGAAAGCACGCCTAACGGTTTTGGTACTAGGGAAACGACCTACCAGCACACTGTTGCCAATTTCGGCGCTATCGTTGCATGCAAAGAGGGCTATGTAAATCAAGTCATTTCCGTCCAGGATGGGGGCACGCTCGACCTTCAGGGTGGCATGATCACAACGCCTCGTGCCCTGGGCAACGACGGCCACGTTATTTTCTCTCAGGGCGCTGTTTATATTTCTGGCGGTTACGTCACCAACGGCAACGGCGGTGGCTGGGGCGGTGGTCTGTGCATAACGGGCGCGAATGCCAGCCTCGAAATGACAGGCGGCGTGGTCGCGGGAAACAAGGCAGCTTCTGGCGGTGGCATCTTTGCTAACAATAGCGCGGCGCTGAACCTCTCCGGCGGTGTCATCTCGGGTAATGCAACATATGGCAACGATATCACCGATGGTTATAACGTCAACGCCGGCGGCTACGGTGGCGGTGTTTATACCCAGAGTGCAACCGTAACCATCAGTGATTCTGCCAATATAACTAACAACCGAGCTGAAGCTCGCCTCGCTAATAGAGAGCTTTACAACAAAGGTCTCCTCGGTGGCGGCGGAATTGCATCGCACGGTGGAACGCTGTTCATGACGGGTGGCTCCGTTACTGCCAATTACTCCCATGAGGCCGGCGGTGGAATCTACGCTGGCCTCCCCGGGCAGGGAGTTGGATTTACCATGTCCAGCGGTTTTATTGCGGGCAATATGTCCGATAATGCCGAGGGCGGTGGCCTCCGTATTTCTGGCGGTACTACCGGCGTTATTAATGCGGAAAATGCATCAAACAGGGTTTACATCACCAACAACAAGACCATGACGGGCAGCAAAGACGACCGCGGTGGCGACTGGGGTGGCGGTGGTGTCTTTGTTCAGGAAGGCGGTACGCTCAACATCGTCAAGACGCTGATCACTAATAATAAGGCCGGTGGCTGGGGCGGTGGCATCGGTGCTTGTCCTACGGGCAAGACAATCGTTTCGCACTCAAAAGGCGCTGCTATCTATGACAACAAAGATAACGTTGATCAATATGGCAATAAACTGACAGCATATCATTATTCCGCTGGCGGCCACGGCAAAAATGAAGACCACGATGAAGTAAATTACGTTACTCCTGACTTCCAAAAATCCGGCCATAAGGATTTCTTCTTGGTACGTAATAAGAATGGCGCGGATAAGACAATCGCTGTCGTTCTTGGCAAGATGCTGGGCGGCAGATCGGCTGGTTGGCGGGGCACTTGCGACGGAAATCCGGTTACCATCGACCCAAATGGCGGTGCCGAGGCTAAGTGGATGTTCGGCCTTGAGGCTAATCCGACACCCTATGCCAAGGGAAAGGCGCAGGCAGAGGCTACGACCATCATCAGCGGTAACTATTCCTACACCCACGGTGGCGGCATCATGACCAACGGCGATCTCATCGTCGGCGAAGTCAATGATCTGAGGGTTTACCCGAGCATGAAACTCCACGCCACTAAGGCGCTTGTGGATGCACAGGGAGACAAGCAAAGCCTTAATGGGCACGAGTACAAGTTTCAGCTGCTGCGCCAGGAGGTTAACGGTACCAAGGCACCTTCTTGGAAAGATGACGGCACATTAGATATGGGCGATTGCAGTGGTGCGGGTGAGGCGACTGTTGATCAATCAAGCGGCAGTATCACCTTCGACTCTGGCAAGGACTATTCTTCAGGGCAATACGTTTTCTATCTCGTTGAGGAACCCATCAGCGGCCAAAACGAATTAGACATCAAATTCGATAAGACAATTTACAAGATAGAGGTAACTGTTGGCGGTAGTCCATACAAGACTGAATTCCTCATGGCGTTTCCTATCAACTATTACAAGGTAGAGAGTGTGGCCGTCTTTAAAAAGGCCGAGACGGATAATGACTTCGCGCAGCTTGATCGCAGTGGTTATTCCTTCGCGCCATCGGAGGATGGAACGGAGGCCACGGTGACTATCGGTAACAGAAGCGACAACCCGACCTTTACCAACAAAATCGTGCCCCCCTTCTCCTGGACTCCTAAGGCGACTAAGGTCGTTGAGGGTGGCGAGATGAAGGCGTTTACGCTTCAACTTGCGAAAGACAGCGAATTTAAAAACATGATCGGTACTGCCGTGACCTCTGGTTCTGAGAAAACGCAGACGCTTCCGTTCATGGACGAAAACAATGAGACGGTTGAGCTCAAGTACTCGCTTTCTGATATCAGGAATAATCCCGACGACACGGGTGGCTCCACGGGTGGCTCTTTCAAGACCTTTACGTACTATGTGCGCGAGAAAACCGACGGTTCGCAGTTCTCGCACTACACGTACGACCACTCGGTCTATAAGTTCACGGTTGAGCCAACGTATGACGACAAAAAAGGAGAGATCAAATGTAGGGTTACCTACAGGAAGGGAACCGTTGACCCCGGCGGTACGTGGAAAAACACCGATAATGTGGACCACGAGTTTCCCGACACTAACCCCACCTTCACCAACACCTACTCAACCTCTTTGCCCCTTTCTGGTATGTCGGGCGTCACTCTGACGTACCTTGCCGGCGCGGCGGTGCTTTGCGCTGCTGCGGCCTGGATGCGCATTCGTCGCAAGGCGAATGCGAAGGGAGGTAAGCGTCGTGAATAAGAAAGTTTGCTCCTTCCCGATCTTGTTTGCGCTGCTTACCCTCCTGATCGGCACCTGCGCGGTTGTGTTCCCCGCTTCCGCGCAGGCCGCGCCGACCTCGACCGGTTCCATCACGGTGAGCGGTACCGTGGCGCGCAGCTACGACGCCTACCAGATCTTTAGCGCCAACGTCGTCGACGGCGACAGCGACGCCAAGATCGCCACCGACCTCGCCTGGGCAAGCGACGCCGTGCGTGACGCCGCGCTGCTTGTGCTGCACAGCGCCGGCATGTCCAATTCCCAGACCACCGCGCAGGAAGCTGCCGAGTGGCTCAACACCGATTCCCACCTTACGAGCGCGCTGAGCGCACAGCTCGCTCGTTCCCTCCAGAGCTCTGGCGCCGTGTTCGTGGCCCTTAACGCGGGCACGACGGCCGGGCTACCCTGCGGCTACTGGCTCATCGTCGCCAATGACGACGCCATCTCCCAAAACGAGGCCGGCACCGCGCCGGTCATGGTCCTGGTCGGCGGCAGCGCCGTCACCGTCAAGCCCAAGGCCGCGACGCCGAGGTGGCAAGCACGTGCTGGAGGACAGCACCGCCGCCTGGCAGAAGGCCGCCGACGCCACGGTCGCAGACGACCTGTACTGGCGCCTCTCGGCCACGGTCCCGGCGGGGCTCACTGCCTACGACACCTATACGGTGCGGTTCGTCGACACCATGAGCGCGGGGCTCGACCCCTCCAAGGTGGCCGCGAGCATGCATGTGTACGTGGCGGCGGGTGCGGACGGCGGCTTCGACGCTGTCTCGACCGGCAAGGACGGCCGCGTCGGCACCGAGCCCGCGAAGGGCTGGACCGACATCACGGCCCAGTGCGCCACCAAGGTAGCGGCCGACGGCAAGACCTTCACCGTGCGCACCGGCGACCTGATCGCCGCGCTCGGCGGGGCCGACGCCTTCACCGCGGGCGCCCGCGTGGTCGCCGTGTACAATGCGCCGCTCAACAGCGCATGCAACCACGGCATCGCGAAGGGCAACCCCAACGAGGTCTACCTGCGCTACCCGCGCTCTCCCTTTGCCGACCAGTCCGGCGATGCCGGCTTTACCAGCACGCCGAGCGACGATGCGTGCGCCTACACCTGGGATCTCGCGCTCACCAAGCGCGGCAGCGACGGTGACAAGCCGCTTGCCGGGGCGGTCCTGAGCATCACCGACGACCGCGGTCGCGCACTGGCGGCCGACGGCACGTGGGATGCAGAGGGCAAGGCCACCGTCACCACGGGCGAGGACGGCCGCGTGACCGTCTCGGGCGTGGACTCGGGTAAGCTGGAGGTCCGCGAGCTCAAGGCGCCCAAGGGCTACACCGCCTTTGAGGGCACGCGCTCCGTGACGGTCAAGACCGAGGGCCTGGACGTCGACCAGGTGGCCGCCGCCAAGCCCAAGCTCACCATCACGGCCGAGTCGCCCCTGCGCGCCGACAGCGCGGACGGGTCGACGGGCAGCCTGGAGGCGTCGCTCATCAACACGCCCACCGGCACACCCCCTAGCATTACCACCGGAGGCTTTATGCCCTCGACTGGCGATATGGCAATGTACGCCGCGGCCGCCGCAGCGGTCGCCGGAGCCGCGCTCATCGTGGTCGCGCTCCTGGTCAAGCGGGGAGGTGGCAGCCATAAAGAGTAGCTGGCAGCCCCACAGAGAGCGGGGCGAGACGTAGCGAAGTAGATGCTAAGACACAGACAGACAGATTTAGATCAAATGGAATTCGAGCAGAAAGCAGAGGAAAAGAAGATGAGCATGAGCAAGAACATCGCACGCCTGGCAGTAACCGCCGGCCTCACAGCAGCGCTGAGCTTCGGCGGCGTCATGGCCCCGGTGACCATGGCGTTTGCGGCTGAGGGTGCGGCGACTACGACCAATAGCATCAAGATCAACAAGAACAATGAGAATGGCGATGTGACGTACAAGGCCTACCAGATTTTCAAGGCCGATGTTGTGGATGGAACCGACGGGTCGGGCAAGGTCGTTTCGAACATCGATTGGGCGAGCCCTAAGGCGAAGGATGCGGTCCTGAACTATCTTTCACATGTACCCAACTCTGGTATCACCCTTAGCTCCTCAGCACAAGCTGCTGCTAAGTATCTGACCGATCATGTAGATGGCACCGGCGAGACGACCCCCATTGAAAACGACAATCTGTTCAACGGGTTGGCAAAGGAGGTCGTGAAGAGCGTAGACCAGACGGGTTCTTCCTTTACCACCGACGATGTCTTTAAGCCCCAGGACGACAAAGGAAATGCCCTGCAAGGCTATTATCTCTTTGTGACTGACGAGAGCACCTTGAGCACCGATCAGGAAGTGAAGAAGAATACTGGTACTTCGCCGATCTTCGCTGTTGTCGGCGACGCTCTCGTGACCGTTACCGAGAAGACCAGCATTCCCACAGTTGTGAAGAAAGTCAGAAACGACAACGGCAGCGATTGGGCCGACAAGGCCGACTCGCAGATGGGCCAGAAAGTTGAATATAAGCTGACTGGCTCCGTTGCCAGCAATATCGCAACGTTCGATACTTACCATTATGAGTTCAGCGATAAGCTTTCTGGCGGTCTGACGGCAGATGGTAGCAGCGTCGTTGTTAAAATCGGTGATACGATCCTTTCACGCAACACGACTTCTGGCGCCAAGACCGGTTACGATGTTTCGATTGATAGGGCAACTAACACGTTGACCGTAAAGTTTGCCGACCTCAAGGCTGCTGCGAAACAAGCTAGCGCGGCGCTCGACGGTAGCTCCAATGTCGTCGTCACTTACACCGCTATGCTTGATCCCATGAAGGCTGCGAACGTTACTGTCGGCGACACGGGTAACGATAACGCCGTAAAACTCATTTATTCCAACAATCCCATGGGCGAGGGAACGGGTGAGTCTGTGCCCGATACCGTCCGCGACTACACCTACGCGCTTGAGCTTATCAAGCAGGATGCTGATTCTGATACTACTAAGATTGACAATGTAGAGTTCACCATCCAAGCAACCGATCCTGACGATGCTGACTCCAAGGATATGTATGTCGGCAGCGAAGGCACTCTTGTCAATAAGGCCTATAAGTTCAAAACGGCGAATGGCGGCAAGATTAATGTCAAGGGTCTCGATGCTGGTACCTACACGGTGCACGAGGTCGAGGGCAGCAACCCTGGCTACAATACGCTGGAAGACTTTACCTTCACTATCAAGCCTGAGGGGCTTAATAAAGACGAGGGTGTGGCGCTCGACGAAAAAACAGCTGTAAATACGCTGAAGGTTACTGTGCAGAAGCCTGACTCCGCTACCATGGTTACCCCGTCAGTCGACGGCGGCACCGTCACCCTCACCGTCAAGAACAAGAAGGGCTCTGGCCTCCCGCTGACCGGTCTCAACGGCGTGACCTTCACCTGGATCGCTGGTGGCGCGGTGCTGTGCATCGGCGTGGCGCACCTCATCCGCAGCCGTAAGCAGGCTGAGGAGTCCGAGCAGGAGTAACGCTCGCTCATCCATCCCTTTGGCAGGTGGGATGTGATGGTCATGAGACTTGCGGACACTTTTCTCGTCCACCTACGTTCTTGCTTTGCCATTCTCTTTTCGGGGCAGACTCCGCACTGGAGTCTGCCCCGTTTTTTGGGATAACGCAGCCAGCCTCCATCGTCCGATGCGGGCACGTTCGTCATCGCGTTTCTTGACTCGTATGAGGTTCGGTTTAAGGTCCGTAGGCGCACGCGCGGTGCGGACGGTAGAAGGCATTTGCGCCGCAACAAGCGCAAATAAGAATGCCCGGGGTTAGAGGCCCGGGCATTTAACAACACCGGAAACTGGTCGCCCGCGCTCCAAAGTACTTACGCGGGGTGCGTCGTTTCCTGTAGCTATTGTATCCCGAATCGCCCCGCCGATTCGGGACATTTTGAAAACTCAAATATGGGCTTAGGCACGAACGGAATCTCGTTAATTCCGAAAATTGTGTATAATTCCAATACAAACTGGAATCGAACGAAAACGATGGAAATGAACGAAGCGCTAATCTACTTACAAGAAGCACTAGGCCTCTCCGCCAAGGCCAAAACTTGGCCTGGATTCGCACGCTTGCCGCTGCATCTGCGGGCGATTGAGGTCCGCGCTGTTGATGCAAACGGTTTTTCGTTTTTGCTTGCAAGTTTGCCTACTGGCGTCGGGCTTCCCGAGGCTAAGAGAGTCTATAGTCAGCTAGCCTTGCGTGCGGAGATTCCTGTTGTCGTTTCGTTTCCTGGTGCCGATGCGCGTCAGCGCAAAGCATTGGTCGCACAAGGGATTCCCTTTGTCTGCCCAGGTAGACAGGCTTTTCTTCCATTTATGGGCGCAGCCTGCACGGAGAGGGGCGGTGCCCGGTTTCGCAATCACGCGACCAAGATGTCACCCAACGCGCAGGCTGCCGCAATCTGGGGAGCAGCCCAGGAGCCATATCGCCCCTATGACCTTTGTCGCGCGCTTGGGATTTCGGCAAGCCGCGCGAGTGAGGCCATAACCGAGCTTGTTGACAGGGGGCTCGCGAGGCGCGAGCGTCGCGAGCGACGTGTCGTCGTGCTCCCTGTTGCCGTTGATCTTTTGCTCAGCGAGCACATGGCAGAGCTCTCCTCGCCAGTCTCGAAGGTCTGTTTTGCAAGGAAGACACCGCAGATTGACTGTCTTGTTGACGCCGGGGAGACGGCGCTCGCTGCGCGTTCGATGCTCGCTGCGCCGGGCATGGAACAAAAGGCCGTCTTAAGAAGTGCATGGCGTAAACTGAGCGACCTCGAAGTCGCAGACGGGGAGTTGCCGGATAACGAAACGGCGATGATCCAAGTGTGGCGCTATGCGCCCGTTTTTGCCGACTCCTCCGCGTCGATGACATTTCGCTTGCGCTATCTTTGGCGGCAATCGACGATGAGCGAATTCAGCTCGAAGTCGATCGCATGTTTGGAAAGGAATATCCATGGCAAGAAGCGCTGTAGAGGGTCTCCAAGAATTTCAGCAGCATATGCAAGAAGCTGCAGGATCGTATGCCCTTATCGGCGGCACGGCATGCGACATTTTGCTCGCGGAGGCGGGACTTTCGTTTAGGGCGACTCACGATTTTGATGTGGTAATTGTCGCCGATGACCGGTTGCCTCAGACGGCAGAAGCTATATGGACTTTGGTGCGTGATGGCGGTTACCGCTGCGGCTGGGGCGAAGGCGAAGGCTCATGTTTTTATCGGTTTACGGAGCCTAAGAGGCCGGGTTACCCCCATATGATCGAACTCTTCGCGAAGTGCCCCGACTTTCTAAAGGGTCGTGAGGGGATTGATGTGGCGCCAATTCACGTTGATGAAAACATAAGCAGTCTTTCGGCAATTTTGTTGGACGATGCTTACTACAGCTTGTTCCTTCAGGGAATTCGGACCGTGGGCGGCGTTTCGGTCCTGGGTACGGAATACATTGTCCCGTTCAAAGCGAAGGCGTATCTCGACCTAAAGGCTAGAAGGGAAGCGGGGAGAACGTTGATTCGAGGAAGGTAAAAAAGCATAAACGCGATGCGCTGAGGCTTGCTCAGCTGCTTGGCGAGTCGGAAGGTGTCGACCTGCGCGGAGAACTGAAGGACGATATGCTTACGTTTGTTAAAGATTGTGAGGTGGGCGACGTCAATCTGAAACAGATTGGGGTTGCGGGCGTAACGATAGCGCAGTTGCTCGAGACGATGAAAGCAACATATGGCTTGATTGGTTGAGTGGGGGTTACGCGTCCCGGACGGCGCAGTCTAGCTGCGTTGTCCGGCGTGGAAGCTCGCTAATCGGCTATTATTTGTTCAGACAGCCTGAGCTGTAAAGGAGTGACCGGCGATGGTGCAGGGCGCCAAACATATGAAGAGCAATAACGCCGCGGACAACGGCGGCTCAAGCCCTCAGCCCAAACCTCAGCCCAAGTCCAAGCGCCGCCGCAAGCGACTGCCGCGCTGGGCCGACCGGCTCATCACCATCGTCATCATCCTTATTGGCGTAGGCCTTATGACCTGGCCGTGGATCTTGGACCGGCTCGAGGCCTCGGGCGTGTTCAACCAGATTAGCACGGTGTCCAGCACCGTGGACGCGCTGTCTGCCGAGGAGCGCGAGCGCATTCTGCTTCAGGCGCGCTCCTATAACGAGCAACTGGCGGGCGAGGCCACCGAGCTTCCGGCCGACCAGATCGAGCCCTACGCCCAGCAGCTCATCTTTGACCGCGACCCCATGATGAGCTGGGTCGAGATCCCCTCCATCGACGTGAGCATGCCCATCTACCACGGCACGAGCGAGGAAGTCCTTATGGCGGGCGTCGGCCACCTGGAGGGCACGAGCCTGCCGGTGGGCGGCACCTCGACGCATTGCGTGCTCACCGCGCACTCGGGCATGCGCAACCTGAGCATGTTCGACGACATCCACTCGCTGGAGCCCGGCGACCTGGTGCTGCTGCACACCATGAACAAGACGCTCGCCTACAAGATGGTCGACTCCGAGGTGGTCCTGCCCGAGGAGATGGAGTCGCTGACCATCGAGCCCAGTGCCGACAAAGTGACGCTCGTCACCTGCACGCCCTACGGCGTAAACGACCATCGCCTGCTGGTGCACTGCGTGCGCACCAAGTACAACAAGAAGGACGTCGACAAGCAAAAGTCGCTGGCCGGTCGCCACTGGGGCAAGCGCGAGTTTGCCGTGCTCATCGTGGTCGTGGCCATTGTGCTATTGCTGCTGGACATCGTGATCCACACGGTCCGCAAGCGCCGCAAGGCCAAGGCCTCGGCATAAGACATTCTCCAGAACCACCGCAAAGGGGATAGGCACCTTTGTGGTGGTCGGGGCTTCCAAACCATCACAACATTCGATGAAAATCTCGATTTTGGCGAAAAGCGTCGAATGTTGTGATGGTCTTCGTTGTGGACGGCGCGGTTTTCGTTATGGGCGGGATGGTTTTCGCTATGGACGGTGCGGTTTCGCTCCAGAACCGCCGGCCCGCCGCCTGCCAATCCGCCGCCCTCGTTACGTTTTCGCTGCATTTAGGTAAAGCACCTGCTCCAAGTGGCGTTGCCTTGTATACTAGAGCGGTTTATCTGTTATGCGGAAGGGAGCGCCTATGGCACTCAGCGAGAAAGACGTGCGCGGCATCGCCGAGTACGCAAAGATCGCACTGACCGATGACGAGCTCACCCAGATGACGTCCTACATGAACGACGCCGTCCAGATGCTCGAGCCCGTCTTGCAATATGACTTGCCCGACGTGGAGCCCACGTTCCATCCCATCGGAAGCCTGTCCAACGTGATGGGCGATGACCTGCGCGAGCCCGAGCGCGACCTGCCGCTCGACGTTGCGCTCGAAAACGCCGGCAGCGCGCGCGACCGCTACTTCCGCGTGCCGTCCATTTTGGGAGAGGGGGAGAGCGAGTAATGGCGCAGAGCTTCGATTCCCTTACCGCCGCCCAGATCGCTGCGGGCGTTGCCGCTGGCGACTTTACCGCTACCGAGGTGGCCCAGGCCTCCCTTGCCGCCATCGAGGCGCGCGAGGCGGGGTCCAGGCATTTCTGCAGGTGTCGCCCGAGCTTGCGCTCGAGGCCGCCGCGCGCGTGGATGCCGACCGTGCCGCAGGCAAGCCGCTGCCCCCGCTCGCGGGCGTGCCGCTGGCCATCAAGGACAACATGAACCTCGTGGGCACGCGCACCACTTGCGCTTCCCGCATGCTCGAGGACTACCAGAGCGTCTACACCGCTACCTGCGTCCAGCGCATGCTCAACGCCGGCTGCCTGCCCATGGGCAAGGCCAACATGGACGACGTTTGCCTTTGGTAGCTCCACCGAGACGTTCGGCGTTCCACCGCACCACAACCCCTGGGATACCGAGCGCGTGCCCGGCGGCTCCTCGGGCGGCTCCGCTGCCGCCGTCGCCGCGGGCGAGGTCGCGCTCTCGCTGGGTTCGGACACCGGCGGCTCCATCCGCCAGCCGGCGTCGCTGTGCGGCGTGGTGGGCTTTAAGCCAACGTATGGCGCCGTGAGCCGTTACGGCGTGGTTGCCTTTGGCTCGTCGCTCGACCAGGTGGGACCCTTTGGCCGCACGGTCGAGGATGTCGCGCTGGCCATGAACGCGCTTACCGGCGCGGGCCATGATCCGTACGACTGCACCAGCCAGGATTGCGCCGTCGACTTTACCGAGCATCTCAACGACAGCATCGAGGGCAAGCGCGTGGGCATTATCCCTGCGTTTATGGAGGCCGAGGGCCTGACGCCCGAGGTCAAGGCCGCTGTTCAGCGCGCCGCCCAGGAGCTGCAGAACCAGGGCGCCGAGCTGGTCGAGGTCGACCTGCCGCACCTGGACGCCGCCATCGCTGCCTACTACGTCATCGGCCCGGCCGAGGCATTCTCCAACCTGGCCCGTTTCGACGGCATTCGCTACGGCTACCAGGAGGAGGGCTGCGCCAACCTGTCCGACCAGAGCTCGCTGTCGCGCGCCCACGGCTTTGGCGCCGAGGCCAAGCGCCGTCAGATGCTCGGCGCCTACCTGCTGAGCTCGGGCGTGTACGACAAGTACTACTACGCTGCGCAAAAGGCCCGCACGCTCATCACGCAGGATTACGACGCCGCGTATGCCAAGGTAGACACCATCCTCATGCCCGCCTCGCCGCGCACGGCCTTTAAGTTTGGTGAGATCAGCGACCCCACGCAGATGTATCTCTCCGACCTGTACACCATCTCGCTCAACATTTGCGGCAACGGCGGTATCTCGGTGCCGCTGGGCCTGGGCGAGGATACTCATCTGCCCGTTTCTGCCCAGCTGGTGGGTCCGGCGTTTAAGGACCGTCAGCTGCTCACGTTTGCCCGCGCCCTGGAGCGCGGCTTTGCCGATGCCGCCACGGGTGCGCCCGCGCTTTCCGTCGCGCCCGATTTTGCCGGGAAGGGGGGCGAGCTGTAATGAAGGAGCTTTCCGAGGTCCTGCAGGATTGGGAGGCCGTGATCGGCCTGGAAATCCATACCGAGCTCACCGCACTCGATACCAAGATGTTCTGCAATTGCAAGCTCAGCCACGATGACGAGCCCAACGCCAACGTGTGCCCGGTGTGCCTGGGCCTGCCCGGCGCCCTGCCGGTGCCCAACAAGCGCGCCATCGAGAGTATCGTCAAGGCCGGTCTCGCCACCAACTGCGAGATCCAGCGCCACTCGATGTTCTACCGCAAGCACTACTTCTATCCCGATATGGCCAAGAACTTCCAGACCACGCAGGGTCCGGTCGCCTTTGCCATGTACGGTCATCTGGACCTGGACGTGACCGGTCGCGGTGCCGCCGAGCGCCCCGACTGCGCATTTGGCGAGGCCGAGGCTCAGAGCCTGGCGAGCGCTTCGGCCAACGCCGAGGGCCTGTCCACGTCCATGACGTCGACCATGCGCGAAGGCAATCAGCGCGCCGGCCACCTGGCCAGCTACGATGCGTCCAACCTGCAGATGCCCGAGCGCCGCGAGGACGGTTCCTACACGGTGCCCATTCGCATTCTGCGCATCCACATGGAGGAGGACGCCGCCAAGATGGTGCACGTGGGTGGCGCCGAGGGCCGCATTACCGCCGCGGCCGAGTCGCTCGTCGACTACAACCGCTGCGGTACGCCGCTGATCGAGCTCGTCACCGAGCCCGACCTGCGCACGCCCGAGGAGGCTCGCCTGTTTATGGAGAAGCTCCGTCGCATCTTTGTGACGCTGGGCATTTCCGACTGCTCCATGGAGAAGGGTTCCATGCGCTGCGACGGCAACGTGTCGCTGCGCCGCCGCGGCGAGACCAAGCTGGGCACCAAGACCGAGCTCAAGAACCTCAACTCGTTTAAGAGCCTGCATGACGGCCTCGCCTACGAGATTTGTCGCCAGGCCGAGGTGCTCGAGGAGGGCGGCATCATCTACCAGGAGACCCGTCACTGGGAGCCCAGCCGCAAGCGCACCGTGGTCATGCGTGTGAAGGAAACGGCCGACGACTATCGTCTGTTTCCCGATCCCGATCTGGCGCCGTTCGATCTGGACGACGAGTTTATCGATCGCTGCCGTGGCGAGATTCCCGAGCTGCCCGATGCCAAGCGCGCCCGTTTTGAGGCCGACTTTGGCATTAAGGCGGCAGACGCCGAGCAGATTGCCGGCGACCCCGAGTTTGCCGAGTTCTTTGAGGCCGCCGCTGCCGGCATGGCTGGCAAGGAGGCCCAGACGGTCGCAAACCTGCTGGTGAACGAGATGATCGCCTACCTTAAGGGCGCGGGTGTGTCGCTCGCCGAGTCCGGCATCGCGCCGGCTCAGGTGGCAGCCCTTGCCAAGCTGCTGGCGACCGATGCCATCAGCTCCAACCAGGCGCACGAGGTCTTTGAGGCTATGGCCCAGACCGGCGACGACCCCAACAAGATCGTCGACGAGCGCGGTATGCGTCAGGTGAGCGATGCCGGCGCGCTGCAGCCGATCGTGGACGAGGTGCTGGCTAACTGTGCCGAGCAGGCGCAGCAATATCGTGACGGCAACCAGAAGGTTATCGGCTTTTTGGTGGGCCAGTGCATGAAGGCGAGCCGCGGCAAGGGCAACCCGAAGCTCTTCAACGAGTTGCTGAGAACGTCGCTCTCGTAAGCGGGAACCCGGGAGCCCCGGCAGGGCGGGTGCTTCCTCAAAATTTCGAACAGTCCTGCGCAAGACGAAGGCCACATTAAGTGGCCTTCTTTGCGTGCGGAACTCATTTTGAGCAAGCACCCGCCCTGCCGGGGCTCTCGGGTTCTGCTACGACTCGGCCGTTCGGGTCAGGCGGGGCTGAATGGAATTTGGTGAATGAGGGCGTCGTTGGCGCCCTCATTCTTTATATATGTTGGGAGCGCCAGGCGGTGGGGGTGGTGCCGGTGTGTTGCTTGAAGGCTTGGGCGAAGGCGGCCTGCTGAGGGTAGCCTAGACGCTCTGCGACCTGCGCTATCGTGAGCGCGCTATCGGCCAAAAGGTCCTGTGCTCGTTCCATACGGCGTCTGCGAATGTAGGCGCCCAGGGACTCGCCAGTTTGGGCCTTAAAGGTGGCGCATAGCTTGGAGCGGCTTGAGAAGAGCGCCTCGGCCACCTCGTTGATGCTCACATGTCTGCCCTTGTCGAGCGAGCGCTCCACAAGGCTCGCCGCTTCTTGGGCAATGGTAACGCTGGCGCGCGTGTCTGTCGCTTGCTGCGCTTGCCTGTGGGCCGCGCGCGAACAGGCGAGCTCCGCGACCATGGTCTCTACGATGCCTTGCATATAGACGTGTCCGCCTATGGTACGGGCGCGTTCCTCGTTAATCCTGCGCAGCGTGTGGTAGATGGCAGACGCTGCCTCCTCGTGCCATGACTCGGCAAACGCCTCAAAGACCCCCGCGAACTCGGTGGGATAGCGGTGCTCCAGTTCGTCAAAATATCCAGGCAAAAAGAGGACCGAGCGCGAGTGGTAGAGCTGCCCTGCAAACAGCGGGCTTAGCTCCTCACCGCAGCTATCTTGGACAAAGCTGCAGATCGCGCTGTTCGGCCACGGTCCATGCAGCGGCTTGAGGTTCGCAGGCGTTATGCCGGCTTCGGGCATGCACATGAGCGTGGGCGCGCTGACCTCGCTCACGCACGCGTACGGTTCGGGCGTGTATTCGGCTAGCTGCATGTTGTGCGTCGGGGTAATGAAATGCTCCATGACGATGCAGGTGGGGGAAAGGGGCATGATCCATGCGCGTCCGTGTGCCCGATCGTTTGCCACCTCGCCGGTAAAGACGGCGCCCTTGCCGGAAAGCTGCAGACCAAACTGCTCAAACTGCGGTGCGTAGAGCTCGGTTATATCGGTTGCTGCCCGCCGCAATTTTCAAAACGCGTCCCCTTCATTTGCGAAAACCGTCCACGCCTGGCCCAATTGTGTGCCCTGGCTAACACGCCCATGATAAGTTTCTTACGGTTAACTCTCAAGCCGTTAGAAAGGAATCTCATGGCAAAGGGATCAAAAAGGAAGGCGGCGGCATCGGCGAGCTACTTGCATATGCCGGTGACCGTAAATTCCTTAACGTATTTGGGCATGGCCCTCTCGGCGTTCTCGCAGCTGTTGAGCTTTGGCCCGTACGTGTGCATCTGGCTTGTTGCGCGAGACCTGATTGCCGTGGCGCCCAACTGGAGCGAGGCCGCCGACATCGCGATGTATGGTTGGTGGGCTGTTGGTTTTGCCCTGGCAAGCATCGTGATCTATTTCGTGGGACTCATGTGCACGCACCTGTCCGCGTTTCGCTGCGCATCCAATATCCGCAAGGCTACGAGCGAGCATCTGCTTAAGCTGCCGCTCGGCTACTTTGACGCGCACGCCACCGGTGAGCTGCGCCGTATCGTAGACGGCTGTGCCGCCTCCACCGAGACGCTGCTCGCGCACATGCTGCCCGATATCGCCGGTGCCACCGCCATGGTCGTGGGCCTGCTTGTGCTGCTATTTGCCCTCGATTGGCGTTTGGGCGCGGCATGCTTAATCTCGGTCGTCGTTTCGTTTTGCGCCATGGCCGCCATGATGAGCGGCAAGGGCGCCGAGTTTATGAAGGCTTACATGGGCGCGCTGGTCAAGATGAACAAGACCGGCACCGAATACGTACGCGGCATCCCCGTGGTCAAGGTATTCCAGCAGACGGTCTACTCCTTTAAGGCGTTCCACGATGCGATCGCCGAATACGCCGATATGGCGCAAAACTATGCGGGTACGTTTTGCCGGGGTCCGCAGGTGCTCAACCTTACTGCGCTCAACGGCCTTGTGGCATTTCTTTTGCCTGTGGCGCTGCTGCTGGCGCCGGGCGAGACGGACTTTGCACGCTTTATGACCAACTTCACGTTTTACGCGATTTTTTCGGCCGTGGTGCCGACGGCCATGACCAAGCTCATGTTTGTGGGCGAGGCCTCTCAGATGAGTGCCGATTCGCTGGCTCGTATTCGAAGCGTCATGGGTTCCAAACAGCTCTCCGTGCCTGCCCAGCCCAAGCACTCCGCCGGTAGCGATGTGCGCTTTGAGGACGTGAGCTTTACGTACGAAGGTGCCGAAGCACCTGCCGTTAGCCATGTGAGCTTTAACGTTTCCGCGGGTAGCACCCTCGCCCTGGTGGGTCCCTCGGGCGGCGGTAAGTCAACCTGCGCCAGCCTGATCCCGCGTTTTTGGGATGTTTCTTCGGGTCGAGTGCTCGTAGGCGGTGTGGACGTTCGCGACATGGACCCGCACGAGCTTATGGACCAGGTTGCCTTCGTGTTCCAGACCAACCAGCTGTTCCGGCAAACACTTGCCGATAACGTGCGTGCCTCCAAGCCCACGGCCACTGACGACGAAGTGCGTGCGGCCCTCTCCGTAGCTCAGTGCGACGACATTGTGGCCAAGCTTCCACAGGGCATCAATACCATGCTCGGTGCCGGCGGAGCATATCTTTCGGGCGGCGAGGTCCAGCGCGTGGCACTTGCCCGCGCGATCCTTAAAGACGCGCCTATCGTGGTGCTCGATGAGGCCACGGCGTTTGCGGATCCCGAGAACGAGGCGCTCATCCAGCGCGCCTTTAGCAAGCTGGCGGCGGGTCGCACGGTCATTATGATCGCGCACCGGCTTTCGACCGTGGTGGGGGCCGACAAGATCGTGGTGCTCAATCAAGGTAGCGTGCAGGAGGCCGGCACCCATGCCGAGTTGCTGTCCCAAGAGGGTCTGTATGCCAAGATGTGGGCCGAATACGAACAGGCCGCGAGCTGGAAAATCACTGCAGCGACCGCGGATGCCGCCGTCACGAAGGGAGGCGAGGCCTAAATGTTCGCCTCATTCCAAAAGAAGTATTTCCTATCCGATAAAGGTGTCGCCGGCGTAAAACGCGGCATTTTCTGGACCGCGCTCACCAATCTCATTACCATGGCCGGCATGGGCTTATTGTTCCTGGTCATGGCCGGTTTTGTCGAACATCTCGCCACCGGTGCCGACCTGCCGGATGCCCTGCCGATTGTGGGCGGCCTCCTGGTCTTTTTCGTGTTGCTCTTTGCCTCTAACTGGCAGCAGTATTACTACACCTACTGCATCTTTTACGAGGAGTGCGGCAAGCAGCGTATGGAGATTGCCGAGCGCTTACGCAAGCTGCCGCTGTCGTTTTTTGGCCGTCGTGATCTGGCCGATTTAACCGAGACCATTATGGGCGACGTCCAGGCCATGGAGCACGCCTACAGCCACGTGCTGGGAGAGCTTTGGGGTGCCATCATCGCAAGCGCCATTGTGTTCGTGGCGTCGCTGTTCTTTTGCTGGCAGCTGGCGATCGCGGCGTTTTGGAGCGTGCCCGTGGCCTTTGCCGTGCTGTATCTGACACGCGGCCCCATGACCCCGGTGTTCGACCATGTGCGTGCCGAGAAGGTCAAGGTTACCGAGGCGATCCAGGAGACGCTCGACTGCGTGCGCGAGATCCGCACCACCAACCAGGAGGCCCATTATCTTGAGGGGCTCAACGCCGTGATCGATGCCGAGGAGCGCGAGACCACCAAGGGCGAGCTCGCCAATGGGCTTTTGGTCAACTCCGCCTTTGCCATCCTGCGCCTGGGGATTGCCACCACGTTGGTCACGGGCGCTGCGATGGTCGCCTCCGGCCAGGCCGACTTTTTGATGATGTTTGCCTTCCTGCTTATGGTGAGCCGCATCTATGCGCCCTTTGATCAGGCGCTGATGCTGATGTCCGAGCTGTTTGCCGCCGAGTCGTCGGCCAAGCGCATGCGTTCCATCATGGAAGAGCCCGTGGCGCGGGGCAGCGAGCAGTTTGAGCCCGTAGGCCACGATGTGGTGTTCGATCACGTGGCATTTGGCTATGGTGCGGGCGAGGACGGCCGCGCCGGCGAGAAAGTTCTTACCGATGTGAGCTTTACCGCCAAGGAAGGCGAGGTCACGGCACTGGTCGGTCCTTCGGGCTCCGGTAAGTCCACGGTGAGCCGCCTGGCCGCGCGCTTTTGGGACGCCACCGAAGGCACGGTCACCGTGGGCGGCGTGGATGTTGCGAGCGTCGATCCCGAGGTGCTGCTGCGCGACTACGCCATTGTGTTCCAAGACGTTCTGCTCTTTGACGACACGGTGATGGGAAACATCCGTCTTGGTCGTCGCGATGCCACCGATGAGGAAGTGCTTGCTGCCGCGCGTGCCGCCAACTGCGACGAGTTTGTGAGCCGCATGCCGCAGGGCTATGACACCATGATCGGCGAGAACGGCTCCAAGCTGTCCGGCGGTGAGCGCCAGCGCATCTCTATCGCCCGTGCGCTGCTCAAAGACGCGCCTATCGTGCTGTTGGACGAGGCGACGGCGAGCTTGGATGTGGAGAACGAGACCGTGGTTCAGCAGGCGCTCTCCCGTCTGCTTGCAGGTAAGACGGTTATCGTTATTGCCCACCGTATGCGTACGGTGGAAAATGCCGACAAAATCGTTGTACTCAAGGATGGTGTGGTTGCCGAGCAGGGCACTCCGGCGCAGCTCAAGGCGGCAGGTGGAGAATTCGCCCGCATGGTGGCGCTGCAAAAGGAAGCAGCTACCTGGCAGTTGTAAGAAGGGGCAAAGGGACAGTCCCTTTGTCACATTGACAATCGGTTACTCCGCATCGTTAATTTTCAAAAGGTTAGCCATGGTTGACCTAGATAGTTAGATAAAATTGAGATATTTCAAAAGCGTGCTCGAGCAAACTTGTTTACTCGGGTGCTGAGGCACCATGCCGCGTCCAATGCGGCAAAAGGGAGAGACATCATGAAGAAGTCCACGTTCAACACCCTGCTTGTTGGTGGCGGTTTTCTGCTTGGTACGGCTGGCATCAAGCTGCTCACCAGCGCTCCGGTAAAGAACGCCTGCGTGCAGGGTATCGCGTGCGGCATGCGCATCAAGAACGGCTACCAGGACATGGTCGAGCAGGCCAAGGCTAATGTCGACGACATGGTTGCCGAGGCGGCCTACATCACCCAGAGCGAGGCCGCTGCTGACGAGGCAGCCGAGTAACGCTCCCAGGCACAAACTATGAGATTCTCGATTATCAGCGAGATCCCCGGCAGGACCCGTCTTCAATTGGCGGGTCCTGTGCCAGAGAGCGATCTCGATGCACTTCTTAAGCTCAGCGGCGATATCGACGGCGTGCACAAGGTGCGCGTCTATGGCCGTATTGGCCAGATGGCGCTCGAATACGACGAGCCACGTCGCGCGAGCGTGCTCGACGCCTTGGGCGCACTCGATGCTCAAGCTATCGCTGATGCCAAGTCGGGCTATGTGATGCAGCTTGAGCCGCGCAAGCACAAACTCGTTATGGACCTGGCGACACTCGTCGGCGCCCACTACGCGCGCCGCTGGTTCTTGCCGACGCCTCTGCGTGCGGTGTTTGTCGTGGCCGGTTACATGGCATTTTTGCGCGCTGCCCTTCATGAGCTGGCGCAGCCGCGCCTGACCGTTCCCGTGCTCGACGCTTCGGCCATCGGTATCTCGTTTGTCAAACGTGATGTCGATACCGCGGGCCAGACGATGTTCCTGCTCAATGTGGGCGAATTGCTCGAGGACTACACACGCGCCATGAGCGAAAACGAGCTCATCAACTCGCTGCTCGACGTGCCTGATAAGGCACAAAAAGTGGTCGGCGACACCGAGGTGAGCGTTGCCGCCACCGAGCTTGAGCCCGGCGATCTGGTCGCCGTGCGCACTGGCATGTCCATTTGCATCGACGGTGTTGTCGAGCAGGGGAGCGCTATGGTCAACCAGGCGACCCTGACCGGCGAGCCGCTGGCCGTTGAGCGCAGCGTGGGCGACGACGTGTTCGCCGGTACCGTCGTGGAAGACGGCAGCATCTTGGTGCGCGTGCGCGCCAACACGGCGCAGACCAAACTGCGCTCGATCGTCTCGCTCGTGCAGACGGCCGACTCGCTCAAATCCGAGGGCCAGTCGCATATGGAGGACCTCGCCAACCAACAAGATCGTCCCGTGGAACTTCCTGCTCGCGGGCCTGGTTGCGCTCACCACGCGCAGCCTTATCAAGACCTCGGCGGCGCTGATGGTCGACTACTCGTGCGCACTCAAGCTCACGGGTTCCGTCGCCGTCATGACCGCTATGAGCGATGCTGCCAAGATGGGCGTCATGGTCAAGGGCGCAAAATACTTTGAGTCGTTTGCCAAGGCCGACACCATTGTGTTTGATAAGACTGGCACGCTCACCGAGGCGCAGCCGCGCCTGGCTTGCGTGCTGACGACCGACGGCTGGAGCGAGGACGAGGTCCTGCGCCTTTCTGCCTGCCTGGAGGAGCATTTCCCGCATCCTGTGGCGCGTGCCGTGGTCAACGCCGCCCGCGAGCGCGGGCTCGAGCACCGAGAGCGCCATGCCGCCGTCGAGTACATCGTGGCGCACGGCATCGCTTCGTCCATCGAGGGGCGTCGCGCGATTATCGGCTCGGCACACTTTGTGTTTGAGGACGAGAGCGCGCAGCTCGATTCCGACATTAAGGAGCGCATTGAGTCCCAGATGCAGGGCCTGTCGCCGCTGTATCTGGCGGTCGATGGAAAGGTCGTCGGCGTGCTCGGCATCGAGGATCCGCTCAAGGCCGGGGTCCGTGAGGCCATCGCCGACCTGCACGCGTTGGGCGTTAAGCATGTCGTTATGCTCACGGGCGACTCGGAGCGCACGGCCGAGCGCATTGCTCGCGAGGCGGGGGTCGACGAGTTTAAGGCCGAGCTGCTGCCCGAGGACAAGTACGCGTATGTGGAGCGCATTAAGGGCGAGGGGCGCCACGTTGCCATGGTGGGCGACGGTGTCAACGATTCGCCGGCGCTCGGTTTGGCCGACGTGGGCTTGGCGATGGGTGGCGGAAGCGACATCGCCAAGGAGGTTGCCGACATCATCCTGACCGATACGGATCTTGCCGCGATCGTGCGCCTGCGCCGCATGAGTCAGGGCCTCGTTGATCGTCTGACGAGCTCCTACTCTAAGGTGATGCTCACCAACTCAGCGCTCCTGGCGCTGGGCATTACCGGCGCGATTACCCCGCAAGCGTCGTCGCTGCTGCACAACGGTTCGACGATTGCCTACAGCCTGGGCAACGCAAAGGCGTACCTGCGTTAGCAGACGTGTTCGCCCACGTTATCTGGCCTGCGCCCAGACGGCATCGGTGTCGTCTGGGCGCAGGTCTTTTGCATTTGGATGCCAACGTATGGGTTGATTCGTTTTGCGTCGACCATGCCGAGTCGCTTGCCGCGCGTGCGTTTATTGGGCAGGCGACGGAGGCGGGGCATTGCTGTTCTTTCCGGTGCATATCGCCAAGGACGTACTGTATGTTGTACAGCACGAACTGAAGCGCAGCGTTCTTGCCAGCGGGGGAGCGCTCGGCGAGGCTTCTGCCCGCGCGATTGGCGATGCGGCGCTGGCGTTTGTTCGGAACATGACCGAAAACGCCACGGCCGTGGGCGCAGATGCGTCGGACCTTTGGCTGGCCGACAAATACGTAGCGCTCCATCGCGATTACGAAGACAACTTGGTGCTCGCCGCGTGCAAGCGCGCGCAGGTCGATTACTTGGTGACCAACGATCGCAAGCTGCTCGAACATGCCGATCTTGCAGCAAAGACCCCGCGCCAAATGATGCCAATTCTTGCTTTGGCCGAACGCGGCGGCGCGGCTATCGGTTGACGCGAACTGTTTGCGGGCCTCTTGGACGAGGATGCGCCAAGGGGCCCGCGTCTGCTATTTACAAAAGCTCGGCCTTGATGGCGGGACTTTCTGCGAGCTGCTCGGCTGCCTTTTCGTCGGAGCTGTCGAGTGCTGCCAGACTGCGGTAGACCCACTCGTTGACCTGGGTGTTCTTGACGCCTGCGGTCTGCATAAGGGCGCCTACCTCGCGGATTGCTGCGAACAGATCGGCTTTGGGACCCGCGAGCTCGACCTCGATGCCGTGGTAGGCGGCCACGCCGCGGTTCTCACTCACGTGGTCGATAAAGCCCTCGACGGTCTCAAGCTGCTGGGCGAGTGCTGCATCATCGTCAGCGTCCAGCGCAACAAGGGCGTTCGAAACCGTGAGGGCGGGATGTCCGCAGGGGACAAAGCCTTCGATGACATCCATAGCTTCGGTAATGGTTGAGCCCAGGCCTGCGAGGGCATTGACGAGTTGCTGCTTGGTATCCATAACGGTCCTTTCGACGGGTCAATTTTGCTTGGCGAAAATATACGTGACGCGATCGGTAACAAAAGTGCGAAGTATGGTGCACATTAGGGTCTTCACAGCTCGTGCATAGAACAGCTGTCCGCTTTCAGAACGTGGTAAGATAACACTCCACAAGCGGGGCTTGCCCTGCATGTTCCTTGAAAAGTCGACGGGTGTTGGGTACTCGTGCCCAATGCCATCCAGACTTTCCCAACATTCGGGGGCGACTGGTTTCGACACGATAGCTCTGAGAGAGGAAGCAAGCCGAGGTCTCCTCGCCTCGTTAAACAGGGGTACCGTCAAATTGAATTGACAACAACTCTTCTTTTGAGCCTATGGCTCTCGCTGCTTAATTTATAGCGGCGCGTCAACCCGGTGATTTCCCCGACACCGGCGCGACGTCATGTTAGGGGAATGCTCCTGCGCACGTAATCGGTATGGCGCGGGCTAAGACCGAACCGGTTAGGACGCCGCGAGCGTGTCGCTGCGCGCAAAGCGTCCGAGACTAAACCAGCGACTGAGCTTGGAGATGCCAATCAGGGGGCTTTCGTGGACCGGAGTTCGATTCTCCGCGCCTCCACCAATAGTTACAGGCAGGTAGATATTCGTATCTACCTGCCTTTTCATTTCTAGCCCGTACCGCGGAGAATCGAACTCTGTGCAGGGCGCGAGCGTAAAGAAAACGCGTAAGCGTTTTTAGCCCGCGGGCGAGGACGCCGGCAGGCGGCCGAAGCCGGTGCGTGTTCGCGAAGCAAACACGCGGATTCTCCGCGCAATGCCTCAGCCCAAAACAGATGTGCTGCCGACGGCATTTCTGCTGGCTGTGCCCCGCGCCGACAGATCCCCTTCATCCGCGGAGAATCGAACTCTGCTCCAAAACCCATGCGCCCTCCATCCCAAAACTGGGTAGAAGAAGGCCAAAACGCAATCGCAGGAGGTCAATATGACTGCAGAAGATAAGGCAAAGAACGCCGGCAAGGTCGCGCTCGTCTTGGAGGGTGGCAGTTTTCGTGGGCAGTTTACCGCCGGCGTGCTCGACGTTCTCATGGAGGCCGGTGTCGAAATTCCGGCGGTGTACGGCGTTTCGGCCGGTGCGCTCAACGGCGTCAACTACAAGTCGCACCAGATCGGTCGCGTCAATCGCATCAACCTGACCTTCTGCAATGACAACCGCTACATGGGTGCCGCATCTTTCGCATCCACGGGCTCCATCGTGGGTTACGACTTTATCTTCAACGATGTCCAGGACCGCCTGGACCCCTTTGACAACGAGACGTTCGACGCGAGCCCCATCGAGATGTACGCCGTCGCGACGGACATGCTCT
>ENA-OQKL01000152-OQKL01000152.1-human-gut-metagenome-genome-assembly--contig:-NODE-152-length-23955-cov-5.537141_pt1 | contig 23955 bp, 15 predicted proteins | sample MGYA00242779_ERZ504800 | MGnify/ENA primary metagenome ERZ504800 (study PRJEB26092, sample SAMD00036410) | human gut metagenome | host: Homo sapiens | study: EMG produced TPA metagenomics assembly of... | reverse complement strand
TTTAATAATGTAGACGTTCAGAAATGAGCGTCTTATTTTTTATACCCACAGGAACTTGTAAAATCACAATCTTTCACAGCAACAAAAATCAGAAAATCAACAGACATAGAACTGACAAAGTTAAAAGCAGAGCTTGAAAGAGTGAAGAAGTTGAAAAAGTCAATTTTATGAAGATTACAAAGACGAACTGATTTCTAAAGAAGAATTTCTTTCTTATCGAGAGGACTATCAACAAAAAGAAACGCTTTACTCCAAACAGATTGAAACGCTGGAAGAAAAGAAAAAGGAAAGTGTAACAGAAGATGTTTTTGAAACACCGTGGTTAAGGCGGTTGTTGGAACTGAAAGACATTGAAGAATTAGACAGAGATATTATTGTGGAAATGATAGACCAGATAACAGTTTATGAAAACCACAAACTTAAAATCTCATACAACTTCGGAAATGAACTGGAACATTTATTTTCAAGCGTTTACTGTGAGGACTTGGAGAAAAAGGCTATCTAATCTCAATACATTTCTAACTCCCCATATATATTGGGGAATACATATCACAATTTGCGTAAACTACAATCAGCACATGGTGGAAGTGATCCCGGTAAGATTTCCACCTCCGGCGTCATGGAAAAGGATGTCAACCTGAGTATTGCAATGGCTCTTAAACAGCTGTTTGAAAACAGAGGCTTTACTGTTGTCATGACCAGAACCACCGACTGCGACCTCGCCCCGGATAATTCCAAGCATCCAAAGACAGATGATCTGACAAAGAGAACTGCCCTGATGTCCAAGAGCAATGTGGCAGTCAGCATCAGTATCCATCAAAACAGTTTTGAGGACAGTTCAAGCTGCGGTCCACAGGTATTCTATTATGAAGCCTCTGATGCAGGAAAAGAGCTCGCATCCTCTGTTCTTGGAGCTTTAAACACTTCTCTTTGTGTCGCAAAGCCACGAAGCATTAAGCCCAATAAAGAATACTTTATACTTAAAAAATCCACATCCCCGACCGTAATCGTAGAATGTGGATTCTTGAGTAATCCTGCTGAGACACTTCTTCTTACTGACAAAAACTATCAGGATGACCTGGCACATGCAATATATATCGGTGTTACAGACTATCTTGCGCAATCACCCTCTGGACATTTACAATAAACTGCTCTGCGATGTGATATAGTCTGGTGGTCTGGACTCTTTCGCTGCCATCAAGCTGCTTTTCTGACTCAGTAGCCGATTTCGTATCTGATGCCATAGGCTCTTTTGCAGATATATCATGCTCCAATGCCACGTCTATGTGCACGCTCTGTTCACCATCACTTATTTCTGACTCAAACGTAGTGATATTGTCTTCAAACAGCTTTTTGGTCTGCTCATCGTCTGTGACTATCATCGCAGATACTGAGTTTTCCTTTGCCTCAAAATATGCAGCTACCCTGCCGCATTTTTTGTCCTCAAGGAATATGTCAACCAGGCCCTTTTTATCCTCGCCCCTTACTATACTAAGCTTCATGCCTGTCACTCCGTCTGCAGTCTCTATCGGTACGATATAGTTTTCCTGTCTCGACATACTTGAAGCTATTCTTAGCTGACTGCACAATAGCTTCATCTGTCTGATATCTAATGAGCCGGTGCGCCTGTCCTCTATAATCATCGAATCCATCACGTGCTCAGCTGTATCAGCAAGCGTTTCCTGCGCCTGCGCAAGTTCCTTTGGATTTTTGACCGACTCAGAAAACCGTCTTAAAGTCTCATCCAAAAGAGCCCTTGCCGTAGCACTGTCTCCATGCTCCCAGAGATTTCTTACTGCCTCTGACGGATTTTTCATTAGCCGTGACGCAGCCATGAGGTTTACCGCGGTTGTTTTTACATCATATTTCTCTAGAAAAGCATATACGTTCTCAGGCACCGAAACTGCCTGATTGAACTGCCTGAGCTGCTCCGTGGCATATTGCTCTGATAGTGTATTATCCTCGTCTGCCTCATATACAGCCTGCCTGAGCTGCTCCGGAGTCATCTCAAGCCAGCCGTCATCCTGCACAAACTCCATTTTCTCAGGTGAAAGTGTATCAAGCACATCCCTTAGACAGTTTGCCTGATATGCGCTTTCTATCTGTTCATCAATTCTAGCTCCCTTACTTACTCCTTCCACTCCGGCAAAGGTATCGTCCACCTTATAGTCCATAGTACTCTTTCCTCTTGTCCGGACTGCTGTAAGCAGATTTTTCATTGTAATATCTGCGCCCTGATTAACAAGTGAGCCTATGACTGCTCCATCTGACTGCTCCACCTGTGATATAAGCCTGTATATACCTATATATGAGTCTCTTTCCTCCTCTGAGATTTCATTTTTCTTTTCAAGCTTCCAGAGAAACTCGCTGAATTTTTCATCTCTTTCATCATTATTTTCTGATTTTATCTGTCTGGCTGTGTCACTTATGTCGCTCATGCTCATATCAAGCGGTGATATACCTCTTTTTATCATCTCAATCGTCACCGCCGGTGTCATATCGCTGAATGCTCTCTGCACCTGCTCATCTACAGACTTTATCTGCTTTATATTGTCCTCTGTGATGTCGATACTGTTGTACGCAAGTATCCGCACAGCCCTGCGATTGCTTTCAGATGTATCTATCTGAAGCTCTTTAAGTATATCATCCACATTCTGAAATGCTTTTGATATACTGTCTCCCATATCTGCCCGCGGTGATGTCATAAGAGTCTCATATCCTGAGGCTGCTGCTTCTAATGACTGCTTCATTGCTTTGCCTGCTGTATACAGCTCATACACAGTGTCATCAGCGGATTCCAAGGTCAGTACATACGCCGGCTGCTGCTTCATCTGATTGAAAATATCACAGACATTATTGTACATACGTACCCTATCATCAGATGCCTCTACACTGCTATCACCAAACAGCGCTCCGTAGTATTTATTTTCCTGCCGCTTAAGCATCTCCACTACACGTTCAATAGGCTCTGTGTCTATTGAAACTCCTTTTTTTATGAGTGAAAGGTTGGCTTCTGCTGTCATGGAAAGTCTCGCTTCCTCAAGCTTTCTTTGAGCTGTCACAAGCCTTGCTTCCCGGCTGTCTGTAATCTGATTATCCGCAGCTTTATTCGCTGAGACTTGCGATGCTGCACTATCCTTGCCCCTTGCAGCTATAAGCTTTGACAGATTCTCTATCGTGACAGGTATGTTATCTGACTCTAATGTGACAATGTCATCTGCGGTCGCCTCACCTAATACATCACAGGCTTTCTTTGCCATGTCAAATGTCAGACCATCTTGTGACATAGTGGCATCTGTAGCCTTTTTTTCCCATTGCCAGTGCTTCTGTCACTGCCCTTGCATAAAAATCACTGCTCAAATTTTCTTCTGCTGCGTTGATGCAGTCTACCTGATTCGCAAGCAACACATTGTCAGGTGTAACGGCTATATCTTCATCTATCAGCCATCTGCACTGATTCAGATTCTCATCACTACTGTCTATATGAGCTTCCTCTAATATCTGCTTTAGCTGTGGCTTAAGCTCCTCAAAAAGCTCCTCTGATATCTCCGTCATTTTGGTTTTCTGCCTGTAATCTTGTACCTGACTGCTGCTGTATGTAGCCTTGTATACATTGGAAACCGTCGGATTCATGTTATTTCTGACCAGATATGCCTTTGTCTCATTGGATATATTTGTAAGGCTCTTTGCCCGGTCTATGGCATCTGTACCTGCCTTTATATTGTCATCTGTAGCAGGAATATCATATGCTTTCATCTGATTGACAAGCATGGCCGCTTCAGTCTGGCTTCCCGTGATGTCTGTAAGCTGCTGCCTGCTCAGATCATCTCCATATATGGATATATCTACGCCTGCCTTTGCCAGCACTGCTTTAATCTTATCGGTCTCAGTGACAATGACATCGTAGCCGTCATCCTTTGCAGCTTTGTAATCATCACTCGTGGTGGTGCTTGCAGTGACAATCATATCATTTCGCCTGTTTTCTGAGGTCTGATTCATGTCATTTAGCAGATTTTCTGCCATATCTGTGCCATCGTTGTTCCCGGCTTCGTTTTTAGCCTGTGGTCTTGCATATATCGTATCCGACATATCAACAGAATTTGACGAACCGACAACAGCCGCCTTTTTTGACATATTGTCACTGCTGTCTGTCTTTATGTAGTCTGACACACGCATACCCGCTGTCATGTCATTTATGGTTTTTGCGTCCGTATTTTTCGTATCTGTGCTTTTATTAATCAAATTCTCTATCTGCATATTTCCTGCTCCGTGCCCTGCATATATACCATCTCTGCTGCTTTTATTTATGGATATTCATACTTCGTACTTTTTATCCAACTGTTCAGAACCACCTTGAGAACAAGAAAATCTGCTGCTTACATGCAAGCATGACGCATCAGTTTTTTTGTTCTCAGTGGTTCTGAATAGTTATCTTTTTACTATATATCGACATATAATACGCAAAAATAAAGACCGCGCCTTAAATTGGCGCGGTCCTTTACCCTGCTGTTTACCGGTATATTAGTATTTAAATACAGCAACTCCGTAAGGCGCAAGTGGATAAGCAAATGAAAATGGTCTGCCGTCACACTCTGATTTGACTGCCTTATAGTCCAGCTTCTTATATGACTGTTTTGCTGCCTTGCCTCTGCCCTTTGCAGCCTTCTTTACAGGCTCTTGTACCGTTTTGCCGGTAAACTTAGGATCCTCACTATCTAAAACAAGCTGATATGTCTTGTGCTTTGGCACTCCGACTCTGTAATCAGGTCTCTCTACCGGTGTGAAATTGATGACAAAGAGCATATTATTCTTGCCATCCTTACTCTTTCTGATAAAGCTGAAGATGCTTCTGTCTGCATCGTTTGCATTTATCCATTCAAAGCCTTCCCAGCTTGAATCCAGCTCATACAGACAGCGGTTTCTCCTATAGAGGTGAAGCAGCTCCTTTACCCAGTTCTGGATCTTTTTATGCTCCGGATTCTCAAGCAGATACCAGTCGAGTTCTCTTTCCTCACTCCACTCCTGCTTCTGTGCAAACTCCTGTCCCATGAAAAGAAGCTTCTTTCCACAGTGTCCCATCATAAATGCATATCCTGCCATGAGGTTCTTGAATTTATCCCCTTCTAAGCCCGGCATTTTGTTGAGCATAGAACACTTCAGATGTACCACCTCATCATGTGACAGTACCAGAATATATTTCTCACTCTCATTATAGCTCATCGCAAATGTCATCTTGTTGTGGTTATTTTTACGGAAATATGGATCCAGCTTCATATAATCAAGGAAGTCATGCATCCATCCCATGTTCCATTTGTAGCTGAAGTTCAGTCCGTCTTCCTCTACCTTGCCTGTTACCTTTGGCCATGCGGTAGACTCTTCGGCTATCATTACAGTTCCGTGATTTCTTCCAAGTATGAGTGTATTGATATGCTTGAAAAACTCTACTGCCTCGAGGTTCTTATTTCCTCCAAACTTGTTTGGCACCCACTGTCCGTCGTTCTTTCCATAGTCAAGATAAAGCATTGACGCAACTGCATCCACACGGAGTCCGTCTACGTGGTAATTTTCTATCCACATAAGTGCACTTCCGATAAGGAAGTTCTTTACTTCATTCTTACCGTAGTCAAATATCTTTGTGCCCCAGTCAGGATGCTCTCCCTTTCTTGGGTCTGCATACTCATATGTGGCTGTTCCATCGAAATTGGCAAGTCCATGCGCATCCTTTGGGAAATGTGCAGGTACCCAGTCGAGGATTACTCCGATATTATTTTTATGGCACTGATCAACAAAGTATGCAAAATCCTCAGGCTCTCCATACCTCGATGTAGGTGCATAGTAGCCTGTCACCTGATATCCCCATGAGCCATCAAACGGATACTCTGAAATACCCATAAGCTCAATATGTGTATATCCCATAGTTTTTACATAGGATATGAGTGATTTTGCAAGCTCCCTGTATGTATAAAAGCCCTCATCATCCCTGCCCGGATGTCTCATCCATGAGCCCGGATGGCACTCATATATAGCCATAGGTGAAGAATATACATCAGCATCTGACTTTGCTGCTCTCTTATCCATCCACTCTTTGTCAGTCCATGTGAAGTGCTCGATATCTGTGATGATTGACGCTGTTCCCGGACGAAGCTCTGCGTAGTTTGCGTATGGATCCGCCTTGTACAGCTTATCACCCTGTTCAGTGACTATAATAAACTTATACATCTGACCCTTTTGCGCTCCCGGTACAAAAAGCTCATACACTCCCATGGTTTCCGGCTCTACACGCTTCATCTCATGACTGGTCTCATTCCAGTCGTTAAACTCACCAAACACGTATACTTCCCTCGCATGTGGCGCCCAGACGTCAAAGCACACTCCTTTTTTTCCTTTACGCTCAGCTAAGTGAGCACCCATCTTCTTGTAGATATCATAGTGTGTTGCCTGACCAAACAGGTAACAATCCATTGCTGTAAAATTACACATATATATACCCCCCATAAGTATTTATTTTTCCCTGAAATGATCCTCTTTGAGTACAATTCGGTCATCATCTGTATATCGCCTGGCTGTCAGAATACTTATAGCCTTCTTAAGTCCGCTGTGAGCCTCCCTGTCTATGGCCTCGTCAATTATATCCTTGACCTCTGTCAGAGTGGTAGCCTGGTCTATCCTCTCAATATTGCTGATTCTGTTATGCAATGCCAGAATAGCCATCTCATCTATCTTGTACCCAAGCTCTGCAGAGTACGATTTGGCAAACAATACGAGTTCATCATTTGTAAAAATAGGGACCGATATCTTTTCCGTGAACTTGGATGCAAAGCCCTCATCCATTGAGAGAGCCTTCTTTATACCCTTTGATGTATCCTCAAGTATATAGAGTGTTCCTGTAATATCATGCTCCATCAAAAATGATAGCTGGGCAGCTATGCTGCGGTCGATATCACCGGCTCTTTCTATGATGAGACAGCCTCCTGTTATCTTTCTGACTACCTGCTGCACATCCTTTTTATTGAGTGCGGCAGCATCAATCTTACCCATCTTTCCTGTAAGCTGTTCACCATCTTTTGTAATACCGTTTATAAAGCTTGTAGCAAGCATTGTCTTTCCGCAACCCTGCTCTCCCTGTATAATGAGGTTGCCTGTGGATGCGTTTCTTCCTGTTGAAATGATCAAGCACTGCATTATATGCCTTGCAGATCTGATCCTCCATACCCTTTACCGGTATGAAATATGAAAATATAGCTTTCTGTTCGCTTGTAAGCTCTTTTATATGTTTGTTTCTTTCAATTTCGAGTCATCTTCTTCGCTGTCTAAATCCTCCGGCAATGAAATATCCGGCATTTTTCTTGTCTTAGCCATATCCAGCTTCTTCTCCAGTCCCGGATTCTTTGCTGTCATCTTGGCTATTTCCTGCTCGATAAATGATGTCACATGATCAAAATCTCTCTTCTCAGAAACGTTTTCTTTCTCCTGTGAAGTCTCATCATCTGATGTATCATCATCGACATTTAACATATCATCTGTTATTTCAGGCATCATGGTAGTCGGCTGCATGAGTATCTCGTCTTTCTCAGACTCCTCTGCCATAATTATATCCTCCGGCTCTCCAACCGGTTCCCTGGCTTCATCTGCAGCCTCTTCAGGTACTTCCCGTGACTCCTGCACTTCTTCTATAGCTTCTTCTATAGCCTCTTCCGGTGCTTCCTGCGGCTCCTGTGCTTCGTCTATAGTATCTTCCGGTGCTTCCTGCGGCTCCTGTACTTCATCCACAGTCTCCTCTGCATAAAGCTCCTGCATATCCGGTTTCTGCTCTTCTTCAGGCTCCTTCACGGCAGCTTTCTGCTCTATAATATCAACCGGAACCTTCAAATACTCCTCCTCAAGAAGTTCCTTCGGAGTGACACCTGCATCCAGCTTTGGAATGACATCATTTAGTCTCTCCATGATGTCTCCTGCCTCCTGAAGTGCTCTTGCCTTAGCTGACTCAAGTTTCTGCTGCTCAGCCTCTTTAAGGGCAATTTCAGCCGCATGTCTGGTCTTTTCCCATTCTTCAAGCACATCCTGTATAGACATCTGTCCTGTAATCTGATGCTCAAGCTGAGTCTTTTCACTCATGACCATAGACATCTGTCCGTCAGCGTCTTCACCCAAAAGCTCCTTGAAATTCAACTTAAGTGAACCATCTATCTCTTCATCTGTAGCGATATGCTCTGTCTCTTCCGGTTGCTGTGCATACTCTTCCTGCTCCTTTTCGAGCTTGAGATAAGGAATATCCTCAACTATCTTTTTGATGGTATCCATCGTATCAGCAACTTCATTCTTGCCCTTGGCCTCCATGATCTGCTGCATACCCTTGGCAATCTCCTGCTGTAAATTTACAGTATTGAACTTCTCCTGATTTACAGTAATCTGCGGAATAGTTACGTCATCATGCACTATCTCTCCGCCCTTTACCATCTCCATGGCACCTATCTCAGTGACCTCAGCCTCATCCTTTATCTTAGCCGGCTTTTCCTTCTCTGCCTTGAATCGTCTGTACTTTTCCTCCTGAGCCTTGGTAAGTGGCTGATAAAGCATCTTAAGCTCCAGCGCACGCTCCACATATGGTCCGTCTCCGAACCACAGAATGAGCTCATCGCAGGCATCTATACACTTATCGGCTTTTCCGGCCTTGTGGTATAGATATGCAAGCTCATATGCCCACTCCTCAGTGTATTCTTCATCCTTGTACTCTTCAAGAATAGTGATAAGCTCATCAAATGAAGCCCCCTGCCCTTTTTTGATGGCATATCTTAATACATACTTCATATCATCATGAGGCGCTATCTCAACAAACTCATCATAATACTCTGTAGCAGCATCATAATCACCCATCTTGATGGCGACCTCAGCCAGTCTGTATATAATCATCCTGCCGATTGGTGAACGGTCATAGGCCATTAAAAGTATGTCCCTTGCATCCTGGTATCTTTCGGCCTTCTCGTAGATTTCGCCGATTTTAACGAGTGTATTTACATTTTTAATTTTGTTCCAATTTATGCTATCCGCAATCTCTGCTGCGCTCATATAGCCCTCCTCGGCGCTTAGGGCTTTTATCTGATCCAGCTTGAGATTGTATTCGTATTTATCCACTTATTTCACCTACTCGTATTTAAGCTTATTATTTTTTGTATCTACGCCTGTTGTCTTTGTATAATCCCTTGTGTCCTCAGGAAGCTTCTTTTTCCTGAGAGCATAATTAACAACTCTTTTCACAATATAGTATATCACAGCAAAGGTTGGAACACCAAGTAACATTCCAAGAAAACCAAACATTCCTCCGCCGATTAGTATGGCAAACATAACCCAGAAGGTCGAAAGACCGGTAGATGAGCCAAGTATCTTAGGCCCTATTATATTGCCATCCACCTGCTGCAGCACGACAATAAATATCAGAAGATAAAGCGCATGCCACGGACTCTGAATTACTACTATGAGTAACGATGGAATTGCACCGATAAACGGTCCGAATACCGGAATCACATTTGTGACGCCGATAATCACTGCAACGAGCACCGATGATGGAATCCTTAAAATCAGACATCCGAAATATGCAATCACACCTATAATCAGTGAATCTATAATCTTACCGCTTATGAAGCCTCCAAAAATCTCATTTGTCTTTCTGATCGTCTCAATGATGATATTGCCTGTCTTTGGCTTGCAGACAGCATATATTATCTTTTTGCTCTGTCCTGCGAGAGTCTCCTGAATACTCATCACATAGACCATCACGATTATTCCGATAATAAAATTAAATAAGCCTCTGACTACCGAAATCACACCGGTTGTAATCTGTGCAACATACTTCTGTGCCTCAGGAATCAGCTTTTCTGTGGCATAATCCTCAATGTAGTCGGTTGCATTCTGTAAACCTGTGCTCGCGAGCTCAGCAATTTTGCTGTCCCCGAAATTGCCGTTCTTTATCATGTTGATGAATGCCGCAACATCATTTGGCAGTGTCTTCATAAGTCCTGATATACTTGCTATGACAGAAGGCACAATAGCCGCAATGAGGAGCGAAATAATCGCTACCAGAATAATAACCGAGCCTGTGATTGCAAGAGCTCTTGAAACCTTTCGCAGCTTGCTTTCGCTTTTCATCTTTTTGGAAAGAAGCTTTTTAAAGCATCTTTCCAGCCACAGCATGACAGGATTCATCAGGTATGCAAGCACAAGTCCCATTATAATAGGCATTGCTGCCGCAAGCAGCTTGCTCCATATGCCTGCAAAGCCCTCAAATCTGTACAGTGCAAAGAAAAACAGTATACTGACTGCAAACGTGACAAATACCATGACACCTATTCTGATCAGATGTGGCCATTCCTCACGCCCCGGGTGCGAATTCTGCTTCGCACCCTTATCTGCATTTATCTCAATGTTTGATTTTTTACCAGCTTTTCCGGTTTCTTCCATCGGATTAAACTCTCCTTATTTACGATTATAGTTGATGAGACATCCCTTTAATATTATCTCTCTTTCATCATCTGTGAGCTCACCCATCTTCAGTGTAAATGGCTTTAATTCACCATCCTTGACAACATATGCCTCAAACTCCGTCTTTGCATCCTCGATTTCCTTCTTGATTCCCGGAAGGAAGATATAGTCGAGGTTGTGGAACGGAAGCTCTCCCTCATCGATGATGAATGGAAGCATTCCCCAGTTGATAAGGTTTGAACGGTATCTCTTTGTGGCATACTCGTTTGCGATATTTGCCCAGCCTCCGAGTACCTTCTGGCAGCTGGCAGCCTGCTCTCTTGCTGAGCCGTCACCCGGCTTAACAGCAAAAATTGTGCTTCCGAAGCCCATATTCTCATGGCTTGCCTCAGGGAATTTTTTCTTTACTACTCCCATGATTTCAGCAACCTCAGGAACAGCCTTTCCTGCGCACTCACCACTCTCTATAGCCTTCTGGGCCTTCTGGATTTCCTTTGCTCTGCCTACATACTCAGGATCCTTTCTTGAAAGTGCGAACTCTGCAAGTCCAAGAGGGTTTGAACGATATGAAGATGTCTCTCCTGAAGGAATGAGCTCATCTGTTGTAGTAACAGGATCATGAATCTCTGAAACCACCTTAAGGAGCATATTCTCAGGAAGCGCGCTCATTGCCGGCCAGTCCTTGATGTTTGGTCCGAACTGGATTTCAACTGAAGGATCTGCCACTCCATGGCTGTCAAATACACGGTTCTCATATATAGTCTTGTCAAAGAAATATTTTGGCTTTGTAAAGTTGACATCAATATCCGCTGCTGATGTAAGGAAGCCCTTGTTTGCTGCTGTTGCAGCGATTGAACGTGCATCCATGAGTGCCACTGAGCTGATCTGTCCGTTCTGTACCTTAGAACCCTCTCTGTTAGGGAAGTTTCTTGTTGAATGACGGATAGAGAATGCGTTGTTGGCAGGTGTATCTCCTGCACCAAAGCAAGGTCCGCAGAAAGCAGTCTTTACGATTGCACCTGTCTCAAGAAGCTTTGCTACAGCTCCGTTTTTCACAAGCTCCATGTATATTGGAGTAGATGCCGGGTAAACACTCAGTGTAAACTCGTCTGCTCCGATTGAATGTCCGTTTAATATGTCAGCCGCATCGCAGATATTCTCAAATCCACCGCCTGCACAGCCTGCGATGATTCCCTGGTCTACATACAGTTTTCCGTCTCTTACCTTACTCTTTAAATCAAGCTTCACCTTGCCGTCAAAGCTTACCTCAGCTCTCTTCTCACAGTCATCGAGAATATCCATGAGGTTTGCATTGAGCTCATCGATAGTATAGGTATTGCTTGGGTGGAATGGCATAGCTATCATTGGGCGGATCTGGCTTAAATCAATCTCAATAAATCTGTCGTAGTAAGCCACCTCACCCGGATTAAGCTCCTTGTGGTCCTCAGCCCTACCGTGAATCTCAAAGAATTCCTTAACCTGGTCATCTGTTCTCCAGATAGAAGAAAGACATGTAGTCTCTGTTGTCATAACATCGACACCTATACGGAAGTCAACGCTCAGATTAGACACACCCGGTCCTACAAACTCCATAACTTTGTTCTTTACGAAGCCGTTTCCGAATACCTCTCCGATAATTGCAAGTGCGACATCCTGTGGTCCAACGCCCTTGATTGGCTCTCCTGTCAGGTAAATGCCTACAACCTCAGGCATATCAATATCATATGTCTGTTCGAGAAGCTGCTTAACAAGCTCAGGTCCACCCTCGCCGACTGCCATAGTACCAAGTGCACCATAGCGTGTATGTGAATCAGAACCAAGTATCATTTTTCCGCCACCGGCAAGCATCTCTCGTGCAAACTGATGGATAACTGCCTGATGAGGTGGTACATAGATTCCGCCGTACTTCTTTGCACATGTGAGACCAAACATGTGGTCATCCTCATTGATTGTTCCACCAACTGCACAAAGGCTGTTGTGACAGTTTGTAAGTACATACGGGATAGGGAATTTTTCAAGTCCTGAAGCTCGTGCTGTCTGGATGATACCTACAAATGTGATATCATGCGATGTAAGCTTATCAAACTTAATCTGAAGCTTGTCCATATTGCCGGATGTATTGTGCTCCTTTAAAATACCGTAAGCAATTGTCTCCTGCTTAGCTGTCTGTTTATCGATGTCCATGCCGGTCTTGCTTTTGACAGCTGCCTGAGCCTCTGGTCCATCAATTATTACTTCCTTACCGTTTAAAAGGTAAGCACCATTTTCATATAATTTCACTTATTCTACCTCCGTATGTGTATTTCAAAATTCTTTTATTTACTATTATATAATATTATAGGTAATTGTGGCAATAAATAAATCACCATCTACCTTAATTTCGAATTTTCCTCCCATCAAATGGGTCAGATTCTTTGCAATCGAAAGTCCAAGACCACTTCCTTCAGTGGTTCTCGATCTCTCTCCCCTCACAAAACGCTCTGTCAGGTCTACATTTCCGTTGCTTACTATGTCAAGCTCGTTCTTAGACACATTCTTTATTGTAAAAACTGCCTTTTTATCTGCCTTTTCAAGCTCTACATACACTCTGGTATTTTCCAGTGCATACTTTGCGGCATTAGTATACAGATTTTCAATAGAGCGGTAAAGCTGACGCCCATCCGCATAGATAAATATCTGTTCTGATGGAATTTTTGTAACTATTGTCAGATTTCTCGACTCAAAGCGTTCATTGAATTCACCTCCGGTCTGGTATAAAAGCTCAACCAGATCAAGCTTTTGCATATTGAGCTTCACATTTCCCGAGGTAATCTTTGATGTCTCTACCAAATCCTCTGTAAGCTGCTTTAAACGCTGTGACTTTTCCTCCAGCACATGTATATAGTATTTGGCATTTTCATTTTCCAGATTTTCCCTCTTAAGTAGGTCAACATAGTTGACTATTGAAGTCAGAGGTGTCTTTATATCGTGTGATACGTTTGTTATTAAGTCTGCCTTTAGTTTTTCATTTTTAAGGCTCTCATTTACCGAGCTCATAAGACCCTGGCGTATATGGTTGACAGCCTCCGCCACCTTTTTCTGCTGCCCATGAAACTCATTGACATTAAGTGTAGTGTCAAGCGCTCCTTCCGAGATAGCTTCAAGAGCCTCCTGTATGCGCATTATCTCTTTGGTTTTTTGTGTGTGGATATCCTTTTTCTCAATAACTCTTTTCAAAAGCTCATAGCCCTTGTACATCAGGCTGTGTGTGTAAAGTATATTGCCTTTTATCTTCCTTACAATGCTCTGGTATAAAATAATAAAAGCCAGATCAAACAAAAAACGTAAATGTGCCGGCCGTCATAATGAGTGATGCATAGTCAAAATGCTGGTTTTTTACGCCTGAAATCACTTTTCCCATAAATACCATGAGCAGTGTAAATATCACTAGCATCACATCAGAGTATACCTTGTCAATCGGTAAATAGTATATTGTATAATCATCCTCTGATTTTCTGCCTGCCACGTTTGCCATATATGCCAGGCTCACAAAGCTGCCTACCAGACCCGCAAGCGATATTAGTGTATAGATATCAATATTTCCATGCGCATCGTGCCTGAATGCATAGCCTGTGGCAAACACTCCTGTTACCATAAGTATCATGCATAGCTGATGTAAGACTATGACCGCCGCTTTTTTTCCTATCGTATACTGCTTCATTTGTTGTCCTCTATCTTATAGCCTACTCCCCAGACCACCTTCAGATAGCGTGGCTCCTTAGGATTTATCTCTATTTTTTCCCTGATATGTCTGATGTGCACAGCAACTGTATTGTCGGCGCCTATCGCCTCCTCGTTCCATATGCTCTCATATATTTCGTTTATTGAGTAGACCTTTCCCTTATTTTTAAGGAGTAAAAGCAGTATATTGTATTCAATCGGTGTGAGCTTTACCTCCTCACCATCCACAGTCACCTTTTTTAAATCATCATTTACCAAAAGACCTCCGGCTTCATAAACCTTGTCTCCGGCTGCATCATTGCTTGACAGAGTGGTATATCTGCGAAGCTGTGACTTTACCCTTGCCACAAGCTCAAGCGGATTAAAAGGCTTTGTGACATAATCATCAGCTCCCACATTGAGGCCTAAAATCTTGTCAGCATCCTCTGTCTTTGCCGATAGAATGATTATCGGCACCCTGCTTTCCTTTCGTATCTGCAAAGTGGCTCTTATTCCGTCGAGCTTTGGCATCATGACATCTATTATCATGAGGTCTATTTTTTTATTCTTCATAATTTCAACCGCCTGTATGCCGTCGTAGGCCTTCTCCACGTCGTAGCCCTCCTGCATCAGGTAAATCTCAATTGCCTCAACTATTTCCTTGTCGTCATCACAAACTAATATTGTCATATTATCCTCCTTCTATGAATTTTGAACAGAAACCTTCTCCTGCCGTTAGTCAGCTATATTTTATCAGATTATCCACTTTATTTTTCTTAAAATCTGCTTAATATTACCCACTTTTAAATATAAGCCAAAAAGCAGCCGTTCTGTTTTGAACTGCTGCTTTATATTACATAGGTGTGTTTCATTTCCCTTTATTTCCGGTGATGCTCTGCCACATTCTGTGGATACCGTCTGTGAGCTCCTTCCCTTCCTTTGTGTTGATAACAGGTGGATTGCCGGCTTTTCTGCTTATTGCCTTATAATCCTCATCAACAGACGATTTTGAGCCGGCAGCCTTGGCTTCATCCTTATCATTGCTATGATTTAATCCGGCATCAGGTGTATCGTCTGCAAGCTTCACTTCACCCACTACACCATCTCCCAGGTCCTCGCCCTCAGCAAGTCCCAGTTTTCTGATATAATCCATATTTACCTTGATTTCAGTCTGTCTGTTTGCATAGATGGACTTCTCTTCATTGTCAATAGTACGCTCCTCTACAGGTTTACCTGCATTTTTCTGACGTTCTATCTCCTTATTTCTGTCATCGATAATCTTAAGATACTTCTCCGTATCGGACAAATCCTGAAGCTGTCCCTTGAGCTCATACTGGTTAGTTTTAACTATCTTCTCCTGCTCTGCAATCTTATCCTTCATATTCTTGCACAGCTTTTCAAGTGACTCGTTGGTATCATTGATGATATCACGCACTCTTGAAAGCGCCTCATCCGTATAGATAACCGATGCTGCATACACATCCTCAGCCTTTCTGCTTGCATCCCAGACTATCTGATCCCCCTTCTTTCTGAACTCTCTCTCTGCGTGATTGCGACTCTGTTCAGTAAGCTCATACTCATCCTGTATTGCATATATACACTTATTCAGCTCAGCAAGTAAATCTATCATTTGCTGCTTGTTTATGATCACCCTGCTCGGCTCCGGCTTATACGGCTCCGCCTTTGAGAGCATGATATGAATTTCTCTTAGTACCTTTTCTGTTTTATCGTTCGCATTCATTTTCTATTTCCTCGGATTTAAATTAACATTATAACTATTCAGGGTGGTTATGAATACTCACCACTTACCCATATTTTATATGAAAATCCGCTTCTCGTAAATAGCCAAATGAATAATAGTAGTTACTATAATTAAATCAATCCCGCTGCCGCATTTCTCAGTTCATCTGCCGCATGCTTTATCTCGGCAGCCTGCTCTTCGCTCACATTTCCGGGCTTTGTCCTTGAAATAAGCTTCTTCACATATGAAAGTGACGATTTCACACTCTTTTTCTGTGCGCTGTCCATAGCCTTTCTTTTTTACCTTGTCAGCCATGACATTTTCCACCTGTCGCACAAGCGTATCAGCCTCACTTCTTGCATCAATATAAGCCTTTCTCTGTCCGTCTGTTGCCTCATACTCCTGTGCCTCGCGGATTGCCTGCTCAATCTCAGAATCAGACAAATTTGAGCTTGCGGTAATCGTAATCTCCTGATGCTTTCCTGTGCCCAGGTCCTTTGCAGAAACCTGCACAATGCCGTTTGCATCTATATCAAACGTCACCTCTATCTGCGGCACACCTGCCGGAGCCGGCTTGATGCCCTTTAGCCTGAAGTTTCCAATCAGCTTATTGTCCCTTGCAAACTGCCTCTCACCCTGCAGTACCTTTATATCCACAGAGGTCTGGAAGCTTCCTGCAGTTGTAAAAATCTGGCTGTATCTCGTAGGAATAGTCGTATTTCTGTCAATTATTTTGGTTGAGACACCACCAACTGTCTCAATTCCGAGTGAAAGCGGTGTGACATCCATCAGTATAATCTCTGCCGCACTGCTGCCTGCGACAATTGCTCCACCGAGCTTGCCACCCTGTACTGCTGCACCGAGTGCCACGCACTCGTCAGGATTTAGGTTGTGTGAAGGCTCTTTTCCTGTAATTCTTCTGACCTCCTCAACAACAGCCGGCACACGTGTAGAGCCTCCTACCAACAGCACCATTCCAAGCTCTGCTGCACAAATCCCCGCATCTGAAAGTGCCTGATTGACAGGAATAGCAGTTCTCTCCACCAGATCCTTTGTTATCTCATTAAACTCAGCCCTTGTGAGGTTCATCTCCATGTGGACCGGCTGTCCCTTTACAGTGGTGATAAATGGCAGGTTGATAGTGGTTGAGGATGATGATGAAAGCACCTTTTTTGCCTTCTCAGCCTCCTCCCTGACACGCTGCATAGCAGTATTATCCTTTCTCAGATCCACATTCTGCTGTCTGTAAAACTCTGTGACAAGATAATTCGTGATTCTCTCATCAAAATCATCTCCACCCAGATGATTATCACCGGCTGTGGCAAGCACCTCTATCAAATTGTCCCCTATTTCGATAACAGACACATCGAAGGTTCCTCCTCCGAGATCGTAGACAAGAATTTTCTGCTGCTGTCCATGGTCCAGTCCGTATGCGAGTGCCGCAGAGGTTGGCTCATTTATGATTCGAAGCACATTAAGCCCAGCAATCTTTCCTGCATCCTTAGTTGCCTGCCTTTGCGCATCCGAAAAATATGCAGGAACTGTGATTACGGCGTCTGTCACTGCCTCACCAATATAGTCCTCTGCATCCTTTTTCAGCTTTCTGAGAATCATAGAAGAAATCTCAGGAGCTGAATACAGCTTTCCGTCCACTTTTGCCCTGAAATCGCTTCCCATCTGTCTCTTTATTGAGAAAAATGTCCTGTCCACATTGACTGCTGCCTGCCTCTTTGCAGCCTCGCCAACCAGTCGCTCTCCATTCTTTGTAAAAGCCACTACAGACGGAGTTGTTCTCTGACCCTCGCTGTTAGTTATGACTACCGGCTGATTGTTCTCCAATACTGCCACACAGCTGTTTGTTGTTCCTAAATCTATACCTATAACCTTGCCCATTTTATGCCTCACTGTTTTTTATTTAAGTCTCATAAATAATTGATTTTTTGACTTACTATTTCATCCTAATACTACTTTAAGCTTGGAAAATTCACTCGTCAAGGCATGAGGCTGTTATTTCAGAGAATGTTTATACTTTTAATTTTTATATCACAACATAACAACAAAGGCACCGCCGAAGCAGTGCCTTTGTTGATTAGTTTATAGGTTGGATTAAATGATAATTGAGGATTGCTTATTCACTTACTTTCTTTTTGAGTAATCCGAGTAATCCACATGCAATGAAAGATCCGATTACTAATGCAACAAGATACATTAACGGATTTCCGATTGTAGGAACTACGAAGATTCCTCCGTGAGGTGCCATGAGTGTACATCCAAATGCCATTGAAAGTCCACCTGCCACTGCTGAACCGACTGCACATGCCGGAAGGACATGAAGCGGATCAGATGCTGCGAATGGGATTGCACCCTCTGTGATAAATGATAATCCCATGATAAAGTTCGTAGGTCCTGCCTTTCTCTCCTCTGCTGTGAACTTGTTCTTGAAGAAGATTGTTGCAAGAGCGATTGCGATTGGTGGAACCATACCACCAATCATAACTGCTGCCATGATATTGTAGTTTCCGGCAGCTATTGAAGCTGTACCAAATACATAAGCGGCTTTGTTTACAGGGCCACCCATATCTATTGCCATCATTCCTCCGAGAAGTACTCCGAGAACTACTGCGCTTGCACCGTTAAGTCCATTAAGACCATTGTTGATAGCTATATTTAAAGCTCCGATTGGAGGCTCAACTACAAACTGCATTATAATGCCTACCAGGAATATACCAAGCAGCGGATAAAGAAGAACCGGCTTCACACCATCAAGACTCTCAGGAAGCTTAGAGAATATCTTCTTTAAGAGATTTACAATATATCCTGCAACGAAACCTGCAACCAGTGCTCCAAGGAAGCCTGATGTACCGTTTGCTGCGATTGAACCGCCTACGAAACCAACTGCAAGACCCGGACGGTCAGCAATACTCATAGCGATAAAGCCTGCAAGGATAGGAAGCATAAATCCAAATGCTGTTCCACCGATTCCCTTAAACAATGCTGCGCCCTGTGTAATAGTACCGAAATTTGCTCTCTGGTCAGCCGGCAGTGAATTAAGGTCAACACTGAATCCATCGATAAGGAACGCGATTGCGATAAGGATACCACCACCAACTACGAACGGAAGCATATGTGAAACACCGTTCATCAGATGCTTGTAAATCTGATGTCCAATGCTCTCCTTTCCACCAACAGATGAATGTGAAGCCTCTTTTTTACCTGATGCCTTAAATACAGGAGCATCACCGGCAGCAATTCTCTTTACGAGCTCCTCTGTCTTATTTATTCCGTCAGAAACCTGACACTCAATAACCTTCTTTCCGTCAAAACGGTCTGTAGGCACATTTGTATCACATGCAACGATAACACCGGTAGCCTTTGCAATCTCATCATCTGTGAGTACATTTTTAGCTCCGGCTGAGCCTCTTGTCTCAACCTTTACCTGATATCCCAGCTCCTTGGCCTTTTTCTCAATAGCCTCAGCAGCCATATAAGTATGGGCAATTCCTGTAGGACAGGCTGTAACTGCAACGATAAATACATCGTCCTTCTTCACCTCAACAGGTTCCTTTGCCTCCTTTGCAGCCTCTTTCTCATCCTTTGCCTTTTCAGCACTGTCGATGATATTTAAGAACTCATCTACTGAGCCGGCATTGATAAGAGAATTTGTAAACTGCTCGTCCATCAGCATAACAGAGAGCTTGCTGAGCACCTGAAGATGCACATTGTCCTCTGTGTTTGGTGCAGCGATAAGGAAAATAATCTTTGCAGGTGTACCGTCGAGTGATTCAAAGTCAACCCCATCCTTTACAACCATTGCTGCAAGACCTGCTTTAGTAACGGCATCAGACTTACAATGAGGAATTGCTATACCCATTCCAATTCCTGTTGTGCCTTCTTCCTCTCTTGCAAAAACGCCCTTGCGATACGTTTCAACATCGGCAATTTTGCCACTTTTTGCCATCAAATCAATACACTGATTCAATGCTTCGGTTTTTCCGGCAGGCGTACCATTTAAATTGATACTCTCAGCTGCCAATAAATCCCTGATTGTCATACATCATTCCTCCTAATAGAATATATTAATTATTTATATCAACCTTTTTGATACCGTTTGTTTAATTGGAAGCACTGTCCCATTTATCAATAAGTGCTTCAACCTCAGGCTTTGTAGCAAGCTCCTCAGAAAATGCACTTGCACTTCCTGTACATACTCCATAAATAAATGCCTGCTTATAATCATTTGATTTGAGGTATCCGTAAACAAATCCGGCTACCATCGAATCACCTGCACCTACAGAGTTTTTGAGTTTTCCCTTAGGAGCCTTAGCCTTAAACTCCTGTCCGTTCTCAGTAACAAGCACTGCTCCGTCACCTGCCATTGAGACAAGCACGTTTCTTGCGCCCTGCTCCTGAAGCTTCTTTGCATACTTTATCACATCGTCCTTGTCTGTAATCTCAACCCCGAATATCTCACCGAGCTCATGATTGTTTGGCTTGATGAGGAATGGCTTATATGCAAGCACATTTGTGAGCAGATTTCTCGTCGCATCAACCACGATATTTATTCCGCGGCCCTCAAGATGCTTCATGATATCCATATACATTGATGAAGGCATCACATCAGGAATACTTCCTGCGAGCACAAGCACATCAGACTCCTTTAAGCAGTCAAGCTTCTCATAAAGCTTTTTAATGTTGTCCTCAGTGATTACCGGTCCCTGACCATTAATCTCGGATTCCTCATTTGAGCGAAGCTTCACGTTAATACGTGAAATACCATCCTCCACCTCTATAAAATCAGTATTAACGCCTTTTTTTCCTAGAAGTCTTTTAATTTCATTTCCTGTAAAACCCGCTGTAAAACCAAGTGAAGTATTGCTCATTCCAAGATTCTTAAGAACCATGGAAACATTGATGCCCTTACCACCTGCAAAAATCTTCTCTCCGGTTGTTCTATTGACTACTCCTGTCTTAAAATCTGTTACATCAACAATATAATCTAATGATGGATTAAAGGTAACTGTGTAAATCATGTTAGACCTCCTTAATATTTTTGTATTTCTTATAGTTGTCATTGTTTAGTGCATTTGTAACAATTACAGCATCCTCAAAATCAGCAAACTTGATACTTGATACCTGTGAAAACTTACTGTCATCCGCAAGAATGTATTTCTCCTTGCTATTCTCCATGGATTTCTTTTTAACCATGGCCTCCTTTATCTCCGGAGTTGTAAATCCATTCTTCACAGTAATTCCGTTGGTCCCCCAGAAGCCCTTCGTAAAATTATATTTATCGAGCGTCACAACGGCCTCATCTCCGACAATAGCCTCAGTAGTAGACTTGAACTCGCCACCCAGAATATATACTGTATATCCCCTATCGGAAATTCTCTTGGCATTAGTCAAAGAGTTTGTAACAAAAACCACATTCTTTGCAGTAATATAATCAATCATGACTGCTGTTGTAGTACCGGCATCTATATAAACAAAATCATTATCCACAATAAGTGATGCCGCATATCTGGCAATCTGTTCCTTTTCGCTGCGATTCTGCTTAAGCCTGTTGATAACCTTCTCATCCTGAGTATGGATATTCGTATTATTGGCAATCGCACCACCATGTACCTTGGTGAGATACCCCTTCTTGTCCATTGCAACCAGATCACGTCTGATTGTTGACTCGGATGTATCAAGCTCATCCATAAGCTGCTGAACAGTCACACTTCCCATCGAATCTAATATATCGAGTATTTTTTTACATCTATCTTCCGCCAGCATCTAATCACCCCTGTTTTAAAACTTGCTCAAAGACTATCATTTAATCTTTTATATTCAATTATTTCCTTTTTATTAAAATCAATAATCATCTAACTTGTAGTATTATTATATTTTCAAAATCAGTCATTGTCAATCATAATCAGTCATTTATATTCACAAATAATCACCATGAAAATTGTTAAAATTATATAAGGTCAAATTTCAAATTGTGTAATATATGCAAAAGTAATATTCTAATTTTGTGCAGAATATACTACATAAATCTTTATTACTTGCCTAATTGCTAATTTTAGTATCTTTTCTATTACTAGTTTATAATCTAAAATATAGTTCAAATTAACTAATTTTAATTTAGTCACTATCAAATTTGACTGTTTTTGACTGTTTTGAATCTAAATGCATTGTAATTCATAATTCATCATGCTAGAATATGTTTCATTATGGTACATATTTTATGATTAAAGGGTCAAAAGGTATCATCAATGAGTTTATATTTTGTTATTTCACACCATTTTAAATAATTTATGTACCATCACAGCTACAATACTTTAAGTTAAAAAGGAGGATTTCACATGAAACAGCTTAATTGGGCAACACTCGGCTGCGGCGTAATAGCTAATGAGCTCGCGCATGCTCTCTCAAAGGAAGGACGCACTCTTTATTCAGTTGCCAACAGAACTCATGAAAAGGCCGTAGCTTTTGCACAAAAATATGGCATTTCAAAGGTATATGACAACATTGATGACGTCTTTTATGATCCTGATGTGGATATCATTTACATCTCCACTCCACACAATACTCACATCAATTATCTAAGAAAAGCCCTTTCTAATGGAAAGCATGTACTCTGTGAAAAATCTATTACTTTAAATATCGCAGAGCTCGATGAAGCCGTCTCACTGGCCAAAGAAAATAACGTTATTCTTGCTGAAGCCATGACTATATATCATATGCCTGTTTATAAAAAGCTAAACGAAATAATTGCAAGTGGACAACTCGGCAGGCTAAATTTAATTCAGGTCAATTTTGGAAGCTACAAGGATTACAATATGACAAACCGATTTTTCAGTCGTAAGCTTGCCGGAGGAGCATTGCTTGATATTGGAGTTTACTCACTTTCTCTTATCCGCTGGTTCTTCAAGGAAACACCAACACAAGTATCGTCACAGGTTAAATATGCACCAACCGGTGTTGATGAACAGGCAGGTATTCTGCTTATGAACGATGCTGCCGAGATGGCAACTGTCACATTATCTCTACATTCCAAGCAGCCCAAACGCGCTACACTATCTTTTGACAAAGCATATGTGGAAATCTTTGAGTATCCAAGAGGAATGGAGGCAACTATTACATACACAGAGGATGGTCATAAGGAAGTAATTGATGCAGGTGATACATCAGATGCACTGTATTACGAAGTATGTGATATGGAAAAAGCTGTAAGCTCAGCATCATCCGATGAAATAGAAAACCTCATTCACAGTCAGTATACATATGATGTCATGAAAATCATGTCTGATATAAGAACCGAATGGGATATGAAATATCCAGAAGAGGAATAATAATAATACAACAACTATTCAAAAAAGGATAAGAGTTGTTAAAAAAGAGAAATATAATTCTGTTTATCAGGCTTATATTTCTCTTTATTAATTTAGTGTAGCATCCTGAAAAGTAATATAGAAAATCTAAAAATAACGAAATCTTTGCAACACATATTACGTATATCAAATAAAATTCACAATATATTTTATTTGCAAATTATATAAAATAAAGACCACATCATAAACTGATGCAGTCCTTTTAAGAGAGGTGACAGCCGGATTTGAACCGGCGATGACGGTGTTGCAGACCGGGGCCTTACCACTTGGCTATGTCACCATATATTATACTAAAAAACTCCCCGAGTAGGGCTCGAACCTACAACAACTCGGTTAACAGCCGAGTGCTCTACCATTGAGCTATCGAGGATTATTAAGGTTTGTACCTTCAAAACTTCATACAAATCCGATTTGTTTTTCTCTGTTATTAACCAGATTAAGCCCTCGACCTATTAGTAACAGTCAGCTCCACATGTTGCCATGCTTCCACCTCTGCCCTATCTACCTTGTAGTCTTCAAGGGGTCTTACTCCATATGGAGGGATATCTCATCTTGAGGGGGGCTTCACGCTTAGATGCCTTCAGCGTTTATCCCTTCCAGACTTGGCTACTCTGCCATGCCGTTGGTCGACAACAGATACACCAGTGGTCCGTCCATCCCGGT